>WNFS01000347.1_pt1 | contig 33381 bp, 36 predicted proteins | sample 5400141 | NCBI WGS metagenome assembly WNFS01 (sample SAMN13153358, study PRJNA577476) | soil metagenome | isolation source: 60 cm saprolite under Madrone tree | place: USA:California | collected 2016-06-14
AGGAGCAGCTGCTGACCTTCCTCGAGTCGCTCTGACTTCCAGTCGCACTGGTTCCGTGAGGATCTCGGCAAGCGGCGCCGCACGCGCCGCTTGCCGCCGCCGTTGAAAATCCCCCGCGCCGGCGCGAGAACGCTACTGCGCAATGACAAAATGCGCATGACCTCTGCCGAGACGAGCGCCACTCGCTGGCACAACCCCGTCCTCTTGGAGTAATCTGGAATTCACACGCCGGTGGAGCGGTTGCGCGCTGAGGATTGACGCCCCGGCCCACCAATTTTTTGGCCAATCGCGGCCCGAGGCGTTTCTAACCCATGACCCGGATTGAAGTTCCGAATTCCACGGGAAGGCGCCGGTCGACCGGCCGTCTCGGCCGCTGGTTCATGATACTGCTGCTATTGATCATCGTCGGCAGCGGACTGTGGACGTGGCTGACGCTGGCGTGGGCGTATGCCGAGGGAGAGCGCGCGGGCGTACTGCAGAAATTCGTACGCCGCGGCTGGATCTGCAAAACCAGGGAGGGAGAAATCGCGCTCTACTACGGCGGCGGCCAATACTTGGGCGCGGGCGGATCGCCTCAATTATGGGACTTCAGCGTGCGCGACAAGACGGTCGCGGACCAGCTCAACAAAGCCGTCGGTCACCGAGTTCAGCTGCACTATACCGAGCATCCCGGCATACCCACTCCCTGCTTCGCAGAAACTCGTTTCTTCGTGGATCGCGTGACCGTGACCGACAATGAGCCCGGCGCCGTTCCGGGCGCACCGTCGCCGGCAGCGCCGGGGGCCGCCCCATCGCCCGCCCCTGTTCCTGCGCCGGCTGCGCCCCCGCGTTAGGAAAATCGGCGACCCGAACTCGCCACTTGCTCGGCGATGCTCACGGCGGTGCGCAGCGCGAGCAGTCCATCTTCGCCGCTCACCGGAGGTGCGCAGCCGGTCGCCGCCGATTCGAGGAAGGCGGCGATTTCGTCTTTGAGCGCATCGCCCTGCTCGTAGGTATTCTCCTCGATGGCGACCTGCGGCATGCCGTCTGCACCGACGCCGGTGCCCTTGCGAATCACCGTCAGCACCTTCTGCTGCAAATCGACCGAAATATAGGCGTCATCCTGGAATAGGCGCAGCTTGCGCTCGGTCTTCAAGCTCACACGGCTGGCAGTTGCGTTCGCAACGCAGCCGTTGGCGAAGCGCAGACGCGCATTCGCTATATCGATTTCCTTGGAAAATACGCTGGTGCCGATCGCGTCGACCGCCACCACCGGAGAGCGCACGATGCTCAAGATCAAATCGATGTCGTGGATCATGAGATCCAGCACCACATCGACGTCCGTGCCGCGATACTTGAACGGCGCCAGCCGCGCCGACTCGACGAAGCGGGGAACGGTCAAGCTGGGCTGCACCGCCTGCACGGCGGCGTTGAAGCGTTCCAAGTGACCGACTTGCAGAACGCGGTTGGCGCGGCGCGCCAGCTCGATGAGGCGCTCCCCCTCCGCCACGGTCACGGTCATCGGCTTCTCGACCAACACGTTCGCGCCGGCGTCGAGAAAATCCTTGGCGACGTCGTAGTGCAAGGGAGTCGGAGTCACGATGCTCACGGCATCGACATGGCCCAGCAATTCCCGATAGTCCGCATAGGCCGCAACGCTCAATTCGGCCGCCACCGCAGAACGCGCCGCCGCGGACGGATCGGCAACGCCCACCAAGTGTGAGTTGGGCAGGCTCGCATATTTCTGCGCATGGAATCGGCCCAAGTAGCCGACGCCGACCACCGCCGTGCGTATCAAGGCGGCGCGTCTCGTCGCCACTTGCTGCGCGCGCGGTAATCCTGACGTAATTGCAGGGTGGCTCCGCCGACGATCGCGAGCGCGGCTCCGCCAAAGCAGAGCAGCCCGCGCCAGACCGTCCAAAGTCCTTCCCACAGCGACCACAGCATCGCTCCAATCGCCAATATCACCCCGATGCCGATGAAGGCCCAGGGCTTTGCCTCGTACAGCATCTGAGGGGTCCAAGCTCGCATAGCGCGATTCTACAGCGCTTAGGCGGCGCGCGGCCGGATTCGTTTACAATCGGGCGCATGATGATACGGAGAATCCTTCAGGGCCTGGGGCTGACCAGTCCATGGTCCCTGGAACTGGGGGTGGCCGCCCTCGGACTGCTGGCCGGTGTGGGCATTATGCCCGTGCTCATCTTCTACGCCGGCGTTGCCACGCTCGGCCGCTACGAGGGTGCGAGCCTCGGGCACCTGTATCACAGCCTGTTCGTGGGCTTCAGGGAAGGGTCGATTGCTTCCTGGGTGGTCGTCCTCGGGCCCTATGGGCTTTACTTGCTCTTCAAGGGCCTTCGCCTCTGGTGGCGTGCCAGCGCGCGCTTAACCTAATTCACGATTCAAGTTCCGGGCGGCTCGGACGCTAACTGGCCAATAGGCGGATTTTGATCCGATTCTGATTGTTGGAGAGCCGCGCGTGAATCCCGAGATCGAAGCTCAACTTCGCATGTCCGTGAATTTCCCCTCGCCGCCGGGCGTGGCGACGCACATCATTGAGCTCGCGCAAGATCCGGACATCGAGATGGGCAAGGTGGCCAAGGCCTTGAGCATGGACTCGGCGCTCTCGACGAAGGTTCTGCGCATCGCGAATTCGCCGCTGTATGCCCAGCGCCGCAAGAGCGAGAATCTGCGCCAGGCGCTGGTGGTGCTGGGATTGAATGCCACTCTGACCCTTGCCTTGAGTTTTTCCCTGGTCAAGTCCCTGCGGGGCGGCAAACCGAACGGCCTCAGCTACGGCCTGTACTGGCGCCGCGCCCTGCTCGCGGCAACCTCGGCGCGCGCGCTCGGCGACGCCATGCATCAATCACTGGCCGAAGAAATATTCCTGGCAGCGCTGCTCCAGGATGTGGGCATGCTGGCGCTGGACAAGGCGGTGCCCGATTTGTATTCGCAGGGGGAAGCCCTCCAGCGCAACCATGTTGCGCTGGCCGAGCACGAAAAGAAGCGTTTGCAAGTCGATCATGCAAAGATCGGCGGCTTGCTGATGAAGGGCTGGAATTTACCCGAACGCCTGCATCGTGCGATCGCGCACAGCCACGAATTGGAGCTGAGCTACACCAGCGACCCCGCGCAGATCTTCAATCGCTGCGTCGCCCTGTCGGGACCTGTGGCGGATTTATTCTTGCTGGACCCCGAACATCGGCCGTTTGCCGAGACGGCGCTGTGCGCCGAACGGAGCCTCGGGCTCGATAAAATGGCCTTCGGCCAGGTGTTGGGCACCATCGGCGCCATGATTCCCGAGACCGAAGCCATATTCGAGACCGACCTGCTGGCCAGGCAGCATCCGGAATTGATTCTCGAGCAGGCGCGCGAGGTATTGATGCTGCGCAGCCTGCATGCGCTCCGCGAGATCAACACGTTGCGGGCGGCGGCGGAAAGCTCCACGTCGCGGGTGCTCGAGCTCGAGGAGGAGACCCGCCGCGACACGCTGACCGGCGTCTACAACCGCGCCTACCTCGATCAATTCCTCGGGCGCGAATTCGACAACTCCACGCGCCACAAATGGCCCTTGAGCGTGGCCTTCGCGGATCTGGATAAATTCAAGACCATCAATGACAACTTCGGCCACCAGGCCGGAGACCGCATTCTGCAGGCGACCGCGCGCATACTTCGCGGCAACACGCGCGAATCCGATCTGATCGCCCGCTACGACGGAGAAGAGTTCGTGGTGGTGCTGCCGGCAACCGATGCCGAGACGGCGCGCAGCATTTGCGAACGCATCGTGATGGCGTTTCGCAATACCGGGCATGTCATCGGATCCGATCACGCCACGGTGACGATCTCCATCGGCTGCGCCACACACGGGACGGAAACCCATTTCAACAATGTCGCCGACCTCGTCAAAGCCGCCGATCAAGCTCTGTACACCGCCAAGGTGCGCGGCCGCAACCGCTCGGTGCCCTTTGATCGGCAAATATCCGGGGCGCTTGCGCGCATAGGTTGAGGGCTTATGTCGTCATCGGCTTGAGCTGCGTCACAGTTTTGCCAAGTCGCCGGTCTCTCGCTGTCGCAATTTGGGAACATGTGCGGGACGGCAAAATCAAAAAAGACGGCAAGAGCTATTGACGTGTTGGTTCTTTTTGTAGAGGGAAGACGATGGCGAGCGACGACAAGACCGGAAATGATCCGGAATCAAAATTCAGTTTCGGCGTGCGCGAACTGCGGCAGGCAAACGTAGCGCGGGAGCTCAGCGTTGAAGCCGCGCCGGTCAAGGCGGCGAACCAAAATCGCGGCTTCGATCCCTACAACACCTCGGGCAGTTTCGATCGCAAGAAAAACTGGGCGCGGGTCGGCAAACGCTAGGCTCCTCGCCCTAAGGCGCCGCTCTGTGGTCGCGGCTGACGCGGAACTCACTGTTGGGATACCAGCGCGGGAATCGGCGGGTGCGCGCCACCCGGTTGCCGACGTCGTAATATAGCGTGAGGTCTTCGACCGCGCCGCGCACGTCCCAGTCCGGCGAGTATTGATCGCTCGGCTGGTGATAGCGATGCGCCATGTAGTCCTCGAGCCGCGCCCGCCCCCATACGGGCCCGCGCGCGCTGTCGTCGAGACCGCCTTTGGCATACAGCGCCGGCACACCGGCTTTCGCAAAGCTGAGATTGTCGGACTGGAAATAGAGTCCCCGTTCCGGCGTGGGCTCGGGGGTGATCTCGCGCCCCTGCAGTAATGCCCCCGCCCGCGCATACTCTTCCAGATCAGTGTTCCCGACGCCGAACACCGTGACATCGCGCGTGGGGCCGCCGAAGTGCAGCGTATCCAGATTGAGCACGGCCACGGTGTCCCGCAAGGGGAAAACCGGGTTCTCCGCGTAGTATTCGGACCCCAACAGGCCGGCTTCCGCGCCGGTCAGGGCCAGAAACACGATCGACCTATCCGCCACGGGCTTGGTACGGACCCAGGACTGCGCCAGTGTCAGCAGGCCTGCCACACCGGACGCATTGTCGATCGCGCCGTTGAAGATATTGTGGCCTGGGCGCGTGGGGTCGCGGCCCAGATGATCCCAGTGCGCGGTGTACACGACATATTCACGGTGGCGGCTGCCGCCCGGCAATTGCGCGATGACGTTGGCGGAGGTGAACAGGCGAACGCTGTTATGCAGCGTGACATCGGCATGGAGACCCATCGGCAGCGCCTTGAATCCCGCACGGGCCGCCGCCGCCGCCGTGGCTGTGAAGTCGAGCCCGGCTGCGGTGAACAGGGCGCGCGCCGCATCCTTCTGGATCCAGCCCTCGATGGCCGCGCGTCCCGCACCACCATCCGCCGTCGAGAGGCCCAGCTGCGCTCCCGTCCAAGTGCTCTGCACGAGGCTCCAGCCGTAACCGGCCGCATCGCCATCGTGAACGATCAACACCCCAGCGGCGCCCTGCCGGGCAGCTTCCTCGATTTTGTAGGCCCAGCCCCCGTAAAAGGTCATGGTACCGCCCCTGAATACCTTGGGATCCTTGGTGGCGTATCCCGGATCGTTGACCAAGACCACGACGGTCTTGCCGTGCACATCGATGTCGGCGTAATCGTTCCAGGCGTACTCCGGCGCCACGATGCCGTAACCCACGAACACGAGCTCGCTGCCCCGCAGCTCCGCCTGCGGGGTGCTGCGCTTGCTCCAAATGACCATGTCCTTGCCGTAGGCAAGCGTGAGGGTCCCGTGACGGCCTGCGGCGGACAGGGATGCATCGGCGCCGGCCAGACTCTCGACCATCGGCAGCTGCTGCAGGAAACTCTCGCCGTTTCCGGGTTTCAAGCCCAATTTGCGAAACTGCTCGACCAGGTACGCGACCGTCTTTTCCTCGCCGGGGGTGCCGGGTTTTCGGCCCTCGAAGTCATCCGAAGCCAGCACGCGGACATGGTTGCGGAAGACCGTCTCATCGATATCGGTCGAAGGAGGGGGGAGTTTGCGTCCCGCACCCGCACAAGCCGACAGCAGCAGGCCCGCGGACGCCAAAACGCCCCAATAACCCCGGATTTGCATGATTAGCCCACTCCCAGTTCAGTTGCGGCGCGGCCAGTAAAGCAAAATCACCGCGCATAGGCAGGCGGCGGTGGTGAGGTGCGCCCAGCCTCGCCACGGGCGTGCCTTGACCTGCCCCAGGAAACTACCCGCGCTGGCGGCGGTCAAAACGCCAAATGCAATCAAGCTCGCCACGAGCCGCGGCAATTCATGCGACAAATCCGGGTGCTCGCGGGCCAGGACGCAAAACACGATCAGGACGGCCCCCAGGCCGAAAGTGATCGATGCCGCCGACCCCAGCACGATACCGATCAAAACAGTGAACGGACGCATACCGTAAGGCTCATATACACTTGCTAGCAGGGGCGGGCTTCTCTAGCCTTGATGGGAATTGGGGAGCGGAGTTTACAGGAGAACTGGTACGGTGATGACTAATAGGCCTTGGGCCAATCGTTCGCGCTGGATAACCGGCATTGCGGTCTGCGCGAGCGCAGTGGGGCTTGCCGCCCTGTTGGGCGCGGCCATGACGCCCTCGCCCGCCGTTCCGGCAGCCACCGCGGTGCTCGCGCCCACGGAGCAGGAAAACTACGTCGCGCGCCGCGTGGCCGATATCGTCGCGCGCGAACACTACCGGCGGGCTCCGCTCGACGATCATCTCTCGAGCTTGATCCTCGACCGTTATCTCGACGCCATCGACGGCGGCAGAAGCTATTTCTACGCCAGCGACATCGCCGAATTCGAGCGCTACCGCTACGAGCTCGACGATGCCATCAAGGCCGGCGACGTGGAACCCGCGTTCGTGATTTTTCGGCGCTATCAGCAGCGCAGCCGCGAGCGCATGGCCTATGCGATCGAACTGCTGAATAAGAAGCCTGACTTCGACGTCGACGAATCGTTCAATTTCGACCGCGAGAAGGAACCCTGGCCGGCGAACACCGCCGAAATGAACGAGCTGTGGCGCAAGCGGGTGAAGAACGACGAGTTGTCGCTCGTGACCGCGGGCAAGCAATGGACCGAAGCCGCCGACGTCCTGCACAAACGCTACGAGCATGTCGCGAAGCGCATGGATCAGAGCAAGCCCGAGGATGTGTTCGAAGCGTTCATGAACGCTTTCGTGCTGTCCTTGGATCCGCACTCGAATTATTTTTCGGCGCGCAACTCCGAGGAATACAACATCCAGATGAGCTTGAGCTACGAGGGCATCGGCGCCTCGCTGCAGCTGACGGACGATTACGTCACGGTGATCGACGTGATCGCGGGCGGTCCGGCCGCGACCAGCGGCAAGCTCGCCGCCAACGATCGCATTACCGCGGTCGGCGAAGGCAAGACCGGAGAGCTGACCGACGTGATCGGATGGCGCCTGGACGACGTCGTGCAGAAGATTCGCGGGCCCGGCGGCACGTTGGTGCGCCTGCAATTGCTGCCCGCGGGCGCGGCGCCCGGTTCGCCGCAGAAGGTGGTGGAATTCACGCGCAACCGCGTGTCGCTCGAGGCTCAGGCCGCGCACAAGGCGATGCGGGTCCTGCAGCGCAACGGCCACGATGTGAAAGTCGGCATCATCACCGTTCCGAGCTTCTACCAGGACTACGACGCCAGCCGCGCCGGGGCGAAGGATTATCGCAGCACGACCCGCGACGTGCAGCGCCTGATCACCGAGCTCCGTAAAGACGGTTCCGACGTCCTGATCATGGATCTGCGCGCGAACGGCGGCGGGTATCTTCCGGAAGCCGAGTCCCTCACGGGTCTGTTCATCGACCGGGGACCGGTGGTGCAGCTGCGCGATACCACCGGACGCATCGAGGTCGACGACGATCCCGATCCGGCGGTTTTCTACAGCGGCCCGATGATCGTGCTGGTGGATCGGTTCAGCGCCTCGGCCTCGGAAATCTTTGCCGGCGCCATCCAGGACTACGGCCGCGCCCTCATCGTCGGCCAACAGACCTACGGCAAGGGTACGGTGCAAAACGCGCACCCGCTCAACTACACGATTTTCGGACGCAAGCCGGAGTTGGGCCAGCTCAACGTGACCATCGGCAAGTACTATCGGATCACCGGCGAGAGCACTCAAGACCGCGGCGTGACCCCCGACATCACATTGCCCTCGCTGATCGACGCCAACGAAGTGGGCGAGAGCACGCGCGACCGCGCCCTGCCCTGGGACCACATCGAACCCGCCGCGTTCAGAGTGGAGGGCGATCTGAAGGCCACCGCGGCTTCGCTGGAAAAGCTGCACGCGGAGCGCACCGCGAACAGCGCCGACTTCCGCTATTTGCATGACGACATCGCGGCGCTCGAGGCGATGCGCCGCCAGAAGACGCTTTCGCTGAATATCAAGACGCGCGAGGCGGAGCGCAAGCGCCTGGAGAGCGAGCGGCTCGATCGGGAGAACGCCTGGCGGGCAGCGCATGATGTCAAACCGGTGAAGTCCGCCGAGGAAATCAAGGACGACGCGGCGGCCGGCATCCTGCTCGACGAGGCCTCTCAGATCGCCGCGGATCTCGCGGTGACGGCGGCGCGTCGAACCGCGCCCACGCAGGCGCGGCGTACTAATTAGGCGCTTCGCGCCACCTTTCAACGGGGTCGTGAACGACCCCGTCCTTGGGTGCTCGCTACGCGAGCATTAGACCAGCCGGTAGCGACTCGACTCAGCGCAGCAAAAGGGTGTAGAGGTCCCAGTAATCCTCGGCGAGCACGTTCCACGCCGCCGCCGCGGGGGATTTCGCGGGCTTGCCCGGGTCGAGATCGGCCGGCGCCGCGGGCGCAAGGGAGTCCGCAGTGGGTACGGTGTCGGCGTTGTTGCGGTATTCGCAAGTGGCGCGCAGGCGGTCCAACTTCACCTTGAGCGCAACGGTGATCTGCTTCTGATTGGCCACGGCGGCCTGTGCTTGCTGCAGGCGCTGCATATAGCCCTCGCAGTCGTCGCGCGTGCCGAAGCTCATCTCGTGGACTCTGCGCGCGACGGCCTCCTTGGCGCGCGCCGCGAGTCCATAGGCGTCGACATGTTCGCACAGCAATTCGGCGAAACTGATGATGGCAAGGTTGATGTTGCGGCGTGCGGCGAGCGAGATGCCGGGAAATCCAGCCGCAGCTTCGTGGTCGATCGCGCTGCGCTCGGCGTGCAGATCGCCGACCGCGGCGTCGGCCAACACGACCTGATGGCGCACCAGTTCCAGAGATTTCTGGCGGCGGCGGCGCTTGAAATAGTGCCAGAAGGCGGTCAAGCGACCGATCTCGTTCTGCGCTGCGGCCAGATGCCCGCGCTGCAAGTCGGCCTCGGCCGCCGCCTGCTGCAAGCGCTGATCGACATCCGCAAGCCGCGCGCTCTTCGCCGCTTCGGTTTCCGCCTTGTGCCTCGCAAGCTCGCGCGTCTCTTGCTGGCGGGTCAGATCGGCGGCGAAAGTCGAGAGCTGCTGGTGGCAGGTCTTCCATAGCGTGCGCAGCTGATAGAACACCAAGGCGCCGAAGCCGGTCTTCGGATCGCCGAGCAGATCGCCGAGTGCGTCCAGCTGCTCCTGTACGCGTATGGTCGCGCCTTCCTGCTGCTTGAGGCGATCGCGCAGTAAATGAAATTCGTCCTTGAGGTCGGCGTAGGCTTTTTTGAGGCCCGCACGATTTTGGAAGAGCTGCATGAGCCGCTCTTCGTCGGGACTCACGGCGCCCCCGTCCGCACCTCCTTTTAGAAAACTTAAGCGATCGATCAAAGTCCCGCCTCGAGCCTCAACGGTGAATAGCCGGACATCGGTCAACCACCAGGGCAACCCAAGCCGCTAGAAGTGATGCCCCCGCTCGGCACAATATTCCAGCCATTTATTTAACATCATGTTTCGAGTCCAGCGCTGATCCAGTTCACGCTTGAGTCTCGACTGCAGCTTGGCGAGCTGCGGATGGCGCTGGAAACCGCGGAAACTGCGCACCTCGGCCAATCGGGCGTCGTGATACACGCACACCTCCAAATCCGGGTCGTGAACCCGCGCCCCCTCGAATTCGAACTCATATGTGAGGCGAAACACACTGGTATAGCGGCTCAATTCCTGCGGGGTGAGATAGAGATCACAGTCCGAGGCCACGTGCGATGCGCGCCGCGCCGTCACCGCGCGAAGATCGCTCACAAGCCAGCCCAAGCGCACGAAATTGCTCTCATACAGCGTCATCAGGCTGACAAAGCTGCCCGGCAGCGCGCGCCAAGTTGTCTCACACCATTGATCGGCTAACATGCCCCGAACTATACCACGCACGTCCGGAATGTCAGGGGCGCAAGCGCCGCTCGATGCCCGTGCGGTCGAGAATCCTGCTCGATATTTCTTCGATCGAGACTTCGGTGGCATCGAGCATCGGGATGCCGTGCCGCTCGAACAGCGATTCCGCCGCTCTGACTTCGAAAGCCACTTGCGGAGCGGATGCATAGCGGCTGTCGGGACGCCGCTCGTTTCGGATCTGTTGCAGCCGGTCCGGCTTGATCGTCAAGGCGAACAGTTTCCGCGAATACGCTTCGAGCGCAGGCGGCAGCTTCCGCGATTCGAGATCGTCCTCGGTCAGCGGAAAATTCGCGGCAAATATCCCGTATTGCATCGCTAGATACAGGCAGGTCGGCGTCTTTCCCGAGCGCGATACGCCCACCAGGATCACGTCCGCGCGCTCGTAATCGCGCACCACCGAGCCGTCATCGTTGGCCAGGGCGAAATTCGTGGCGTCGATGCGCGTGGCGTACGCATGCGTGTCCGCCATGCGATGTGTCCTACTTGCAACATGGGTGGATTGCGTCTTGAGTTCGTTCTCGAGCGGTGCTAGGAAAGGATCGAAGAAGTCCAAAAAAAATCCGCTGCTGCCGCGAACCACGTTGCGAACATCCTCTTGCACGAGGGTGCTGAATATGATCGGCCGCATCCCTTCCTGGGCGCCCACCAAATCGATCTTGCGAACCGCCTCAATCGCCTTGTCAACCGTGGCGATAAATGGCACAGTCACCTGACGAAATTCGATGCCGTCGAACTGTGTCATGAGACTGTGACCCATCGTTTCTGCTGTAATGCCCGTTTGATCGGAAACAAAGAACACGGTTCGCTTGATCACGGTAGCCTCGGATGTTGGCGCATCGTCGCAAAGTGTTTCACTTAACCCACCGGCCCACAAGCAGCCCACCATGAAGCCCTACATCATCCCCTTCGAGCAGCTGAAGAACAAAGACGTTGAACTCGTCGGCGGCAAGAATGCTTCCATCGGCGAGATGATATCCGGATTGGCGACGCTCGGCGTTACCGTGCCCGGCGGGTTCGCGACGACCTCGCATGCGTATCGCGACTTCCTCGCGCAGGACGGGCTGGATGAGCGCATCCGCGGCGTTCTGGCCGCGCTGGACGTCGATGACGTGGAGCGGCTCGCGGTGGTGGGCGCACAGATCCGCGGCTGGATGCTCTCCACGCCGTTCCCCAAGCGGCTACACGACGAAATTCTGGACGCCTGGCGAAAAATGGGCAAGGCAACCGGCGATCCGGCGGAATTCGCCGTCGCGGTCCGTTCCTCGGCGACCGCCGAAGATCTGCCGGAGGCATCGTTTGCCGGGCAGCAGGAGACTTTCCTGAACGTGCGCGGCGAGGAGCATTTGATGACCTGCGTGCAGGAGGTATATGCCTCGCTGTTCAATGACCGCGCCATATCCTACCGTGTGCACAATAACTTCGATCATAGCGCCGTCGCCCTCTCCGTCGGCGTGCAGCATATGGTGCGGAGCGATCTCGGCAGTGCCGGGGTCATGTTCACTCTCGACACCGACTCCGGCTTTCGCGACGTGGTGTTCATCACGGCCGCATACGGTTTGGGCGAGACGGTCGTGCAAGGCGCCGTCAATCCGGACGAATTCTACGTGTACAAGCCGGCGCTGCGCGCCGGACGCCGCGCGGTGCTGCGCAAGAATCTCGGCGGCAAAGCGCTCAAGATGGTCTACGGCGAGCCGGGGTCGAAGGATCGCGTGCGCACGGTCGATGTCGCGCCGGCCGATCGCAATCGCTTCTCGCTCGACGAAGCGGATATCGTGGCGCTGGCGAAGCAGGCGCTGATCATCGAAGAACACTATGGCACTCCCATGGACATCGAGTGGGGCAAGGACGGCGCCACGGGCAAGATCTACATCCTCCAGGCGCGCCCCGAAACCGTACAGAGCCGCGCCGGCCGCACCATTTTGCGATTCACGCTGAAAGCGCGCTCCAAGGTGCTGACCAGCGGGCGCAGCATCGGTCAGCGCATCGGCGCGGGAAGTGCGCGCATCATCAAGGACGTGAAGGAAATGTCGCGAGTCCGGGCCGGCGATGTGCTGGTGGCCGACATGACGGACCCGGACTGGGAACCCGTGATGAAGCGCGCATCCGCCATCGTCACCAATCGCGGCGGACGAACCTGCCACGCGGCCATCATCGCGCGCGAGCTCGGCATACCGGCGGTCGTCGGCTGCGGCACTGCGACCACTGCCGTCAAGGAAGGTCAGGCAGTCACGGTATCCTGCGCCGAAGGCGATACCGGTCATGTCTACGAGGGCATGCTGGAATACGATCAGCGGACCATAGAGATGGACGCCATGCCGGCGATCCCGGTGAAGATCACCATGAACGTCGGCAATCCCGACCGCGCATTCGACTTCGCGGGCATACCGCACAAGGGGGTGGGCCTCGCGCGTCTCGAGTTCATCATCAATCGCATGATCGGCGTGCATCCGCGGGCGCTGCTGGAATTCGACCGGCAGAGCCCCGAGCTCAAGGACACCATCGGCAAGCAGATCTCGGGTTACGACGGTCCGGTGAACTTCTACGTCGACAAATTGGCCGAAGGCATCGCGCAAATCGCCGCCGCATTCGCGCCGGAGCCGGTGATCGTGCGCCTGTCGGATTTCAAGTCGAACGAATACGCGAACCTGATCGGCGGCAAGAACTACGAGCCGCACGAAGAAAACCCCATGCTCGGGTTCCGCGGTGCGTCGCGCTATATCGACAAGGTTTTCCGGCCCTGCTTCGAACTCGAATGCCGCGCCTTGAAACGCGTGCGCGACGAGATGGGGCTGACCAATGTGCAAGTGATGGTGCCCTTCGTACGCACGTTGGGCGAGGCGAAGGCCGTCACCCAGCTGCTCGCCGACAACGGCCTGAAACGCGGCGAGAACGGCCTGAAGCACATCATGATGTGCGAATTGCCCACCAATGCGCTTCTCGCGGACCAATATCTCGAATTCTTCGACGGCATGTCGATCGGATCCAACGACATGACGCAGCTTGCGCTGGGCCTCGACCGCGACTCTAGCGTCGTAGCCAAGTCCTTCGACGAGCGGGATGACGCGGTCAAGGCGCTGATGGCCATGGCGATCAAGGCCTGTAAGGCGCAGAACAAGTACGTCGGAATCTGCGGCCAAGGCCCCTCCGACCATCCGGAGCTGGCGCGATGGCTGGTCGAACAGGGCATCGACAGCTTGTCCTTGAATCCGGACACGGTGGTCGAAACCTGGATGTTCCTGGCCGGCGACACCCCGGCCGCCAACGCGGGCGTCGTCACCCCGGGCACCGCCAAGCCGATAGTGACAGCACGCAAGTAACGGTCGAGGCCTGGGGGATGGGAAGCCTGAAGGCAACGAAAGACGCAGTTGCCTTCAGGCTTCCCATCCCCCAGACCTTTCACTCTGGACCGCCCGTACGGTCGGCACTAAGTCGCCGACCGACTACGGTAATCGCGCGGCGGGGTCAGGAGAGCCTCCAGGCAACTGTGTTCTTCGTTGCCTGGAGGCTCTCCTGACCCCACCGTGCGAACGCCTGCAGCCAGTCACCATCCCCTTGCCACTAGAACGGCCGCAGCAAGTGTTCACGATAGTATTGCAATTCGAGGATGGACTCGCGCACGTCATCCAACGCCAGGTGGCTGGATGTCTTGCGGAACCCCGCGGCCACCTGCGGCGCCCAGCGCAGCGCCAGTTCCTTGAGGGTGCTCACGTCGAGATTGCGGTAGTGAAAGAATTTCTCGAGCGCCGGCATGTGGCGCGCCAGAAAGCGCCGATCCTGACACACGCTGTTGCCGCACATCGGTGATCGTCCCGGTTCAAGCCACGGCTCGAGAAACCGCAGGGTCTCGCGTTCGGCAGCGGCCGCGTCGACGTCGCTTGCCAAAACTCGGGCGCAGAGCCCAGAGCGGCCATGCTGGTTGCGATTCCAATCGTCCATTGCGCTGAGCACGGCCTCGCTTTGATGCACCGCGAACACCGGACCTTCGGCAAGCACGCTGAGGTGTTTGTCGGTTACGATCGTCGCGATTTCGATGATGAGATCGGAGTCCGGACTGAGTCCGGTCATTTCCAAATCGATCCAAATGAGATTTTCAGGGGATTTCATGAACGTTACGCAACTAAAAGCGGCATGGTAGCAGAGCCTAGGGAGTCGGAAGGCGCCATCGGCGGCGAGGGGCTGGTGCTCGCCAGTTACGGCCGGGGCGTCTTGGTGCAAGCCGGCGGAACGACGCTGCACTGTGCGCTGTCGGGGCGCAAGCAGCGTGTGGTCTGCGGCGATCGCGTCATCTATGCGTATCCGCCGGCCGCGGACGGGCCGTCGGTTCAGTCGATCGAACCGCGCCGCAACCTCATCGAGCGCATCGATGCGCGCGGCCGTGCGGAACCCGTCGCCGCCAACGTCGACCGGCTCGCCATCGTCGTGGCGGCAGAACCCGCGCCGGATTGGTTTTTGGTCGACCGCTACTGGGCGGGGGCCGTGCTGAAGGACTTGGATGGTCTACTCATCGTCAACAAGCTGGATCTCGGAACGGAAAACATCCGGCCGGAAATCGAGACGTACCGCAAGCTGCGCTTGAATTGCATCGAGGTCTCGTCTCAATCGGGAGCGGGTACGGCCGACCTCGAGCGCAGCCTCGCGGGCAGCGTGACGCTTCTCGTCGGCCAGTCGGGTGTCGGCAAATCCTCTCTGGTGAATGCCCTGAGCCCGGACGCCGCGGCGCAAACAGCCGAGTTGACCCGCGACATCGAGGGCCGGCATACCACGACCACGGCGCGCTGGTACCAGCTTGCGGCGAATTCGGCGATTATCGATGCCCCGGGCGTCCGCGATTTCGCGCCGCCCGCAAGCCTCGTGCGCGCGGCTGAGCGCGGCTTCATCGAGATCCACCGGCTCGGCGCCAATTGCCGCTTCAAGGATTGCCGGCACATGGAGGAGCCTGGTTGCGCCGTGCGCACTGCCGTCGTGGCGCAGGAGATTGCCCCCCGCCGCTACGAAAGCTATCGGCGTCTGTTTCGCCTGTACGAGAAGCTGGCGCCTCTCTAGGTCACCCCTCTCGGGAACCCGCGTGATCAGGAGACGTTGGTGCGTCCGGCCAGAGCGTGCGCCAGAGTGCCGCCGTCCACGTATTCCAGCTCGCCGCCGACGGGCACGCCATGAGCGATTCGCGATGCCTTCAACCCCAAACGCAGCGCAAGCTCGCCCAAGTAGTGCGCCGTCGCCTCTCCTTCCGCCGTCGGATTGGTGGCGAGAATCACTTCGCGAACTTCTCCGTCGCCCAGCAACCGCTCGAAATCATCCAATCCGAGTTCGGCCGGCCCCACTCCATCGAGCGGCGACAAGTGTCCCATGAGCACGAAGTAGCGGCCGCGAAATCCTCCCGATTGTTCGATGGCCACCACGTCGGCGGGGGACTCGACCACGCAGAGCTGCGCCACATCTCGCTGGTTGGAGGCGCAAATCGTGCAGTAGTCGCTCTCCGTCAGCATGCGGCAGCGTTTGCAATGTCCCACGCTGTCGAGCGCATCCGCCAGCGCTTGGGCAAGGAGCTTTCCCCCGTTACGATCGCGCTCCAAAAGATAAAACGCCATGCGCTGCGCGGATTTCGGACCGACGCCCGGGAGGCAGCGCAGAGAATCGATCAAACGCGCGAGTGTGGGGGTGTACTTCAAAACGGCAGCTTCATGCCCGGCGGAAGATTGAGCCCCGACATGAGGCCGGAGTACTTTTCCTGGCTGCGCTCCGCAATTTTCCGCACCGCGTCGTTGACGGCTGCCACCAACAAGTCTTCGAGCATGTCTTTGTCTTCCCCGAGCAATTTCGGCTCGATCGTCACTTTCTTCGCTTCGTGATGCCCGTTCAGCGTGACCTTGACCATGCCGGCGCCGGACTCCCCCGTCACCTCGAGTTGCGCGAGCTCGGCCTGTGCCTTCTTCATCGTTTCCTGCATCTGCTGCGCCTGGCGCATCAGATTTCCCAGTCCGCCCTTCATCATGCCCACCTCCTCATCGTTAGTTCGCGGGTTTCACCGAAGCCAAGTCCACGTCGGCACCGAAGCGCTCGCGCAACCCCTTCACCGCGGGATCTGCCTCGAACGCAGCCGCGGCGCGAACGGCCTTGTCCTGCTCCTGCAGCAGGCGTTGCCGTGCAGGCGTAACGAGGGCCGATTGCGCGGTTTCGAACGTCAGGCGAATGTCTCGGCCGAGATACTTCGACAAACCCAGCACAAGCTTGTCTTCGATGGGCCGCGTACGGCGATCCGCCGTCGCTTGATCGAGTTTCAGCGCCAGCACGCCGTGCTCGAACGAGGCCGGGACACAATTCAAGGCAAATTGCCGCACCATGCCGCTCAAGTTTGCTGCCTCGACCACCGCGGGCCAATTGCTCGCATCGATGCTCGTCAACCTGATACCGGACGTATTCGGTGCGACGGCACCGGACGCCGTCGGATGGGGCGCGCCGCCCATGGACGCAGCGGCGGTGGACGTACCGGCACCCGGCACATCGGCGGGTGCGGCGGCGCGCGTCGGATGGTCCGCGGCGACCGTGCGTCCGGCCGTGTTGCCGTGGACTGCGGCAGCTTCGGGACGAAACGCCAGCATGCGCAGCAGCGTCATTTCGAATCCCATGCGAGGCTCCGGCGCCATCGCCAGATCGCGCCGTCCACCCAAGGCGATTTGATAGTAGAGCTGCACATCTTCCGGCGAGATCGCCTGCGCAAGGCGCGTCAGTGAATCCGCATCGAACTCCTCGTCCTGGAGCGCGGCCTCGGGCACGATTTGCACGATCGCAATCCGCTGCAAGAATGCCGTCAACTCGACCAACGCGCGGTCGTAGTCAGGCGCGTCGCGATCCAGCTCTTTAACTTCCGCCAAGAGAGCGGATCCGTCCGCGCGGGCCAACGCATCGATGAGTCGACCCACATGTCCGCGATCGATGGTGCCGAGCATCGCGCGCGTATTGGCCTCGCTCAGGCTGCCGCCGCCGAAAGCGATCAGCTGGTCCAACAAGCTCAAGGCATCGCGCATGCTGCCTTCGGCCGCTCGCGCTACCAACGCCACCGCCGCCGGATCGAACTCCAGATGCTCAGCTCCGGCGATGAACTTCAGGCGTTCGCCGATGAGCGAGGCAGGCAGCCGCTTGAGGCTGAACTGCAGACAGCGGGAAAGCACGGTGACGGGCAGCTTTTGCGGGTCGGTGGTCGCCAGCAGGAATTTGACATGGGGCGGCGGCTCTTCCAGCGTCTTGAGCAAGGCATTGAAGGAGTGATTGGAGAGCATGTGGACTTCGTCGATGAGGTACACCTTGAAGCGGCCTCGGCTCGGCGCGTACTGCACGTTATCGAGCAGCTCGCGGGTGTCGTCCACTTTCGTGCGCGAGGCTGCGTCTACCTCGATGAGATCGACGAAGCGGCCTTCGTCGATCTCCCGGCATGCGGCGCAGATGCCGCAGGGATTCGAACTCACGCCGGCGGTCTCACAATTCAGCGACTTCGCTAAAATGCGTGCAATCGTCGTTTTCCCGACCCCACGGGTGCCCGTGAACAGAAATGCGTGGTGTACCTTGCCGCTGTCGAGCGCATTGCCGAGGGCGCGCAGCACATGCTCCTGCCCCACCATTTCGGCAAACCGCTTGGGACGCCATTTACGCGCTAATACGATGTAGCTCATAGGGTTTAAGTTTAGCTTCGGACGCCCAAGGTCGCGTGGCTTTTAGGAGGCGGCCCGCGCCAGCAGGACTTCGGCGCCCGACTTAAAGCCGCTACCGCTGCTCCCTTCCGGGCCTGACGGGGTTCGTGGCCAGTCGTCGCGAAGATGCAAACGCGAGCCGCCATAGACTCACTTTACAGCGTTTTCAAGGCAATTGGCGGAGAGGGTGGGATTACTCGTCGCTCCGCTCCTCGCCCCTACGGGGCCGCCCTAACGGGCGTTATCCCCGCTTCGTCGCTGCCTCCATCGGCTGATCCATGCCGCCAAAAATTTACTTTTCAACTGGCGGAGAGGGTGGGATTCGAACCCACGAACACGGTTAGGTGTTACACACTTTCCAGGCGTGCGCCTTCGACCGCTCGGCCACCTCTCCATAAACCTCAATCTGCTCCAACCGCCGGGAGGGATTGCTCGCGGCGGACGCCGCTCGTCCTCCGCTTCGCTCCGGACCGTTGCAGCTTCGCCGCAACGTCCAAAATCGCTCCCGCGATTTTGTCGAACCCACGAACACGGTTAGGTGTTACACACTTTCCAGGCGTGCGCCTTCGACCGCTCGGCCACCTCTCCACGCGGCCGCAAGGGTACCGGAGGCGACCCACGCGATCAAATGGAGCGCGCACGCCGCGGAAACCGGCCCGGACGGGCGGCCCTCGGGTGTCGGTTCCAGGACGCCCGGGGAAGCGCGCCGGCGACGCCTAGCCGCTGGCCGCCTTATTGGGCGGCGCCGGCTTGTAGCGCGGCGGAACGTCGAGGCACGAGTCCTTGGGCCCCGGAGGCGGCGGCGCAAGCTCCACGGTGGGAATGACCAGGGCGCCCTGAGTATTCGGAGTATCCAACCCTGGAGGTACTTTCAGCGGTGGTACCTGGCCGGCTCGTTGATATTCCTGCCGAGTGTGGCAATCCGCGCCACGAAACAAGTGACACCCGCTCATCAGCGCTGCCGCAGCAACAACCATCAAAACTCGATCCAGACTCATGCTGCTTGGTCCTCAAGGTTAATTCCGGCGGCCTGCATGGCCCGCAGCACGGTATCTTGGTGCGTCGCCGACAGTTCGACCAATGGTAATCGGATTGCGTTCCCGATGAGGCCCATTCTCGCCACCGCCCACTTGACCGGTATCGGACTCGCTTCGACGAACAAATCTTTATGTAAAGGCTGCAGGCTGGCGTCGATCGCCCGTGCCTTGACGAAATCGCCGGCAAGCGCGGCTTCACAAGCCTCGTGCATGCGGCGCGCAGCGACGTTGGCCGTCACTGAAATGACCCCGCGCGCGCCCATGCTCATCCAATCGATGGTAGTGGCATCATCGCCCGACAGCAGAACGAATTCCGGCGGACACGCATTCAGCGTTTCGCGCGCACGGCTCAACGAACCGGTCGCTTCCTTGATCGCCACGATGCGCGGATGCCGCGCCAACCGAGCGACGGTGCCCGGCAACAGATCGGCGACGGTGCGGCTCGGAACATTGTACAGGATTACCGGCACCTCGGAGGCGTCCGCGGCAGCCATGAAATGCCTGTAAAGACCTTCCTGCGGAGGTTTGTTGTAGTATGGAGTCACCAGCATCACCGCATCGACGCCAAGACCCGACAAGGTACGAGTGAGCGACACCGTGCCGGCCGTCGAGTAGCTGCCCGCTCCGACGATCACCTTGAGCTTGCCCCGGCAGCGCGCGACCGCCCGGCGGGTGAGTTCCTCGATTTCATCCATGAGGAGCACCGGGGATTCGCCGGTGGTGCCGGCAACGACGATCCCGTCGGTGCCCTCGCGCAGGTGAAAATCCAGCAGCCGATCCCATGCGGGCCAGTCCAGGCCGCCATCCGCAGTCATCGGCGTGACAATCGCTACCGTGCTTCCGGAAAACATCGAGGGGGCTCCGCAGGAAATATCGCTACCTTAAGTGGCGGACATGCACCCTGGCAAGCGCCCATCCGGTAGAATTTGGACCGATGAAACAACATATCGTGATTTCCGCGGTCGGCGGGGACCGCGTCGGCATGGTCCATGAACTGTCCAAAGCGATTGCCGACTGCGGGGGAAGCATCAGCGAAAGCCGCATGACCTCGCTCGGCAACGAGTTCGCCATGCTGCTGCTGGTCAACGGCAATTGGCACACTCTCGCCAAGCTCGAGGGTGAGTTCAAGAAGCTCGCCGACGCCACGGGCATGAACATTCAATTGCGGCGCACCGAAGAACGGGCCGCTCGCAATGACATGCTGCCCTACTCCATCGACGTCGTGTGCCTCGACCAGACCGGCATCGTCGCGGGCCTTTCCGGATTTTTTGCGCAGCGCGGGGTGGATATCGCCGAACTGTCCACTCGCTCGTACGCGGCCGCACACACCGGCGCGCCGATGTTTTCGGTGCAGATGATCGTGAACGTGCCGAGCCGGCTGCACATCGGGGTGTTGCGCGAAGAGTTCATGGATTTCTGCGACCATCTGAACTTGGACGCCATTTTCGAACCCGTAAAGAGTTGACCCTCCATGAGCAATATCGACGTTGGCAAGAAGGCGCCGCAGTTTACCCTCGAAGGCACGGGCGGCAGCCGGTCTCTGAGCGACGCGGCCGGCAACCCCGTCGTCATCTATTTCTACCCGCGCGACAATACGCCGGGGTGCACCCAGGAGGGCGAAGATTTTGCCGCAGCCTATCCGCAATTCAAGAAGGCCAAGACCACGGTCTTCGGCATCTCCGCCGACAGCATGGGGAGCCACGAGAAATTCAAGGCGAAATTGGGGTTTCCGTTCGAACTGCTGAGCGATCCCGATAAAAAGGTCTGCAAGCTCTACGACGTGATCCAGGAGAAGAGCATGTACGGCAAGAAATTCATGGGAATCGAACGCAGCACTTTCCTGATTGACGGCAAGGGCGTGCTGCGGCATATGTGGCGCAAGGTCAAGGTGAACGGTCACGCCGCGGCGGTATTGGCGGCGGTGAAGGCACTGTGACCGGGAACTTGCGGCCTCTGGCGGCCGCGATCGTCAAGAGCCGTTCGGCCAAGCAAGAACGCCGCATCTTCGTGCTGGACACGAATGTGCTGATGCACGATCCCACCGCCATCTTCCGCTTCGAAGAACACGACATCTATATCCCCATGACCGTGCTCGAGGAACTCGACGCCGGTAAAAAGGGATTGTCCGAGTCGGCGCGCAATGTGCGCCAGGTCAGCCGCTTTCTCGACGAACTGATGAAGGGCGCCAGCAAGAAACAGATCGATCGCGGCCTCGCGCTGCCGACCGCAGTACCCATCAATCACGGTAAACGGCCGCCGGGCGGCCGCCTGTTCTTTCAAACCCAATTGCTGGAATCCGTGCTCCCGGACAGCCTGCCGGGCCACGGCGCAGACAACGCGATCTTGGCCAACACGCTGGCGCTGCAACAGAAATTCCGCGCAGCCAGGGTCACCCTGGTGTCGAAAGACATCAACTTGCGCATCAAGGCGGCGATCCTCGGCGTGCAGGCCGAGGACTACTCGAGCGACAAGACCATCGAAGATGCGGACCTGCTCGCGAGCGGAGTGCAGCAGCTGCCGCCGAACTTCTGGGAAAAGCACGGCAAGGGCATGGAGTCCTGGCAGCAGCAGAGCCGGACCTACTACCGGGTGCGCGGACCCCTGGTGCGCGAATGGCACGCGAACCAGTTCGTCTACGATCCCGGCGAGAACGGCGTCGAGGCCGTCGTGCGCAAACTCGAGGACGAATCGGCGATTCTGGAACTCACGCTCGACTACCGCGCGGAACGCAACAATGTCTGGGGAGTCACCGCGCGCAACCGCGAGCAGAATCTCGCATTGAATTTATTGATGGACCCGGAAATCGACTTCGTGACCGTGCTGGGTCCCGCCGGCACGGGTAAGACGCTGCTGACTCTGGCGGCCGGGCTTGCGCAAACCCTGGATCACAACCGCTTCAGTGAAATCATCATGACGCGGGTCACGATACCCTTGGGCGAGGACATCGGTTTCCTGCCGGGCACGGAAGAGGAGAAAATGGAGCCCTGGATGGGCGCCCTGATGGACAACCTGGAGGTCCTGACGCAGGGGCAGCCGGGCGGCACCTGGGGGCGCGGCGCGACGAACGATTTGCTCCGCCACCGCATCAAGATCCGCTCCTTGAATTTCATGCGCGGCCGCACGTTCTTGAACCGCTTCATCATTATCGATGAGGCTCAGAATTTGACGCCCAAGCAGATGAAGGCGCTGGTGACCCGCGCAGGGCCCGGCACCAAGTTGATCTGTTTGGGAAATATTGCGCAAATCGACACGCCCTACCTCACGGAGACCACCTCGGGCCTCACCTACGTGGTCAACCGGTTCCACGGCTGGGCATTTTCGGGCCATATTACTTTGGTCCGCGGCGAGCGGTCGCGTCTGGCAGACTACGCCTCCGAAGTTCTTTGATTCGGCGAGGGAAATGAGCGAACTTTGGGTCCTGAACAGCACTCCAAGGAGCTTTACGGAGGCTAAATGTCACTGGTGAGGTCCCTGTTCGCGTTTGCGGCCGCAGCCGCGGTCAGCGCAAGTGTCAGCGTGGGCTGGGCTACGGGCGTAGGGACGGGCTCGAGCGCCGTCGACCAAGACCTGCCCGACTTGGGGAGCCCGGCGACCGCGGCAGTATCGCTCGAAGAGGAATATCGGGCCGGATTGGGCTGGTTCGCCGGCATCCGCCAGTCCGGGCAAATCATCGAAGATCCCGAAATCAGCGATTACATTCAGCAAATCGGCCACAGCCTGTCGAGTCACGCCGAGGAAGGCCAGCACCAGTTCTACTATTTCGTGATGAAGGATCCGGTCATCAATGCCTTCGCGATGCCGGGCGGGTTCATTGCCATCAACAGCGGTTTGATCCTGGCGACGAACAACGAAAATGAACTGGCCGGAGTGATGGCCCATGAAACCGCCCACGTCACTCAGCGGCATCTCGTGCGTGGACTCATCGACCAAAGCCATGCCGGCCTGATGTCGACAGCCGCGATGCTGGCCGCGATTCTATTGGGCGCGACGGCGGGCCGCGGCTCGCCCGATGCCATGGAGGGGGCCATCCTCGCGACTCAAGGCGCGGCCATCCAGCACCAGATCAACTACACGCGCGCCAACGAGTTCGAGGCCGACCGTATCGGCATCGGCACGATGGCGAGCGCCGGTTATGATCCGCTGGGGATGGCGAGTTTTTTCCAAACCTTGGACCGAAATTCACCCGACCCGAGCAGAATCAAGGCCGTCGAATTCCTGATCGATCACCCGTTGTCGGCGGAGCGCGTCGCCGAGGCGCGCAACCGTGCCGAGCAGATCGGCCGCATTCGCCACACGGATTCCTTGAGCTATACGCTGATGCGCGAGCGGTTGAGGTCGCTGACCGGCAATCCGCAGGCGGCGCGCGATTATTACGTGAGCTTGATCAAAAACGGCGCCGGAAAGAATATCGAGGACCGTTACGGCAAAGCGGTGGCGGAAATCGCGACGCGCAATCCCGCCGTGGCCATCCCCGAATTACAGGCGCTGGTAAACGAATATCCGAAGGTGAACCAATTCTATGGCGCGCTCGGTCAGGCGTACCTCGCGAACGGGCAGCTGAAGGAGTCTCAGGCGGTGCTGGATAAGGCGGAGAATCTGTTTCCGCGCAACGCGCCGATCACCATTCGCCTCGCTGAAACGCTGATGCACGCCGGCGACAACAAGCGGGCGCATCTCATTCTGGACGACTTGTTCAATGTGGTCGAACCGACGCCCGATCAAACCCGGCTGATCGCCAAGGCCGCGAATGCCGCAGGCGACGTCGCCGACTCGTACTACTACATGTCGTACTTCTATCTGATGAGCGGCGATCTCAAGATGGCGGCGAACCAGCTGGAGCTCGGCCTCGGGATGCCGGGATTGGACCCGATACAGCGCGCACGTTTCAGCGCGCGTCTCGAAGAGGTGCGCGCCGCAATGCCCAAGGATCGCAAGAACACGGTCGCCGACGACAACAACGGCGGCAACGGTCGACGTTAAGGGACCGCTCCAGACTCACACACATCTCCCGCTTTGTCGCGGGGGCAGACCCCTGTATCGTTCGGGTATCCATCTGGTTCATTAGGGAGAAGTTCTCAATGCTGAAAGCAAGGTACGCCCGCGCGGCGCTCGGCATCGTGTGTTTTTTGAGCGTAAGCGCCTGCGTCACGTTACCGCCCAATCACCCGCGCTCGCCTCAGGATCCGTGGGAATCATGGAACCGCGGCGTCTACAAGGTCAATGTGAAGCTCGATAACGCCATCGCCAAACCCGTGGCGCGGACCTACGTGCGCATCGTGCCCAAACCCATTCGTACCGGCGTGAGCAATTTCTTCGACAATCTTGACACGCCGACCGTCATGATCAACGACGCTTTGCAGGGCAAATTCCTGGCGGCAGGGAACGATCTCGGACGCTTCCTCTTCAACTCAACCATCGGCTTGGGCGGGATACTCGATCCAGCCACGTCGGCGGGAATGGATAAGAACAACGAGGATTTCGGACAGACCTTGGGCCACTGGGGCGCGCACCCCGGGCCCTTCGTGGAACTGCCCATATTCGGTCCGTCGGACCTCCGCGATGCGCCGGGCAAGGTGGTGGATTCGTACACGAACCCGCGCCAATACGTCAAAAACAACTGGGTGAAATACGGTCTCTGGCTCCCCTCCCTGGTTGATACGCGCGTCCGTCTACTCCCGTTGGACGAGACATTGAAGAATGTCTACGACCCTTATGCCTTCATACGCGACGCCTATCTGCAACGCCGCGCCTACCTCGTGTCCGACGGAAAAGTCACGGAGGAGCCACTGGTCGATCCGGAGGCCGGTCAGGACCCGGGCAACACGCCCGCGAACCCGGAGAAGGCCGCGCCTCCACCGGCTAAAGCGCCGGCGGACGATGCGCAGCCCAAAACCCCTTAGCGCCGTTAGCAGCGATTAGCGCCGGCCGCCGGTAGCAGCGATTAGCGCCGGCGGCAGGGGCCGCCCTTAGCGCCAATAGCGGCCGTGCACGTAGCCGTGGCCGTAAAAGCCGTGTCCGTAGCGCACGAAGCCGGGGCGATAGTAGGGGTAGTAGTAGGGGTAGTAGTAGGGACGGCCGTAGTAGTACGGCCCATACGCCACGGGGGGCGCGTAGGCGACTACCGGCGGCGCAACCACCGCCACCCCCGGTAATCCGATGCCCACACCGATGTAGACGCGCGCCTCGGCCGGCTTGGCATACCCCATCCCGGCGATCCCGAGAGCGGCCACAAGGGCCAGCGCGGCGAATTTGTGCATAGCGGCATTCCTCGATATATGTTGAACCCACTATTACAACGCCGGGCTGGGCGAGGGGTTGACGAAGGGCCGGCGCCTTGACCGCTACGCGGGAAGCAGCAATTCCTCGACTTCACTCAAACGTGCAAGCTGCTGTAATTGTGACGGAATATTCTCGAACCGCAGGGAACGGCTCGCAGCCTTGGCCACGCTCAACCATTCGATCAGCAGCGCAAGTCCTGCGCTGTCGCTCGCGGTCACGCCGGCCAGATCGATCACGGCGGCGCGGCCGGCGTTGATCGCCGCTTCCCCGGCGGCGAGCAGCGCACTCACCGTCGTGAAATGCAGCGACCCGATGACGCGTGCGCGGTCGCCGTCCGACATTTCGAACGAGGCATCCTGCCGGGTGTTGCCGCTATACCTGCGTCTGCCGATCAATGACTGGTCCCGGGGGCGCTGGTGCGTCCGACTTTATTGTCGGCCTCGAGCCGATTGATGACTTCATCCAGTCCCTTTTGCTGAATCTCCGAGCCGAAGTCGGTGCGGAAACTCTTGACGTACGAGATGCCTTCGATGACCACGTCCCAGGCCTTCCATACCCCGTCGACTTTCCGCAAGCTGAAATTCACGGGGACCTTGTCCCCGTTGGAACGCTTCACTTCGGTTCGAACACTGGCCGTCGTGTCGTTGGGATCGCCCTTGTACGGCAGTATCACGAAGCGATCGGCGGTGAAGTCGACCAGCGCCGAACCGTAATTGCGCAGCAGGGAATGATAGAACGCATCGACGAAGCGCTTGCGCTGTTCGGGAGTCGCGGTGCGCCAGGTCTGACCCAACACCAGCCGCGCCGCATATTCGGTGTCGAAATTCGGCAGCAATACATTGGCCACCAGCGCATCGAGCTTCGCCGGATCCTTCGAATACATCGCGCGATTGGCGTCCAGCTCCACGAGCATGCGCTTGGCCGAATTCTCCACCAGTTCCTGCGGACCCAGGGTGCTAGGCGCTGCGGCGGGGGTCGCCTGCGGATCGGCTGCGTTGGCTCCGCCCGCCAACCCTAGGGCGAACATGGCGAGGATGGTAAGTCGTATCATTTCGATTTCTCCGTGGACTTGGGCTCTGCGGCCGCGGGTGCGTCCGTCTTGGATTTGCCGGAATCCGATTGCCCGCCGCCTTTCATGAAGTTCGCCGCGAACTGGCCGATCAGGTTTTCGAGCACGAAGGCCGACTGCGTAAAGGCGATTTGATCCTTGTCCTTCAGATACGTTTCCGCACCGCCCGGGGTCAGACCGATGAACTTGCCCCCCAACAGGCCCTGCGTATAGACGCTCGCGTCACTGTCGGTGGGGATCTGGTTGAATCGTGCATCGATGCGCAGAGTGACGGCGGCCTTGTATTCCTTCCAATCAAAGGCGATCTTCGTGACTCGACCCATTTCGACTCCGGACATCGATACGGGAGCGCCCACTTTGAGATCGCCGATATTGTCGAACTTGGCCGTCAAATCGTAGTGCGGCGGACTCGCAAATGAAATACCGCGGCTGGTGGTCTGGGTGGTCAGAAAGAACAACGCTGCAAAACCCAGCAGCACAAACGACCCGGTACCGAGATCCAAAGTACGTGATTTGCGCATGGCGATACCTCTTTACAGAAACGCGGCAGTGATCAAATAATCCAAGAACAAGGTGAACACGGCGGAGGTGACCACGGTGCGCGTGGTCGCGCGGCCGACACCCTCCGCCGTCGGCGTCGCATAATAACCCTCGTACACCGCAATCAAACTGCAGGCGACGCCGAAAACGCAGCTCTTGACGATGCCCTCGTTGATGTCCCTCAAGCCGACGGCAGCACGCATCTGCGACCAGAAGCTGCCTGCATCGACGCCCATGATCTGCACTCCCACGAGCTGCGCCCCATAGACGCCGACGACGCTGAATATCGCGGCGAGCAGCGGCATGGCGATGACGCCGCCCAGAAATCGCGGCACGACGACCCGCTGGATCGGGTCCACCGCCATCATCTCCATGGCCGATAGTTGATCCGTTGCGCGCATCAACCCCAATTCCGAGGCCAGCGCCGTCCCCGCCCGGCCGGCGAACAGCAGCGCCGTGACCACCGGACCCAGCTCTTTCACGAGGCCGATGGTCGCCGCCGTGCCCAAGGCATCTTCGGATCCGAATCGCTGCAGCAGCTGGAATCCCTGCAGGCCCAGCACCATCCCGACGAACAAGCCGGACAGCATGATGATGACCAGGGACAGGGCGCCGGCGTTGTAAATCTGCTTCGAAATCAAATCGAGGCGCAGCATCGCACGCGGAGAGGCGGCCACCAGGCGCAGCAAGAAACGCACCACCGAACCCAGTCCCGCGAGAGACTCGGTCATGCTCTCCCAGAGTTCCCGTATCAGCTTCACGCATCCTCGCGGGCGAGAAGTTCGCTGAAGTAGTCGGGAGCGGGGAAATGAAACGGCACCGGACCGTCGGCCAAACCACCGATGAATTGGCGAACGACGTCCGATGGGAAGGACTGCAACTCCTGCGGCGTGCCCCGCGCGACCACCTTGCCCCCGGAGAGCAGAAAAACCACATCGGCTACGGTGGAGATCTCCTGCACATCGTGCGAAACCACGATGCTGGTGATCCCGAGCGCGTCGTTCAAACGCCGGATCAGCCGCAAGATGACTCCCAGGGAAATCGGGTCGAGCCCGACGAACGGCTCGTCGTAGATCAAGATCTCGGGGTCCATGACGATGGCTCGCGCCAGCGCGACTCGCCGGCTCATTCCGCCCGAGAGTTCCGCAGGCATGAGTTCGGCCGCACCGCGCAGGCCCACAGCCTGCAGCTTCGTGAGCACCAACTGACGGATGAGCTGCTCCGGCAGGTCGGTGTGTTCGCGCAACGGAAAGGCAACGTTCTCGAACACGCTCAAGTCGGTCAGCAGAGCTCCGTTCTGAAACAGCATGCCCATTCGGCGCCGCAGCACGTACAAGTCCGCGCGCCGCATGCCGCGCAATTCCTGTCCCGCCACCATGACCGAGCCCGAGTCGGCGCGCACTTGGCCCGTGATGAGACGCAGCAGAGTCGTCTTGCCGGTGCCGCTCGGTCCCATGACCGCCGTGATCCGGCCGCGCGGAATGTCCATGTCGAGTCCGGCAAACACCGGGCGATTGCCGTTGACCGCGTAACTCAAGTTACGAATCTCGACGATGGAGGAGGATTGGTTCAATGTGGTTGCTGTAAGGGTCCGCGTCCCAAGGACGCGGAGCACCTTAACTGAGAGCGGAGCTTTTAGGCAGCGGAACTTTCCATGGAGCCCCTGTAGGTCCCTACGGCCGCCAATCCGTTCAACTTCGCACGAACGAATAGAGCTTGCTGGCCGCTCGAATACCCGGTCGATTTTCCGCCCCAGGCGTTGAGCGCGTTCTCCTGCAACGCCCGCCCGTAGCTGAATGTCAGCGTCCACGGCAAGGGACCCGCCGCGTTCATCAAGCTCAAATGCAATGTCGCTTCGGTCGGGCTCTGGCCTCCGGACAAGAACGCGATGCCGGGAACCGCGGACGGTACCTGACGTTTCAACGTGCGAACGGTGGCTTCTGCGACCTGTTCGGGGCTCACCTTTTGAGTACTCTTCTTGCCGGGAACCACCATGTTCGGCTTGAGCACCATGCCCTCCAGAAACACCCGGGCGGCAAACAAGTGTTCGAATACTCTGTCGAGCACGAGGTTGGTCACCTCCTCGCAGCGATCCAACGGGTGGCCTCCGTCCATCAGGACTTCGGGCTCGACGATCGGCACGATCCCCGCCTCCTGGCACAGGGTCGCATAGCGCGCCAGCGCTTCCGCATTGGCGTCGATGGCATAGAGGGTCGGGATTCCGGACCCGATATCGATCACCGCGCGCCACTTCGCGAATTTCGCACCCAGCTTGTAGTACTCGGCGAACCGCTCGCGCAATCCATCGAGTCCTTCGGTAATGGTCTCGCCGGGAAAACCGGCCAGCGGCTTCGCTCCCAGATCGACCTTGATGCCGGGGAGCATTCCATGCTGTGCGAGATAGACCGGAAACGGTACCCCGTCCTTGGTCTTTTGGCGGATGGTCTCGTCATACATGATGACGCCGCTGATGTATTCCGAGGCACCGGGAGCGGTAAACAGCATTTCCCGGTACGCGCGCCGATTCTCTTCGGTGGATTCGAGCTTGATGGTGTCGAAGCGCCTCTTGATGGTGCTCGTGCTTTCGTCAGCAGCCAAAATTCCTCTACTTTTCGCGACCAACGCGTGCGCGGTAGCGCTTAGCTCTGCGGTATTCATGTTTGGCCTATCTCGCTGATCGATGGATTCGGGAAGGATAACAAAATATGTCTGAATCCGTCCCGGGTAGACCTCCAATTCAAATAGGACTAAACTTGTCCTACATGACGTTGTCCTACGTGACACGGCACCGGAGGCTAAGGACTCAAATGTTGCGAATGGGAAAATTGACCGACTACGCGACCGTAGTGCTGGCTAGTCTAGCGCAAGAACCCGCGCGGCATCGCGCCGCAGCGGAATTGGCGGAGCGCACCCGCCTGAGCCGTCCCACCGTGAGCAAGGTACTCAAGGGTCTGCAGCGCGCCGGCATGGTGATCTCCTCGCGCGGGGCCCAGGGCGGATACCGGCTGGCGCGGAGCCCGGTGCAGATTACCGCCGCACAGATTCTGGACGTCTTCGAGGGGCCGATCGCAATCACCGAATGCAGCGGCGCGGCGAGCCAGTGCGGCATCGAGCGCCAATGCCGGGTCGGTTCTGCATGGCAGCGCGTGAACGCCGCCATCCGCCGCGCGCTGGAAGAGGTCACGCTGTGCCAATTGGCGGGTTTGGACGCTGCAGCCCTGCGCGTCGCCGACCTGGCGTCGGAAATTCGCGTGGAGCCTCTGGTGAATACCGGCCTGGGTGAATATCGGAAAAACGACCCCACTTAGTCGATTGAAGCGTAATGGCAACTGGAAATTCTAGTGTCTAGCAAACCTCAAGATGTTGAAGCCCTCCTCGCGCAGAAGTACCGGCACGGCTTCGTCACCGATATCGAGTCCGACAGTCTGCCGCCGGGACTCGATGAAGATGTCGTGGCCGCCATTTCGAAAAAGAAGCATGAGCCGCAGTTCCTTCTGGACTGGCGGCTGAAGGCGTTTCGGCATTGGCTGACCATGCAGGAGCCGACCTGGGCGCATGTGCATTACAAGCCCATCGACTACCAGGACATTTCGTACTACTCGGCGCCGCGCGCACCGGCGAATGCACCCAAGAGCCTCGATGAAGTGGACCCGAAACTGCTCGCGACCTACGCCAAGCTGGGCATTCCCCTGCATGAGCGCGCGCGGCTGGCGGGTGTCGCCGTCGACGCCGTATTCGACAGCGTTTCCGTCGCGACCACCTTCAAGGAGAAATTGGGCAAGGCCGGGGTCATCTTTTGCTCATTCTCGGATGCGGTTCGCGATCACCCGGGGCTCATCGAGCGCTATCTCGGCAGCGTCGTGCCGCCGGGCGATAATTTCTTCGCGGCGCTGAATTCAGCGGTGTTCTCCGACGGCTCGTTCGTGTATGTGCCGCCGGGCGTCCGCTGCCCGATGGAACTGTCGACTTACTTCCGAATCAATGCCGCCAAGACGGGACAATTCGAGCGCACCTTGATCATTGCCGCGGAGGCCGCGTCGGTGAGCTATCTGGAGGGCTGCACGGCGCCCATGCGCGATGAGAACCAGCTGCATGCCGCGGTGGTGGAGCTGGTGGCTCTGGACAACGCGCAGATCAAGTACTCGACCGTTCAGAACTGGTATCCCGGCGATGAAAATGGCCTGGGCGGCATTTACAACTTCGTCACCAAGCGCGGCGAATGCCGCGGGCACAATTCCAAGATCTCCTGGACTCAGGTCGAGACCGGATCCGCCATCACCTGGAAATATCCGAGCTGCATCTTGAAGGGCGACAATTCGATCGGCGAGTTTTATTCCGTCGCGGTCGCCAACAATTATCAGCAGGCGGACACCGGCACCAAAATGGTCCACATAGGCCGCAATACCAAGAGCACCATCGTGTCCAAGGGCATCTCGGCCGGCCATGCCGAGAATACTTATCGCGGCCTGGTGAAAATCCTGCCGAGCGCCGCGGGCGCGCGCAACTTCACCCAATGCGATTCGCTGCTGATGGGACCGAAATGCGCGGCGCACACGTTTCCCTACATGGAAGTCAAGAATCCGACCGCGACGGTCGAGCACGAGGCCAGCACCTCCAAAATCGGCGAGGACCAACTGTTCTATTGCCTGCAGCGCGGCATCTCGGCGGAAGACGCCGTCAACATGATCGTCAGCGGATTCTGCAAGGTGGTGTTCAAGGAGCTGCCCATGGAGTTCGCGGTCGAGGCACAGAACCTGTTGAGCGTGAGTCTGGAAGGCGCCGTCGGCTGACGGCCGGAGGAAAGGCCAAAAGGAAAGGCCAAAAGGAAAGGCAATAGAGGATAGATCTTGCTTAAAATTACCGACTTGAAAGCCCGCGTAGCGGGCAAAGACATACTGAAGGGAGTCAATCTGGAGGTCCGCGCCGGCGAGGTCCATGCCGTCATGGGTCCGAACGGTTCGGGCAAGAGCACCCTCGCGCAAGTGCTGGCGGGCCGTGAAGATTACGAGGTCACCGGCGGTTCGGTGACCTTCGAGGGCCTGGACCTGCTGTCGCTGCCGGCGGAAGAGCGCGCGCGTGCGGGGCTGTTCCTGGGCTTTCAATATCCGGTCGAAATTCCCGGCGTCAACAATGTCTATCTGTTGAAAGCCGCGCTCAATGCTAAACGCAAAGCGGCCGGAGAACCCGAAGTCGATGCCTATGAATTTCTGACTCTCATCAGGCACAAGATGAAATTCATGCAAATGAGCGAGTCCTTCCTCACGCGCGGCGTCAACGAGGGATTCTCGGGCGGCGAAAAGAAGCGCAATGAAGTTCTGCAGATGCTGGTCCTGGAACCCAAGCTCGCGATATTGGACGAAACGGATTCGGGCCTCGACATCGACGCGCTCAAGGTGGTGTCCGCCGGCGTGAATACCCTGCGCGACGCCAAGCGCGCCATCGTGCTGGTGACTCACTACCAGCGTTTGCTCGACTACATCGTGCCGGACCAGGTACACGTGTTGTCGGGCGGCCTGATAATGAAATCGGGCGACAGTTCGCTCGCACATGAACTCGAACGTCGCGGCTACGACTGGGTTCTGGAGAGTCAGGTCGCATGAATCCGGCACTGCGCTCCTTCGCGGCCCAATGGCAGACGCGGTCCGCCGATGCGCTGTCGCCGGTGCGCGCCCAGGCCATGGAGCGGTTTCTCAAGCTCGGCCTGCCGACCACTCGCGATGAGACCTGGCGTTATACCAATCTGCGCAGCCTCGCCGCCCAGAGCTTCGTGGATGCGCCGCGCAAGACTCGCGGCGAGATCGAACCGAACGCCTCGCTGTCGCTGCTGGACAAGACCGACCGGGCCGCGTCGCTGCTCATGGTCAACGGCTATCCGACGATGCCGGTGGTGGATGGCCTGATCAGCGGCATGGAGATCTACAGCCTGCGGGAAGTCGCCCGCCTCGATCCCAACACGCTGTTGCGCTTTCTCGAGCCCTTGTCCGACGCCGACCAGCGACGCTGGGCTCTGCTCAACACCGCGCTGTTCGTCGATGGCCTGTATCTGAAGATCACTTCCCGCGTATCGATGCCGCTGGTCATCCTGCATGTGGCCACCGGCGACGGCGCCGACAACATTGCCTACCCGCGCATCATCATCGAGGCGACGCCGGGGTCCAGCGCCACGATCATCGAACACCACGTGGCGCAGGGCGACCACACGCCGCTTTGCAACTCCAACACGCACATCGCGCTTCGGCACGACGCCCAGCTCGAACACTACCGCGTGTTTGCGACCGGCGCCGACGCCACCCACCTCGATTCGCTGGATATCCGCCAGGATAAGGACAGTCACTGCAAGCAGTTCACGATCGTGCTGGGCGGCGGCTTGGTGCGCACGGCTCTGGAAGCGCACCTGGACAAGCCGGGCGCCTCGCTCGACAGCCATTCGCTGCTGGTGGGACACGAAGACCGGCATGTCGACTGCGTCAATACCGTGACTCATGGCGCCCCCGATACGCGCAGCTATCAGACGGCGCGCGCCATCGCC
>WNFS01003204.1_pt1 | contig 33338 bp, 31 predicted proteins | sample 5400141 | NCBI WGS metagenome assembly WNFS01 (sample SAMN13153358, study PRJNA577476) | soil metagenome | isolation source: 60 cm saprolite under Madrone tree | place: USA:California | collected 2016-06-14
GGCATGGTGTCCTTGCCGATGGCGAAGTGGATGAGCGAGCGGGCGGTCTGCGCGCCGTAGTAGCGGTCGGCAGGAACGTCGATCTTGCCCATGGAGTCGGACTCGGTCCGAGTCGGGATGAAGGACTCTTCAGATAGGGCAGATTGGGTGGCATCAGACATTGGTGGCTCCTGGGACTGGACGGGTAAATCTTACCGTGAAACGGGGAGGGAAGAGTGAGTTGTGAGTGGTGAAAGAGAGAGGTGGTGTGGCCCGGTTTCTGGCCAGCCACTTCAACCAATGCCCATGACGCGTGGTTCCATCGGCATGTTGTTCCAGGCGCCGTAGGAAGTAGGTGCTGACCGCATTATAGGAGAGTCCTGTGCCGTCGATGGTTCGAGAAACGGCTCGGCGACGGCGTCGCTGCAGCCGACGCACGGTTTCGCTCCATCCGCGCTCGACAGCGTGGTCCTCCAAGCGCCGCAGAAAACGATACAGCGTGGTATAGTCGCGCACCGCTTGCAAATTCCATACAGCCCGCCATTCTTGGCGCTCGTTCAAACCTACCTCGGCTTCGCGAAAGGTCCCGTCTTCGTAGCGCATCAGGCTGAGTCAACTGATGTTTGCTGAAGCGATTACGGTAGGGCGGCAAAACCTGCGCGGCCACTGGCAATGCCATGCGAGCAAGAATGACAAACAAAGGAGTTACAAGGTATTCACACCGGATTAGAACATGTTGGTGCAGTTCTACAATCAGTAACTTATGAATGGTGTGAATACATGGGGATAGCAGGTGCCAATTCGAATTGGCACCAAGGAAAGATCTGCGTGAGGGACGCAAACCTATTGAAAACAAGGACTATTCATAGCGCAGGGCCTCCATGGGATCAATGGAGGAGGCGCGGCGCGCGGGGACGAAGCAGGCCAGCGCCGCGGCGGCGGTGAGGATGAGGGTTACGCCGGCGAGAATCCAGGGATTGCGCGAACTCTCCATGACCCAGCGCGTGGAGAGCTTGTTGAAGGCGATGCATAAGAGCAGTCCCGCAACCAAACCCGCGCCGACATTGAGGGCAGTGGAAAAGAGGACGATGCGGAATACGTCGGAGCTCTTGGCGCCGAGAGCCATGCGAATACCAAATTCGTTGGTGCGCGTGGCGACACCGTAAGAGACCACGCTGTATAGACCCACCGCGGCAAGAACCAAAGCAAGAACGGAAAAAATGGCAAAGAGCGTGGCTACGAAACGCTGCTGGGAATATTCCGGGAGGCCGGTGATCCAGGCTTCGAGGTCGCGCACTTGCATCACTTGTTGCTCGCGGTCAAGTTGAACGAGGCGGGCGCGAATGTCGTGAAGGATGGACAAGGGCGCGACGCGAGTGCGCACAAGAATCTGCGTGAACATGCGCATTTTGAGCGTGTAGGGAACATAGATGGCGGGCTTGATGGGATTACGCAGGCCGTCATCGCGGACGTCGGAAACGATGCCGACGATTTGCAGCCAGCCGTCACTTCCGACGGCTGCCGGGGAGTAAGGCGGCTCGTCCTTTAAGACGGGGATTCGCAGTTGCTGACCGATGGCATTGCCATTCGGCCAATACTGGTGGGCCATGGTCTGGTTGACGAGAGCGAGCGGAGCGCCGCGCATGGTTTCGCTGTGGTCCCAGAGGCGGCCCTGCGCGAGGGGGATGCGAAGGACGGTCAGATATTCCGGACTGATGAAATTGATGCGAGCCTCCGGCTGCTGGCCAGCGGCGCTGCCAAAGACTTCGAAGCGCGAGTCCCAACCGTTCAAAGGGGGAGTCGCGTTAGTGGAGATGCCCGCTGAAACGACTTCAGGCATCGCGGCAATGCTGGCGCGAATTTGCTCGAAGTATTCAGAACGGTCCTTCCAAGTTCCGTAGGTATTTTCGTGGATGGGGATGGGAACGGACATGGTGGCGTGAGGGTCATAACCGAGGTCGGCTTTGACGAGACGGAGGAACCCTTTGCCTGCAGCGCTTGCGGCGGAAAGCAAAAGAAGCGTGAGAGCGACTTGCGCGGCGACCATGGCTTTATGGGCGCGTTTGGCGTTGGCGCTTCCCGTGACGCGTCGGCTGCTGCCCTGCATCAGACGGGCGATATCGGGGCGGGAGAGTTGGATGGCTGGCGAGAGGCCGAAGAGAATCGCGGTAGCAAGAGCCAGGCCGACACTGAAAAGGAGAACGGAAAGGTTCATCTTGATGACGGATTCGGCGGGGAAAGAGTTCTCTGGCAGCCACGCCACGATGAGAGAAAGGCTTCTCCATGCGAGGACCACGCCGAGTATCGTTCCCGCGAGGGCCACGGTGAGAGATTCCGTGAGCAACTGACGGATGATGCGAAGACGTTCTGCGCCTACGGCGGAGCGAACGGCAAGCTCCTGCTGGCGTTCGGCGCCGCGGGCGAGAAGGAGGATGGAAACATTGGCGCAGCCGATGAGGAGCAAAGAGGCAACGGCGCCGAGGAGGAGGTAGAGAGTGGGACCGAGAGGTTTGGCGTAGAGCTCGGTGATACTGCGAAGGTTGGAGCGAAATTTTTCGGGGTAACGCGCGGGAGACTCCTTCGCGAACTGTTCGAGATAAGGCTGGATGTCGGCGTTGGCTTGCGCGACGGTCACGCCCGGGCGAAGTTTTATGGACGCGCCGAAGTAGATGTTAGGGTCGCGGGTGACGTGGAGCGGGAGATAGATATCGACGTCGCCCCATTTGAAGCGAGGAGGCATGACGCCGACGATCTGATACGGCTTGTGGACCAGCTGGAGAGTGCGGCCAATGACTCCCGGGTCTCCCAGATAATATCTCTGCCAGAATTTGTATCCGATGATGACGACGGGTTGCGGATCTTTGCCGAAGGGAGCATCGGAGGGGATCAACCAACGTCCCATGAGAGCTGGAATTCCCCAGTGACTGGGATCGTCTGGGGAAAGATAGCTAGCCCGAACGTCTTCGGGGAGATCGCTGTCCGTGGTTGTGAGATTCCACTGATCCATGCCTGCAATGCTTTCGATGGACTTGGCTTGGCGGAGTTGCTCCATTTGACTGCCGTTCAGGCCTGCGTAGCGCTCGTGGCCGGCTTGGTCGAGCATGCTGGGCTCCATGAGGCGATCGGAGCCGGGATAAGGGAAGGGGTCGATGAGAACGGCGTAGATGACGCTAAAGACAGCACTAGTGGCGGCAATACCGAGTGCTAGGGAGAGAATGGCGGTCAGGGCGAAGGTGGGGCGCTTGCGAAGTTCGCGGAACGTGTAGCGTAAGTCGAAGAGGAAGGTGTACATGGGTACCTCGGACCATTGGACGATGGTGTTGCTGGACAGTTAGTAGACGAGCGGCCGAGGAAAAAGTTCCCTCAGAACACGGTAACTCGTGACGCCGAGAGGGACGAGCGGTCCGCTCGCGACGGGCCTTAACAGAAGGGGCCGTTATGGATGGCGGGTGCGAGTTAGGCTTGTGCGATGCGAGATAGTTAGAAGACGCGTGGGCGTAGCCAATTGGAAACATAGCCGCTACCCGCAAGGACGCAGGGCGGTGGAAGCCGAGTCGTTGTGTATAATTGAAGCCTTGGGAAAGCAGCGGAATTCATGCCAGAAGAGACAAAAACAGTAAAGGCTAGCGCGGAGGTTTTGCACGAGCGGCGGCGGCGGTTCCGGCGGACGCGTGGGCGCGAGTTGAAGATGATCGCCAAGGCGCTGGCATCGACGAAACACCCGGTTTTGGTGCACATCATTCCGATGCGGCGCTGCAATTTAGACTGCGGGTATTGTAACGAGTACGACAATGTGTCAAAGCCCGTGCCGCTCGAGGAGATGAAGAAACGGCTGGATATTCTGGCGGACATGGGCACGTCGATCATCACGATTAGCGGCGGCGAGCCGCTGATGCATCCGGAGCTCGAAGAGGTAATTCGGCACATACGGAAGCGCGGGATGATTGCGGGAATGATTACCAATGGGTTTTTGCTGAGCAAGGAGCGCATCGCCACGCTGAACGAGGCCGGGTTGGAGCACTTGCAGATCAGCATTGATAATGTGGTGCCGGACGAAGTTTCCAAGAAAAGTCTGAAGACGCTCGATATCCGGCTGGAATGGCTTGCGGAATTCGCGGTTTTCCAGGTGAACATCAATTCGGTGCTTGGGAGCGGTGTGAAAGATCCGGAAGACGCTCTGACGATTGCGCATCGTGCCGTGGAGCTGGGATTTACGAGCACGGTCGGGATTATCCACGACGGAAATGGCCAATTGAAACCTCTGGGACCGCGCGAGCTGGAGATTTTCGAAGAGATCATGACGCTGGGGAAGCGGTCGTTCTCGAGATTTAATGATTTTCAACACAGCGTGGCGCGCGGCAAAGAGCACGACTGGCGCTGCCGCTCGGGCGCGCGGTATTTGTATATTTGCGAGGACGGGTTGGTGCACTGGTGCTCGCAACAGCGGGGGTATCCGGGGATTCCACTGGCGCAGTACACGGATGAGATGCGACATCGCGAGTACTACACGGAAAAGCATTGCGCGCCGATGTGTACAGTCTCGTGCGTGCAGCAAGTGGGGATCATCGACAACTGGCGCGGGCCGCAGACGCTGAAGCCAAAGCCCATGGCGCCGCCATCACCGCAACCGGAGCTGGTGCAAATCGGCAGTGCGCGCAGCGAATCCTAGTTGCTGTGCACGAAGCGACTCCTAGCCGCGAACTCATTTCGTTCGTGCCACGCACTCTCTATTTTCTTTCCGCGCACATAGCCAGCCACACCGATTGACGATAGGCCCAAGCTTCCGAAGAATGAGAGCATGCCAGGCGCAGCGATTGAAATTGAAAATCTGACCAAGGACTACCCCTTCGGGTTCCTGCACCTTAAGAAAAAAAGGTCGCTGGAAGGCTTGACCATGCAGGTCGAGAGCGGCGAGGTCTTTGGCTTTCTCGGGCCGAATGGCGCCGGGAAATCAACGACCATCAAGCTGCTCGTCGGGCTGATTTTCCCCGAAGCCGGTACCGCGCGTATTTTGGGAAAGCCCATCACGGATATTGGAATGCACCGGGACATCGGGTACCTGCCCGAGCAGCCGTATTTCTACGATTACCTGACGGCGACTGAGGTGCTGGATTACTTTGCGCGTTTCCATGATTTGACGGCGGCCGAGCGGAGCGAGCGCGTCGCGCGCATGCTCAAGAAAGTCGGGTTGGAGACGGCGCGGAAGATTCAGTTGCGCAAATACTCGAAGGGGATGCTGCAGCGCGTAGGGCTGGCGCAGGCGATTTTGCACGACCCGAAAGTGGTGATTCTGGATGAGCCGATGTCGGGGCTTGATCCCGTCGGACGCCGGGAAGTACGCGACATTATTTTGGAATTGAAGCGCGAAGGGAGAACCGTGCTGTTCTCGACACACATTTTGTCCGATGCGGAGATGCTATGCGACCGCGTGGGCGTGATCGTAGGCGGGAAGTTACGAGGCGTTGGAGCGCCCGGCGAAATCGTCGGGATGAAGGCGCATGGCATGGAGATTCTGTTCGAGTTACAGGGAAGCGGCGCAAACGCGGCGACCGTTATTGCGAAGGCGACGAAGACCGGCGACCGTTACCGCCTGCAAGTACCAGAGGAGCAGCTCTATGCGGTGCTGGAACAACTTCGAGCGGTTGGAGCGAAGATTCTCTCCGTGGCGCAGGTTAAGGCTTCGCTCGAAGAATATTTCATGCACCTGATCGAGGCGGACCGGGCGCAGGCAGCGGCCGTCGAGGTGAGCGGGAAATGAGGCGCGCGTGTGCGGTAGCGTTGAATACATTTCGCGAAGCAGTGCGCGACCGCGTGCTGTACAACCTCGTTTTTTTTGCGCTGCTGATGATGGCGGCGGCGATCTTCGTCGGGGGAATCTCGATTGGGATCGAAGAGATGGTGATCAAGAGCCTGGGCTTGAGCGCCATTGGCGTGATTGGATTGTTGATCGCCGTATTCATCGGCGTGGGGCTTGTTTACAAGGAGATGGACAAGCGGACGCTGTATGCGCTGCTGGCGAAACCAGTGCGGCGATGGGAATTTCTGCTTGGAAAATTCGGCGGGTTGGTGCTGACACTTGCGGTAAACATGCTGGCGATGGCGGCGGGCTTGTTCGCGGCTCTGTTGTACGTGAAGCATAACTTCGAACGGGCGGACGCGGTGCTGCTCATCGCGATTTATTTTATTTTGCTGAAGCTGATGCTCGTGGTTGCGCTGGCGTTGCTTTTTTCCTGCTACACCACGCCGCTTCTGGCCATTTTGTACACTTCGGCGCTGTACATCGCGGGATTGTTTGTGGAGGAGATGCGCACTTTTCACTTCGCCACCCCGAACCCGGCGATCGAAGCTCTGCTTCGAGGACTCTCCTACTTGCTGCCGAACTTTGAGAATTTCAATGTGATGGCTGCTGCGGCGCACGGACGCGAAATCCCTGGCTCTTTGATTTTGCAGAATACAGCTTACGCCGCGTTGTACAGCGGCATCGTGCTGCTCGTTGCGGCTGCGGTTTTTTCTCGGCGGAATATGAAATGAATTCACAGGGTACGAAGAACTGGATGTTGTTGGTCTTGCTCCCGCTGGGTTTTGCCGGCGTCTGGCAACTCCAACACCGCATCGACAATCAGCGAACCACGTTGCACCAGGAGCGCGACGAACTGGTGCTGCGCTCCGGAAAGCTGGTCAGGGCCATGAGCCTCGAATATGCGCCGTTGATGGCGGACATTTATTGGACGCGCGTGGTGCAATACTACGGCGACAAGAGCGCGCGGCACGATTCTAACTTTGAGCTGCTTTGGCCGCTTCTGGATCTCACAACGACACTCGATCCTAACCTGCTGGTGGCTTATCGCTTCGGCTCTACATTTTTGAGCGAGCCCTCGCCGCTCGGGGCGGGACACCCGGAACAAGGGATCGCTTTGTTGGAGCGGGGGATTCAGGCGAATCCCGAGTACTGGCGATTTTATGAAGACCTGGGCTTCATTTACTACTTCGATTTGAAGGATTACACGAAAGCTTCGGCGGCGTTTGCGGAAGGGAGCAAGAATCCGAACTCGCAGATTTGGATGAGAGTCATGGCCGCTAAAATTGCGGCCGAGGGAGAGTCGCTCTCGACTTCCATCTTTTTGTGGAACGAGGTTTATGAGACGACGAAAGATCCTCAGGTGAAGGAAAACGCACAGACGCATCTGAGATTGCTTCGAGTCGAGCAGGATTGCAAACAGCTCAATGCGCTGGCGGATGAATTTCAAAAGCGGACGGGCCGGCGGCCAGCGGGTGTCGGCGAACTCTTGCAGGCTGGCCTACTGCCACATGTCCCGGTGGATCCGATGGGTTTTCCCTATGTTTTTGGGCTGGACGGCAAGGCCGGGCTGAATCTCGAAAGCCCTTTGCTCGAGCGGCAGCTTCTTCACCAAGACTCGAAATGAGTTACTCGCATGGCTTCATTTATTCCTCAGTTTTTTCCGTTTGTGAAGTGGTGCAGAGGAGCGTCATTTGGGGATCGATGACGAGCTTGTGTGGCGGGACCTGCGTTGTGAAGTGGAAGGAAGTCTCTGGGCCAGCGGCGACGACGGCACCTAGGAAGATATTGTGTCCGGAGCCGTTGTTGGCGTAGAGCGGGACGCTGGCGATGAAAGAGCGCGGCACGCCGGTTTGAAAAAGTTTGCCGCGGACGAGTTCCCCTTTATCGGTGTGGTGCGTTGAAAATTCGACGCGATAGTGCGGCATTCCCGTGCCGCGCACCCATTGTTCAAAAAACCATTCCATGCTGCGGCCGCCTTCGAGATCCATGGCCGGCGACATGACGGCCTCGACTTCGTGCTGCAGATCGTCGGTGGACAGCGCCCGGTAAGCGTACTTTGTGGAAATGTTGCGAAGAAACGCCACAAACTTCGCGTCGGGATCTTTGGCGCCAGGCTGGCGCAGCATTTCGCGCAGCATGTGAATCACCCATGAGCCTTTGCTGTAAATCACTTCTTCAAAACCGAACGGCGCCTTTGAGGAATTCAAGCGATTGCCGAGAGGCAGCGCTCCGATTTCGCCTGCGGGGGCATCCGAGCCGGGAACTTTTTCCTGAAGCTGCTTGCGATAGCGCTCGAGCCAAACGCGAAGCTCATGCTCGGATGGCTTTCTGCTGTCCGCGAAGAGCAGCGCAAGATAATTGGCGATGGCTTCGTCGATCCATTGATCCCGGTAATTGGACCAGCCGACAATGTTGCCCCACCACTGATGCGCGACTTCGTGATAGGGGACGATATCTGTAAAGGCTTCCTGGCGGGTGGTAGAAAGTCCGGCGCGGTTTTGCACTTCGGGAGACAGAAAAGAAAAAGTAGAAATGTATAGCAGGCCCGGCCAGCCTTGGCCGAAGGAGCCGGGGATTTGTGAGACGCTCAGGGTACGAAAAGGGAAAGGCCCGCCGAATTTCTCATAGAAGCGAATGGAAGAGTCGATGTCCTTGCCAAGTTGTTTGAGCGCGTCGGCAGGACTGGGGGGCGGAGGATGCATCGCCTCGCGGCTTCTGCCTCGTGACATGCTGAACGGGATATTGATGGGGGGAAGCGAGTCCGGGCTTGCCGAATCGAGACGATTGCTCAGAGCTTGTTCGAGCTGGCGGTTGGCGTAGAGGTCGATGGTGCGAGACTCCGTGGTAACGGAGCTGGAGGCGTATTCACCGAGATTGAAACCAGCGATGGCGAGCGGCTTTTCGCTTCGCCAATGGCCTGTGCGAAAATCTCCAGAGTTTTGTTCCTCGATCTTGGCGCCGGTGGCCACCAACTTTAGATGGCGCGGCCAGCGCATCGTGAGGTCATAAGAAGCAAAATCCGCTTGATCGCCGAGGTGCGGATACCAGCTTTCGCGCGCGCCGACGAAAAGTACTTCGTTGCCCGCGTTTTCAATGACATTGCCGCGGTAATGAAAATGAATCGCAAACTCCTGCCCTTTTTGTGAGGGCTGCGGTAGCACGACATGTAGATAGTCATTGCCGCGGACGCTGCGCTCCTGGGGAGTCATGCCTTCGTTTTGGAAATAAGCGAGAGGTTTGCTCTGGTCATCGGTTACGGTTTCGGCGTGAAGCGCGCGGGAAAGTTGAAACGTTAGAACACGTTCGCCGGAAGTTTCGGCACGCACATGGACGGCGGCTGTTCCGTCCAGCGAGTTATCCGGCAGAACGGTTGCGCCCAACGTGTAGTCGAGTGCGTGGAAATCGATCGGAGGAGGAATGGAGCCCGGGACGCTGTAGGAGGCCCAAACATCGTAATACGTAGAATTTCCGGATTTGTGGCGCTGGCCTAACAGGACCTGTTCTCTCCGTTGCGGGTCGAAGAGGAAATCGAAGGGGCCGGTATCGACGCCTTCGAGCGCCGCGTAGAAATAGGGTTTTGGATTTTGCGAGAGACGATCTTCGAGGATGCGCAAGGATTGGGAAACATTTAAGTGCGCGACGAGTGGGTTCAAGAGCGAAGCGAAGGCCGCGTCCAACTGCGGCGTTAGCTTGGCAGATTGGAACTGCTGGAGGAGATCGTCGGCGGCGCCATCGGTGAAGCGCACATAGGCGGTGAGAAATGCCTGGTCCAGAACAGGAGCGCCCAGAAAATGCGCCATTTGCTGTTTTTCCACGACATCGCGCGGAAAGGCTAGCGCATGGCCGCGGCCGGAGAAGACGAAGCCAGTGACGCGTCCGTCGATGGGCGCCAGGAAAGCGAGTTTGCCTTCTTCGAAATAGATTTCGACGTCGCCACGGCGTAGTTCGATGCGGTTGGCGGCAACGAGCTGGTAGGTGGAAGCAGGATCAAGGCGCAGGGCGTTGAGCGCGTCATAGAGTTCGTGGGGCGATTGATCGGGGACGGCGTATACCGGCAGCGCAATAAGACAACACAAGAGGAGAAGTGCCACCCCTGGCCGCATGCAAGAAGTGTAGTCACATTCGGCATAGCGGAACAAGGCCGCGCCGAGTGCGAGAAGGAAGAAGATTAAAATGCGAAGATGCGGCAAACCTCTCGAGCGGGTCGCATTTTGTTTGCGGCTGTGGCGGTTTTTTTTGCAGCGGCTGGGGTGTGCGCGGACACCATTGTTCTGAAGAATGGACGGCGGATTTTCGCTCGCAACGTCAGAGAAGAGGGCGACAAGGTGAAGTATGAGACTTCCGCCGGCGAGTTGAGCCTCCCGAAATCTATCGTTGACCATATTGAAAAAGGTGGAACCGTGCAGATGGGGGACTCTCCCGCGGCTGGGCCGGCGAATCTGACCATTACGCCGCCTGCGATGGGAGCGAAAAGCGGAGACACGGAAATTGAGAGCGGCGCGGTGCACGACGGCGCGATTGACCGGGAGTACTTAGCCAAACTTGAGGGCGCAGCGCGCGGCGGCGGCCAAGGCGCGAACGGAAGAGCGGCACTTGCGTATCATACGGCATCGCAATTCGAGCTTTCGCGCGGCGACATGGAGCACGCGCTGGCCGACGAACGCACGGCGCTCAGGTATGCACCGGAAGAGCCAACGCTGCTAATGAATGTGGCCTACTTGCATTTGCGGCGAAGCGAGTACAAGCAGTCGCTCGAGTATCTGGAACGGGCCCGGCGAGTTGCTCCGGCGAACGCCGACGTGGCGAAGCTGGCGGGTTGGGCGTATTACGGCATGAACAAAATGGGTCAGGCCGTCGCGGAATGGAAGCGAGCGCTAGCGTTGCGGCCCGATCCGGAAGTGCAGGCGGCTCTCGACAAGGCGCAGCGCGACAAGCAGGAAGAAGAGAGTTACAAGGAAAATGAAAGCAGCCACTTTACGCTACGCTACAGCGGAGCGGCAGAGCCGGCGCTGGCGCGCGAAGTACTGCGCACGCTGGAGGGGCATTTTTCAGCGATTGAGTCAGAGCTGAATTTCACGCCGCCGGATTCCATCGGTGTGGTCCTCTATACGCAGCAGGCTTTTGCGGACATCACGCGCGCGCCGGGCTGGGTGGGCGCCTTGAACGACGGGCGCATCCGGGTGCCCGTGCAAGGATTGAGCGGAGTGACGCCGGAGCTTTCTCGCGTGCTGAAGCATGAGTTGACGCACAGTTTTGTGGGGCAGAAGACGCGCGGCCACGCGCCGACTTGGATCCAGGAAGGCTTGGCGCAATGGATGGAAGGCGAGCGCAGCAGTGACAGTGCCGATGATTTGGCGCGAGCATATAAGGACGGGCACGCGCCTTCGCCGAGTAGTCTGGAAGGATCGTGGATGGGTTTGCCTAGCGATGCAGCAGGCCACGCGTATGCGTGGGCGCTGGCGAATATTGAATACATCGTGCAAGCCGGTGGCATGGGCGACATCGAACGGATCCTCGACCGCATCGGAGGCGGCAGTTCCACGGAAGCAGCGCTGCGCGAGGTGCTGCACAGCGATTATAACGACTTGATGCAGTCCACCGCGGACTATTTGCGCAAGACATACGGACGATAGCCTGATCGGCCTTCAAGACTTTTCAAGAATTCAGAAGCAATGCAGCTAAAAGAGCGGCGCGGGCGGGCATGGTGTTGATGAGGATGTACTCGTTCGCTGAGTGGGCGCCGTGGCCGACGGCGCCGAGGCCGTCGAGTGTGGGGACGCCGAGTGCGGCGGTGAGATTGCCATCAGAGCCGCCACCGGCCGTGCACTCTCCGAGGGACAAACCCATTTGCGCGGCTTGTGATTTGGCTTTGGCGAAAAGCGCGGCGCTGAATTTGCGTTCGAGCGGGGCGCGATTGAAGCCGCCGCGAACTTCGAGTTTTGCACCGGGAAGAATGGGGCGAAGCGCGTGCAGGCGGCGCTCGATGCGGCGCATGTCAGCGAGGCGGAGCGCGCGAAGATCGAGGACGGCGCGGGCTCGTTCGGCAATGACGTTTACGCGCGTGCCTCCTTCGATGATGTCCGCGTTGACGGTCACGCCGCGGCGAAGGTCGTTCCACTCCTGGATGCGCGTAAGTTGCTGCGCCAGCTCGTGAACGGCGTTGATGCCTTCTTGCGGCGCGAGGCCGGCGTGAGAAGCGTGGCCGTGGACGATGAGTTCGGCCTCACCTACGCCTTTGCGAGCGGTCTTGATCAATCCGCGTGGCCCAAGTGACGGCTCTAGAACAAAGACAGCGAAGAGGGCCTGAGTGAGCCCGGCCTTCATATCGAAGATGCCGGGACCATAGGCTTTTCCGTCAGAAACGCGGAAGGGCATCTTGGCTAGAGCCCCGGAGGAATACACCGTGTCGTAGTGGCCGAGCACGAGGAACTGGCCTGCGGGCCGGGATTTTCGCGGCCACCAGATGATTCGCAACTGATCTCCACGGTGCTTCTGCAGGATGTGTTCGACGCTTGCTCCGCGCTTGTGCCATTCCGCGGCGAGCAGGTCGCAGCAGAGGTCGGCTGGCTCCTTTTCTAGGCTGGGAGATTCCGCGAGCACGAGCCTCTGGAGCGTTGAAAGCATCTCCGGCAAACGAAGTTTGAGGAGGCGCAAGAATTCTTTCGGGTAATTGGTGTCCGGCATGGCCGGGACATGCTAACAACGACGGACTGCAGGAGCAAACGCTGCAAGCACAAAATCCGAGAATGGGATGGGGCTCCGGGCTCGGTATTTCGCGGGGCCTGCTGTAGCCGCGCAGGAGTGTGAACCATTCGAGCGCAGCAGTCTGGGAAATGACTGCTCAGCCCACGCCTCCTCCCCCGGGGTTTTGCATAAGTGTTCATTCCAAAGACACCATTTATGAGGTTGGCGTCTGGCCCTAGTCAAGTTAGGACGGTACCGGACGAAGGTAGTGGGCCGGTTTCCGGTTACGGCGCTTACCGCCACTCTGCGTCTAGCAGGGGGGACAGATGCCAGGGAACTGGTATCAATCACTTCCTCAGGGCTGGCACATGCCGAAATCGTTGGCTATCTTTTTTGCTTTTTACTTGAGGTGAGCGTTGCCGTTCAGCTTAATCTTTTTGCCTCGCAGGGTCGTTTGATCGCCTGGCTTAGCCCCCTGGGGTGCTCGGCGGGCGACGAGCAGTTTGACCGAATATAACCGAATGCTCAAGATCTACGCTCAACCTTAGCCCGTTCAATTAAGTGGTTGGAGGGCAAGCGGGGGTTAGCTAACTTTCTCGCGGTTTCTAAGCCGGCGACGGGCAGGCTGGATGGATCGAGAAGCCCGAGCTGCACCAGGACCGAAGCTTGATCCCAGTAGATATGCTCATTGGATAGCTTTCCATCGCGAAAGTGGACGATTACGACGAGCGGGCACTCCACTCGCTTGCCTGTGGGAGCAATGCCAGGAAGCATCCAGTCCATTTCGATGGTGTGGGTAAACTGAAAAATCATTTCGTCCACCAGCCGCTCCGCGCCGATCGTTCGGGAGATTGGAACGATCTTCGTATCGGGAGGCATCTTGGGGATGAAGTGCTGCGAATAGAATTCTCGCAATTGTTCGAGGCCCACACCGCCGGTCAACACCGGGATGTGGTTCACGTAAGCGTCGGGCACCATAGTCTCGAGTGTGGCATCCGTGTCTCGGGTCGCGAATTCCTCGCCAAGGTGCTTCTCCCAAAGGTCGTTGAGTGATTGCTCCGAGGGAGTTAGGCGAGCTTCTGTGCTTGACTTTTCATTCATCCTGAATGCCTTTCTGCATCGCGGATTCGGCCTTATGCGCGATCCGCGCAATTATAATTGGGGTGGTCTGAATCAGGCGATACCTGACTTTTTCTTTGCCGCGCGTCGCGATGGAGCAATTCGTGCGCTTATGTTGAACTCGGCATACTTACGATACACGCCTCTCGCGAAGACGGCTCGCACATCCGCACGGCTACCGCGAACAAGGACTCCACAAAAAGAGGCAATTGAAGTCGTTCCAGTGTCCGACAAGTCGCATTACGGGTATTGGATCGGTTTCAGTTGTCCGATTACGTCGTTCTATCAGGAGGTGCGCTACAGCTTCGAAGCCGCCAATCCGGCTGTTAGGTTCGGTTCCACTTGGGGTACTGGCGCAGCAAAGCACAGGAGCCATCCTGCGAGGGCGCCGAAGACCAAGTTGAAGCCCAACGTCTCCCAAAAATGACTGCGCGCAACACTGGAAGGCATCAACGGATTCGGCAACAGCAAGACGGTTGTCCAGCAAGCCAAAAAAAGCGCCGCAGCCAAGGACGACTCGCGCCGGGAAGTGTGGAGCATCCGAACGAGTGGGTACAGACACGCGATGTGGAGGAGAGCGCGGAACACGGCAAGAGCGTAAATCCAACGGGAGCTTATCCAGTTGTGCCGCCATGCCGCCCAGAAGGTCGCCAGTTCCGGCCCCCCGTAGAAGCGCTGCAGTTCAGGGTTTCTCCAAGCGACATAATAGCCGAAGAACATGTACAGGAAGACGAAGGCCACGACGAGGATCGCAACCCGCAGCAGGATCGAAGCCAGCTTCCACGGGGCAGCAGGCGACATAGGTGCGCGAAGCGAAGCAGCGCGCCACTTGCCGAGCGCCAGGACGGCCAGAGGCGCGAACAATGCCGCAGCAATCGCACCTTGGACGAAAATGGCCCGAATCATTCCTTGAGGCAATTTGTTTGAGAGGAAGGCAACGGTTTCGACCTGACTGACGACGGTCGAGATGCCATACATGCTTGCGAAGATAGCACCGACGAGCGTCCAGCCATGCCAGCGAGACCTGAGGATGAGGTAGGAGACAGTGCCCCCAGCAGAGAGAGTAAAAACCAGAAAGCTGCCAAGAAAATTTTCAGGCATTTGGGGAGCCTGCTGCTTGGCAAGCGGATCGGACTGGGACGCGATCGATTGGTGAGCGAGCTTGTCGAGTCCGGAAAGCAGACCGCCGACAGTAAAGGAGACCGCAAGCAGAAGACACACCGCCAAGATTCTCAGCCCGGTGAGGAGAATTGTACGGGGGGCCATGGCGTCTCCTAGAGCGCGTGAGAAAGTCGCGCCCGCATGATCGAGCACGCAGAGCTTTATACCATGACGCGAGAGATTGCGGCAGTCGGGTAACCGGACATCGAGAGCAGCATGGAAGAAGAGAAGAAACCGGCACAAGTCGTCATTCATAAGCCCATCGGGGGGCGTCTCGCAAAAGTCGTGAGTCCAAGAACACCGGGCCACGGGACCACGGGCGTGTATTTCCGCAACGTCGGTGACTCGAATGCGCTCACTCTTTTTGGGCACGACGTCACATCTACGCAACAGGAATTGGTGTTGAAGATATTGAGACACTCCGATTCGGAAGTCCGGTTCCCCGGTATGTTCTTCCGCCGCCACCCACCAAGAACGTACAGTGATGCGCTAAAAAGGGAAGGGGACCCACCCTACCCTGAGGGCCGAAGCGCGCCTGAGAAATCTGGACAGCTGCCAGCATCCATGTATCTCTCCCGATCATTTTGCGGCTGAGGTGACGAACCGGGCTTGCATAAGAGCCGTTGTCGCTTTTGTTTGCACAAAAGAAGTTTTCGATTCTCCTTGACACACGGACTCTCGAAGAACACTATCAGTTCGAGGTTTCGCTGTTTAGGCGATTTCCCGCTACTCAGTCCATACGCAGTTTCTTAAAAGGGCAAGCTCCGCATCGAGTGCCAACAGGGCAGAACCTATCAGGTTCTTTTCTATTTCTCGCGCGGGGCCCTACCTCCTGTTCGACGTACAGGTTTACAACCCCAGACGCCAGCGGTTTCAAGCTAGGTCACCCAAGCCCGACTCGCTACATGCGAGTGGGAAGTCCGTGTTCTTAAAAAAGGAGAATCACTATGTCTGAACAAAACAAAACTAACGTCAGTCGTTTGTTCGAAGAAGTTTGGAACAAAGGCCATGTGCAAATAGCAGAAGAGCTCATCGCACCTACCTACACTCACCACGACAGTTCGTCGCCTGATCTTGGGCGCGGCCCCGAGAGTGAGAAGAAGAGAGTCACTCTTTACCGCAACGCCTTCCCCGACATTCGTTTCACAGTCGAGGATCTCCTTGCCGAAGGCGAAACCGTAGTGGCTCGTTGGTCTTGCCGCGGCACCCATAAGGGCGAACTCAACGGAATTGCCCCAACAAACAAGCAATTCAATATCACCGGCGTAAGCATTGCCCGCTTCACGAACGGCAAAATGTTCGAAGGCTATGTCAACTGGGACGCTTTGGGCCTCATGCAGCAGCTCGGCGTCGTTCCCGAGCTCGGCCGAGCCAAAGCCGCCTCCGCCTCCTCAAGGTAGCGGTCCAGGCATCGTCGAAAAATCGGGGAAGGCCCGATCATAGGTCGGGCCTTCTGTTCCACTTCCGCATTCCATCAGTGAGGCTCCCCTCCCGACGTTTAGTTCAAAAATCAACTGACGGCGCCATTCAAGGTGTGTTGCCGGGTACTTCGAAGTTAGAATCAGCCAGGAGTTGCCGGGGCGGTGTGTTAGATGCCGTCGGCTAAGCGAGTGAACGGCTCCCTGGCCGCAAGGCTAAGTCCCTAAAGGTCGCATAATCGGAATCTGACCCATAACTGGGGGGAAGAGCACGTAGCCCGGTCGGCGCAGGTTCGCATATAATGGAAAGTTTGCCGGGGAAGAGTGGAGCGCCGCAGTAAGGATCTGTGGCGCGACAGGGAGCATGGATGATACTCGACGTGGTGGAGATTCAGAAGATACTGCCGCACCGCTATCCGTTTTTGATGGTGGATGCCATCCTGGAAATGGAGCGGTTGAAGTACATCGTCGGCCTCAAGAATGTAAGCATCAACGAATCGCATTTTCAGGGGCACTTTCCGGGTAAGCCCATCATGCCTGGTGTGTTGATCATTGAAGCGATGGCGCAGACAGGCGGGCTGCTGCTCTTGCTCGAGGTTCCGGACCGCGAAAGCAAATTACTGTATTTCGTGGCAGTGGATGGAGCACGATTCCGACGGCCGGTAGTGCCTGGCGACCAGTTGAGGCTGGAGGTCAAAGTTATTTCGTGGCGAGGGGACTTCTGCAAGCTGGAAGGTAAGGCCACGGTGAACGGGCAACTAGCCGCGGAAGCTACGCTGATGTGCAAGATGGTGGACCGCGAGTTTGGCGCGAAGGCGGAAGAACCCGCGAAATGAACCAGCCGGAGATTCATCCGCAGGCGATCGTGGCTGCGAGCGCGAAGCTGGCCCCGGGAGTGAAGGTCGGAGCTTACGCGATTGTTGGCCACGAGACGCAACTTGGCGAGCGTTGCATTGTTCACCCGCACGCCACCGTGGGCGGTCCTGCGAAGTACGGACGAAACAATGTGTTCTACTCGTTTTGTGCGGTCGGCGGCGATCCGCAGGATTATACCTATCGCGGTGAGCGGACGGAATTGGTTGTGGGCGACGGAAATATCTTTCGGGAGTACGTTACTGTCAGCCGGGGGACGCAAAAAGGCGGGGGCGTCACGCGAGTTGGCAATGAAAACTTTTTTTTGGCTTACTCCCACGTGGGGCACGACGACCAGATTGGCAATCAGACGCTGTTTGTCAATGGCGCGACACTGGCGGGGCATGTGGCTGTCGAGGATTTTGCCACGATCGGGTCGTTCTCGGTGGTGCACCAGTTCTGCCGAGTGGGGCGGTACGCGTATGTCGGCGCTTGCACGGTGATTGTGCAGGACGTGCCGCCTTTTGCGCGTGTGGTGACGGAGCGCGAGACGAAGAGCTATGGCGTCAATACCATCGGACTCGAGCGCAAGGGATTCTCGAAGGAACGGTTGCAGGTGCTGGATCGCGCTTTTCGTTTGCTGAGCCGCTCGAAAATGAACACGACGCAAGCACTAGCTGAGATGCGAACGAAACTCGCCGGCTCTGATGACGTACAAGAACTGATTCGCTTCATCGAGACGGCTGAGCGCGGAATCGTGAAGTAAGCGTTAACGCCCATCATTCACGCCATGCCGGATGCCATTGCAAACACGACAGGGTGGGGACTCATCGCCGGGAACGGGCGCTTTCCGTTTCTTGTGCTGGAAGGCGCGCGCAGCCAGGGAATTGAGATGGCTGTGATTGCGCTGAAGGAAGAAGCCTCGCCGGAATTGGAAAAAAGCGCCAAGCGGCTGCACTGGGTGAGCCTCGGAGAATTGAGCAAGGCCATCGACTTGATGCATAAGGAAGGCGTAACACAAGCGGTGATGGCCGGGCAAGTGAAGCACAACAAAATCTTCAGCGCGATCCGGGCGGACTGGAAACTGGCGAAGCTACTCTTCTCCCTTCCGCGTAAAAGTACTGATGCGCTGATCGGTGGGATCGCGCGCGTCCTGCAGGATGAAGGGATTCAGCTGGTGGACTCGACACTGTTTCTGAAGCCGCTTCTGCCTGAGCCAGGGGTGTTGACGCGCAGAGCGCCCAACGAGCAAGAAAGCGCTGATATCGCGTACGGGCACAGTGTCGCGCGGCAGATCGCTGGAATGGACATCGGACAAACCGTGGTGATTTCACAGCAGGCCTGCGTTGCCGTCGAGGCCATGGAAGGAACGGACGAAACCATCGCGAGGGCAGCGCGCGTCGTTGACGGAAAACCGCTGGTGGTCGTGAAGGTTAGCAAGCCGCGCCAGGACATGCGGTTTGATGTACCCGTGGTCGGTTTGCTAACCATCGAACAGATGAAGAGCTCCCGCGCCACAGCACTGGCGGTGGATGCGGGGCGCACCTTGTTGTTTGACCGTCAAAAATTGATTGAGTTGGCTGACGCGGCGAATATCGCCATTCAGGCGTTTGCGCCGGCCATGGCCGCGGAACCGAAGAGTGCTTCTGGGGGAATGAAAAAAGAATGAGCGCCGTGGGGCGAGATTCGAGAAAAGTCCGCACCGCCGTCGTGGGAACGGGGGAATTTGGGCGCAACCATGCGCGAGTGTATCGCGAGCTGGAGGGGGCTGAACTTGTTGGCGTTTACGATCGAGATCCGGCTCGCGCGGAGGCCGTCGCTGTAGAATTTCAGACGCGCGCGCTGCGCAGCCTCGAAGAAGTCAGCGAACTTGCCGAAGCAGCCAGCGTGGCGGTGCCTACTGTCGCGCACGTCGAGGTGGGCTGCCGGCTGCTCGAAAACGGGCTGGACATCCTGGTCGAAAAGCCTATGGCCCTGAATCTCGAGGAGGCGGATGCGCTTCTCGAAGCGGCGCGGCGGCACAAACGGATTTTGCAGGTGGGCCACGTCGAGCGCTTTAATCCCGCCGTGACAGCGGTTGAGCCGATTCTCAATCGGCCGCTTTTTTTCGAAGTACACCGCTTGGATCCCTGTGCTGACCGACAAAGTGGACATCGCTCACGTACGGCTGGAGTTCGCGGGCGGCGCGGTGGCTAATGTGACTGCCAGCCGCGTATCGACCGAACGAGTGCGCAAAATGAGATTCTTCCAGCAGCACGAGTACATTTCGCTCGATTACGCGCGGCGCGACGCATTGCGCGTGGGCGTGAAGCGGCCCGGGCCGCAGCCTGAGTTTTCGTTTGAAAAATTGCCCGCGCCGGACGTGGAGCCTTTGCATGCGGAACTCGAAGCGTTTCTGGAGGCAGTGCGCACTCGCCACGAGCCGCGTACCAATGGGGCCGCCGGGCGTGCGGCCTTGGAATTGGCTAGCCGCGTAATGGCGAGCATCCAGGAGCACGGGGAACGCGTCCAACTAGCAGCGTTCGCCTCACAAGAGAAAGCAGGAAAATGATTCCCCGGACCCTGGTGCCGCTTGGTTCTCGTCCGCCAGCCGCGGATGCGCCGCCTTCGCAGCGGCGGCGTCCGACGACGCTGGACGAGCGCACGCTCGTTCCGGCGATGCTGCCTATCGTTCAATTGGATGGGAAATCGAGCATCCCCAGGTCGCTGCCGCTGGAGTCGATCGCCGCACGAGTTGTAGTTCCGCGCGATGTCAATCAGGAAGCCTACAACGTCAAGGAAAATCACGCGATCCCCGTCCAGCCGACGGACATGGATCAGCGGATCACCGTGCCGCAGGGCGCAGCGCCGCCGGAAAAAATTGAAGCGCCGCTGATCCCGCCGGGGGATATCGTCGATCTCGACGTGTTCATGACCGGCGAAGTGAATCTTCTCACCAAGCCGCAAACGGAAGAAAAAACAAAATGGGATTTGATCACGAGGGTTTCGTCGTTTGCGTTCCACGTGCTTCTGTTTGCGACCATTATCCTGTGGGCAAAGATCTTTCCGCCTCATGTGCCGACGCAGCAGGAAATTGACCTGGCTAACCGGCAATTGACTTGGATTCCGCCGGAAAGTTCATACGCGCCTAAGCCAAAAGCGCAGCCGCGGCCCGCGCAGCCGCCTGCCGTGCATGTGGATCCGCGCGTGATAAACAAAGTGGCGCCTCCCGTTCCTCAACCTGCGCCGAGGCCGGAGCCTCCCAAGAGAGAGTTGCCGGATGCTCCTACGCCGAAAATGCAGGAGACTCCGCGTGAGGTGGAAACGCCTGCTCCGAAGACGGATCCTCCGAAGGCGCCGCTGAAGCTCGATGCCCCGGACATGCCAAAACCGCAGCCAGGGTTGAAGCTTCCGAAGAGTTCTTCCATCGATGACGCCATCCACGACGCACTGAAGGCGCCAAGCGGAGGCGGTCGAAGCGGCGCAATCACTGGGCCTGGGCCGCGGCCGAACGGCACTCCCGGCGGAGGCCCTCCGGGGCAAGGCTCGGGTTCGTTCGGCAATGGCTACGAGATTTTGACGGACCTGCAAGGCGTCAATTTCGACGACTATATGCATCGGATGCTCGAAAACGTGAGGCGGAACTGGTATGCCGTGATGCCGCAGTCGGCCCTGCTGGGAGATCGTGGCCGCGTTTTGCTGAGATTTAAAATCATGGCAAACGGCAGCGTTCCGAATGATGACCCATCGCGGGAGATGGGTTCGGGAAAAGAGCCGTTGGACCGCGCGGCAGTTTCCGCAATCCGTTCGTCTAATCCTTTTGAACCTTTGCCTTCGGCTTTCCACGGTCCGTATATCGAGATCCGCATCATGTTCTTGTACAATCTGCCGATCGAAGACGCATATCGGTGAAACTCGTCCGCCAGCAAGTTCTCGGTAGTCTCCTTCTCGCTCTGGTTGTGGTCGTTGCGCTGCTCGTTCGCGCTTGGCATATCCTGTTTCGATGAATCCTGGCATATCCGAACTGCCGCTGGTCGCCGTGGTTGGCCCTACGGCATCTGGGAAGTCCGCGCTTGGCGTGTGGCTGGCCGAACAATTCGGCGGGGAAGTGTTGGCCTGTGATTCGACGCAGCTCTACAGGGGCTTCGACGTTGGCACCGCAAAGCCGGGACTAGGCGAGCGGCGGGGCGTCCCGCATCATCTCATCGATGCGCTGACGGCCAGCGAAGAGGCTACGGCCGGCGGCTACCGGCAGATGGCGCTGGCTGTGCTAGATGATTTGCGGAGCCGCGGTCGGCTGCCGATTCTTACCGTTGGCACTGGATTGTATTTGCGGGCATTGCTTCAAGGATTGCCGGACGTACCGCAGCGCTCCGAAGAACTGAGACAAAGATTGCGCGCCAGCGCGGAGGAGCATGTGCCGGGTTACTTGCACCGGTTGCTCAAGCGGCTGGACCCTGAAGCTGCAGGAAAAATCGCGTCCGCTGACGAGCAAAAATTGATCCGCGCCATCGAAGTGTGTGTGCTGGCGCGGAAGCCTGTTTCCGAAGTGCACCGAACCGGGCGCACTCCGCTGGAGGGTTGGCGCGCGCTGAGAATTGGATTGATGCCGCCGCGCGAGGCATTGTACGAGCGCATCCACGCGCGCACGGACGCGATGCTCGCACAGGGCTGGTTGGAGGAAGTGCGCCGTCTGATGGCGAGCGGCCTGCCCGAAAATGCCAAGCCGTTCGATTTTATCGGCTATCGCGAACTGCGTGAAGTTCTGCGCGGAGAAAAGGCCCTCGAAGAAGCGCGTGCCGCGATACAGCAAGCCACGCGGCGCTATGCTAAACGACAGTTGACGTGGTTCCGCAAAGAGCCTGACGTGCATTGCTTCTCAGGTTTTGGTGACGATTCAGGTGTGCAAGACGAAGCGCGCGAGTGGCTTCTTAAGCAGAGACTGGGAAAGTCGCCGCAGGGCGGCTGAGCGGGTATAATAGCCCAAGGTGAAGAAAGACCTCTCCTTCATGGTTCCTTCCGCAATGACCCTAGGACTGACTTCGTGACGAAAACTTCGCAACCTGTCTCTACTTCTACCGCGGACCGCGCTTTGCTCGTTGGTTTGGGCTGGAAGCGCAAGCCGCGTTTTCCCGGCATGCCTGCGGGCGAGCAGGGCAGGGAATCGCTCTTGGAGCTTGTCGAGTTGGCGCGCAGCGCGGGTGCGGAAATCGCAGGCACCGTATTTCAGGTGCGCGAATCGGCAGATCCTGCAACGCTTGTGGGGCGCGGCAAGCTGGATGAGATTCGCACCGAGGCCACCGCGCATAAGGCGCCGCTGATTATTTTCGACAGCAACCTCTCGCCCATGCAACAGCGGAATATCGAAGCCGCCACCGAGCGGCGCGTCATTGACCGCACACAGTTGATTCTGGATATTTTTGCGCGCCACGCGCGCAGCCGCGAAGGACAGCTACAAGTCGAACTCGCGCAGCTGAACTACATGCTTCCCAGGCTTACTGGCAAGGGCGCTTCGATGTCGCGTCTCGGAGGTAAGAGCGGAGGCGCTGGTGGAGCGGGCGGCGGAGCGGGGCGTATCGGCGTACGCGGACCCGGCGAAAAAAAGCTGGAAACAGACCGCCGGCGCATTCGCGACCGTGTCGGCAAAATCCAAAACAGCATCGAAGACATACGCAAGCAGCGTGCGCTGCGACGGGAAGCCCGCAATGCGGTGCCTCTCGGGACGATTGCACTGGTGGGCTACACCAACGCGGGCAAATCGACACTGTTCAATGCGCTGAGCCGCGCCGAAGTGCTGGTTTCGTCGCGCATGTTCGCCACGCTAGATCCAACCATTCGTGCCATTCGTTTACACTCGAATCGTCGCGTGCTGGTATCAGACACGGTGGGATTCATTCGCGATCTGCCCAAGGGATTGCTTACAGCCTTCCGCGCCACGCTCGAGGAAGTGCAGGAAGCCGCGCTGATTCTGCATGTGAGCGATGCTTCAAACCCGCATCACGACGAACTGGACGAGGAAGTCGAGAAAATCCTGAACGACCTCGGCGTTGCCGACCGCCCAAGGCTCCGTGTATTCAACAAAGTGGACCGGCTTAACGAGGAGCAAAGAGCTCCTCTCACCCATGCCTGCGCAACGGGCGCAGGAACAAATGGCGGACCTGTATTAGTCTCGGGCCTCACAGGAGAAGGTGTCGAAGAGTTGTTGCGGCGCGTGGACGCAGCTCTTCCCATCGATCCTGTGGTGGCAATGTCATTGCGGCTGCCGCTCGCGGAAGGGCGCACACTGGCTCTCGTTCACGCGCTCGGCCGCGTGCTGCACTCCGAGGTCGAAGACTCCCACATGTTGATGGAGGCAGAAGTTCCCGTTTCCATAGCGCGTAAGCTCAGGCTCGGTGCTTTTGCAAGCGATGGAACTTCGAAGCGGGCTCGTGCGTAATAGGAGGTGAGGAGGTTGCCATGGTTGGATTCATCCTGTGGTGCATCCTGTTTTGCTTTTGCTGGCCCCTCGCACTGCTCGCTCTGGTGGTCTATCCCATCGTTTGGCTGATTCTATTGCCATTTCGAATCGTTGGGATCGCAGTGGGCGGTGTTCTTTCGTTTTTGAGGGCGCTTTTTTTCCTTCCCGCGCGAATGTTGCGAGGGCCGCGGACGATTTGACCCGTCTCTCGCTATTGGCCCCAAAGTAACTCCTGCTTCCTGCCCTAAAAATCCAGGCTTTAGGCGCTAAATAGGTCTTTTTTGAAGAGTTTGCAGCGGTTTTCCGGATCCGCCCTGCTGTGGAAACCTTGTGGAAACTGTTTTGTGTGAAAGGCCACGCGGCTAAGTTTGCTGCACGCCGGCATCCTGACTTCGCACCTAGACCTCTTCTAAGTTATTGACAATGAACTGTTTATTAGCTTGCGAGAAGTGCGCACTGGATCCAGCTGCTGTTTTGCTGCTTCTATGCCGAGTGTCGACATTTGCACAGGTTTGCAGCAGAGAGAGTACGGATGAGTACAGCATCCCGCGCGGTGCAACTCATTCCGCTTGTTGACGTTACAGTACCTGTTCCGGCCCTCTCGCATCCGTCCGCGGACGTTGACGCACGCAAAGCAGGAGTCTATAGTCAGGCAAGCGGTGGCCGAAGTCTCAGGGGCGGCCTCCCCACCGCCAAGTTTCTATGAATCTCCCCAACTCACTGACGGTTCTACGCATCTTTTTTGTTCCCCTGCTGATTGCCGTCTTGCTCACGAAGAGTCCTAACGTCGATTTCCGGGGCTTCCCCATGCATTTCGAGTTTTGGGGAGTCTTAATCCTGCTCGTGGCAGCGGCGACAGATTGGGCAGACGGTTATTTTGCACGGCGGCGCCTTCAAGTGACGACTCTCGGGATTCTCCTGGACCCGATTGCGGACAAACTGTTGATCTCTGCCGCATTCGTCTCCCTTGTGGATATGCACCTTGTCCCGGCTTGGATGGTCGTTATCATTATCGGGCGTGAATTCACCGTGCTAGGTTTGAGGAACATCGCCTCAGCCGAAGGATTCACGATCGCTGCCTCCTTGTTAGGCAAGACGAAGATGGTTTTGCAGGTGTGCGCAGTAGCCGTCCTGATTGCCGGAGCGCGACAAGAGCAACATCCTTTGCTGAACAAGCTGGGGCTATTCCTTCTCTGGTTGGTGGTGATCAGTGCACTGGTCTCGGCGGCGCAATACTTTCTGAAGTTTTGGGGCCAGCTGGACGACCGTATCAAACAGCGCCGCAAACTCCGCATGATGGAGAGCCACAAAAAGTCCGAGGATGCCGTCCCTCTCTGAAGCCGACCGCCGGTCTCTGCTCGAATTGGCGCGCCGGGCGATTGCCGAAGCCGTTTCCCTCCAGAAGCCTGTCGAAGGCCTTCCACAAAGTGGAGTATTTGCCGAGAAACGCGGAGTTTTCGTAACAATTCACGCGCGCGGCCGATTGCGCGGCTGCATTGGGGTCGTCGAGGCCTTCGAACCTCTTGGCGAGTCCATCGCGCGTTGTGCGGCGAGCGCAGCGCTGCACGACCCGCGATTTTCGCCCGTCAGGGCGGAAGAGCTTCGAGAACTACAAATCGAAATCTCCCTGTTGTCTGCGCTCGAACCGATTCATCTCGAGAACATCGAAATCGGGAAACATGGTCTGCTGATTTCGCAGGGTACGAAGCGCGGGCTTCTCTTACCTCAAGTTGCGGTCGAGCACAAACTTGGCCGCGAACAATTTCTGGAGGAAACTTGCCGCAAGGCGGGGCTGAATGCCAATGCCTGGCAGGAGCCAGAAACACAAATCTTTGGATTCACTTGCGAAGTCTTTTCCGAAGGAGGAAATATCGGGGAACACCTGCATCGGGATGCCTGAAAGCTGCCATACATCTTGGTCAAGAGAAGGCCTAAGATCCAAAAATAAGGCCCGCGCGAGGAGTATCTCTCGGCGGGCCAGAAGTTCCTGTTTTGCCGGTTATCGGCTATTCGACTTCGACGTAATCGCCCGCGTAAACACCCGCAGAGCTGTAGGTGACAAATACGGTCGAAGAGTTGCGGCTCACGTTGAGAACTATGCCTTCTCCCAGCACTTCTCGCGGCAAATCGTTCCAATTATACCTACCCGGCGAACTGCCAAAGCCATACAGACGGTCCTGAAACCCCTTGGTCTCGGGAGCAAGCTCCGCGAGCGAACCCTGATAACGGAATATCCGAAAATAGTCGCCCACTTTTACGCCTTTGTTGGTGCCCAAGTTCACGTAGAACGTGTTGCCTTGCCCCGCAGATTGCTGATAATCCCTCGACTGAACGATCATCGCGACTGGCTTGCCGCTTATGGGAGCTAAATGGTCAAAGGCGCCGGGTTCCTTGAACGCAGGTTCCGGCCTCTCCTGAAATGGGAGAGCGATATCGCCACGCTGCATATAGTCACAGGATAGACTCACTTCCGCGACCGCCGTCTTTGACTGGACGTTGACGACTCGAAGTTGACCGGCATCCACATAACGAATCCCCATCGCCTTCATCAGTTTAGCCTGCCACTTGAACCAGTTCACTTCCAAAGGGTCCTTTTCCGGCCTCACGACGGAATAACGGTCGCCGACTCGTACACCCTTGTCCTGGCCGCGATTGATGATCACGTAGTCGCCGCGTGCAAACAATATTTTGACGTTGGACTCCTCTGCGGAAACCACGCGGGTCGCATCGGGAACCTTTTGGTCGCTTACGAAGCCCGAACAATAGACCGTGGAATAGCCTGCCTGCGTGGCAGCGGTCTGCGCCGAGCAAATCCCGGCACCCATAAACACAAAAAAGCTTAGACCAGCTAATTTAGCGCGCATTCCAAGACTCCTTCAAAACACGCCTGTATAGGCCGTGCGGGGACGTTTCTTTTGCGAAAGTATCAGGGCTGCCCTCAGGCGTCAACAAATAGGCCACGACCGCTTTACACTTTTGATACGGCATGCTACACAAGCCTTGTTTTCAATAACATGCCAAGAACTGCGCACGGGAAAACGTTGTTTGGAGTTGGAGTTAGCCGCATCTGCGCCGTGGCAGCAGCCTCCACTGCGGTGGAAATGGCCCATTTGGTCCGCACCGGGCTTCGCGAAACCCCCACTATCGAACTGCGCCTAGACTGGCTGCGCAGCGATTCCGAACGATCTCGCTTTCTTCTTTGGCTGAAGAGGAACAGGCCGCGCGGCGCAACCTTCCTCGCCACCTGCCGCCGCCGGGAGGGAGGAGGCAGGCTCCCTGGAGGTGTCCGCGCCGAACTTCATTGGCTGAACCAGGCCCGCGAGGCGGGCTGCGCCTGGTGCGACCTGGAAATCGAGACCTTGCGCGAATTGCCACGCGACCAAGCAATGAGCGAACTTGGTTTGTCAGCGCGCATCCTGCTCTCCTTGCATGACTTCAAGCGCATGCCGAGACGGCTTCCGCCTTTGCACCCTGCCGCTCACCGCGCAGCCGACGCCCTGAAAATAGCGGCTCACGCGCAAACTATTGGCGACAGCGTTCGCCTCTTGCGTCTGGCTCGAAGCTCGTCTCGTCTCGTGGCAGTCCCAATGGGCGAACTTGGTCTTCCGGCGCGTATCCTTGCCTTGCGCGAAGGTAGCGCGCTAGCCTACGCGCCCATCGGGGAAGCCACGGCTCCCGGACAGGTCTCTTTGCACGCCTTGAAGCACCTCTACCGCGCTCATGAGCTGAACCGGCGCACTCGCGTTTACGGCGTGATTGGTGATCCGATCGGGCACTCCTTATCGCCACTTCTTCATAACACAGGCTTCATCGCACGAAAAATCGATGCGGTTTACTTGCCCTTTCTTGTGAAGGATCTGCGCGACTTTCTGAAGGCTGTGCCGGAATTCGGGATTAGCGGCTTTAGTGTGACGATTCCGCACAAACAATCCATCCTGAAGCACCTTCAAGAATGCGATCCGCTTGCTGCCGAGATTGGAGCCGTCAACACCGTCGTCGTACGACGCGACGGCACGCTCTCCGGCAGCAATACCGATTACGTCGGAATTCTGCGCGCCTTGGAGAAAAAGCTGGGACTGGCCGGGAGCCGGGTATTGATCTTCGGAGCGGGCGGTGTTGCAAGAGCCGCGGCTTTCGCTCTTCGGAAGGCAGGCGCCCACGTCAGGATCTGCGCGCGCCGCGAAAAGGCCGCAAGAGAATTGGCTAAAGCTGTCGGCGGCGAAGTCGTTCCGCGGCGCGCACTGCAAAGCGAATCGTTTGACGCTATCCTGAATGCCACGCCGATCGGCATGCATCCCAACGACCAAATTTCGCCGCTGTCCTCACGCGAGCTAAATTGCCGTCTCGTCATGGACCTCATCAACCGGCCGCAAATGACGCAACTCCTGAAGCTCGCCGCCCGCAAAGGAATCGCCACCGTTTCCGGCGTAGAAATGTTTGTCCCGCAGGGCGTCGCCCAATGGGAACTTTGGACAGGACAACGCGCGCCGGAATCCATCATGCGCAAGGCCGTTCTGCGCGCCTTGCGCGCGGGAGAAGAGTCCCCTCCAGCACGGTTAATCAAGAAATGCGATAATGCCGACCTCGGAAAAGCAAACTGTGGCCGTGCACTGACCCCATGATTCAGCCCGACTTTCGCGAATTTCAGCGCCTCGCCAAACAGGGAAACCTTATCCCCGTCTATGACGTGTTTCCCGCCGATTTGCTCACGCCCGTCAGCGCCTATCTGCGCATTACCCAGGGCGCGCGCTATTCGTTTTTGCTCGAAAGCGTCGAGGGCGGCGAAAAAATTGCCCGCTACACGTTCGCCAGCGCGAATCCCGAGGAAGTTTTTCGTTATGCTGGCGGCGCGTGTGTTCTCGAGAGCCCCAACCGCATCCTTTGGGAAGAACGCGATCCCGTTACTTTTCTTCGCGCAAGGATGGACCGCTTCCGCCCCGTTCGCTTGCCGGGTCTGCCGCCGCTTGTGGCCGGCGCCATCGGTTATTTTTCTTACGACATGGTCCGCCTCATCGAGCGGCTCCCCAAGCGCCTGCGCGATGACATCGGTCTCTACGACGCGCAGTTGATGTTCTATCACGGCATCATTGCGTTCGATCATGTGCAGCACAGGCTGTGGATCGTCCGCAATGTCCATACCGATGGCGAAGGCAGCCTGCGCACAAAATACAACGCTGCGGTGCGCGAAATTCGCAAAACGCGCCAGTTGCTCGAACAAACCTCGCCTGCCGAGCAACCGAAGAAATCCAAGAGGCGCGGAGCGCCATTACGTGTAACATCCAATTTCCAGCGGCCCGAATATCTCGAGGCTGTTCGCAAAGCGAAAAACTACGTCCGCGCCGGAGATATTTTTCAAGTGGTGATCAGCCAGCGCTTCTCTGCCAAAACGCACGCTGAGCCGTTCGACGTTTATCGCGAGCTGCGCGCGCTTAATCCGTCTCCGTATCTTTTCTTCTTGCAGATGAACGATGTCGCGGTAGTCGGTAGCTCACCGGAGATGCTGGTAAAGGTGCAAGGCCGCGATGTTTTTTACCGTCCAATTGCGGGGACCCGCTGGCGGGGCAAGGACGAAGCCGAAGATCAGCGTCTCGAAAAAGAAATGCTCGCCAGCGAGAAGGAGCGCGCTGAACACATCATGCTCGTCGACTTGGGCCGCAACGATCTCGGCCGCGTCTGCGAGTACGGCACTGTGAAACACGAAAAGCTGATGACCGTGGAGCGCTACTCCCACGTCATGCATCTCGTTTCGAGCTTGCGCGGGCGCCTTCGCGAGGATGTCGATTGCTTCGACGCGCTAATGGCTTGCTTTCCCGCGGGCACGGTCTCTGGCGCTCCGAAAGTGCGTGCCATGGAGATCATCGAAGAGCTCGAGCGCACCCGCAGAGGCATTTATGCCGGCGGCGTTCTATACTTGGATTTTGCTGGCAATCTCGACTCGTGCATCGCTTTGCGCACTATGGTCATCAAAAACGGTGTGGCTCATGTGCAAGCCGGCGGTGGGATCGTCGCGGATTCCACGCCAGAGGGTGAATACCAAGAGTCCGTCAACAAGTCGAAAGCTCTGCTCACTGCTCTTGAAGCCGCGCATCGCAAGGGGAAATGAACGAAGATTTGGAAATGCGCAACGAAGGCGTCCAATAACGTGATCCTGCTGCTCGACAACTACGACTCGTTCACCTACAACCTCGCCCAGTATCTTGGTGAGCTGGGCTGTCAGGTCGAAGTGCACCGCAACGACAAAATCTCCGTCGAGGAGATCGCCAAGCGCAAGCCAGAGAAGATTGTCATTTCACCTGGGCCATGCACCCCGCAACAGGCGGGCATTTCCGTGGAGTTGGTCGAGCGACTCGCAGGAAAATTTCCCATCCTAGGCGTCTGCCTTGGCCATCAAGCTATTGGGGCTGCGTTCGGCGGGAAAATCATTCGCGCTCCAAAACTCTTTCACGGCAAGACCAGCGAAATCCATCACGACGGCAAAAATATTTTCCGCAAACTGCCCGAGCCCTTTACGGCCACACGCTATCATTCGCTTATTGTCGAGCGCAAGTCGCTTCCGCGCGAGCTAACTATCACCGCCGAAACCAGCGACGGCATCATCATGGGCTTCCGCCACCGCCGTCACAAAATCGAAGGCGTCCAGTTTCACCCCGAATCCGTACTCACCACATCGGGCAAGCAGCTCCTTCGAAATTTCCTGGATTTGTAGAAGTATTTGAGGGCTAAAGCTTGCTCAGCACAATTGAAGCGGTTCACTCATATCTTGGATTCCGGGTTCATGCCAAACGCTGTCAGAAAGTATTAGGGGCCATCCGTTGACACGCTTGACACACTTCACAAGCTCTGGATAGTTGATCTCGGTATAAGAGAAGCCTTCAAAATTTGAAAATCTTCATCAAAGAGAACCCCAACCAAAAACTCAAAGTAATCTTTGTCCAGCCCTCGTATAAAGCTTAGCTGTCTTGATTTGTTCTCAGGTGTAATACGACGCCCTTTAATCTCCTAGCGCGCGCCTTGCATGTCGACAGCGTCATGGCCGGCAGTCGATCCTTCCATCAATGTGAGCTTAAGTGCGAGTGCTACGAGAGTTTCGGCGATGTCGCGGATGAGATTGCGCTTTCTCAGCTCTCTCAAGATTTCCGCGTATGTTCTGAGCAAGCCTTGGGCCGTTTCCTTTTCGAATGCCATGTTAGGCTTCCTACCAATTCAAATCTGCCAAAATCACTGCGTAAATCTCCATCCCCCGCCAAAGATGTCCCAGCCGCAAATTTTCATCTGAACTGTGTTGATGATTATCGTAATTCACGATCGGCACGCCAATCCACGGCAACCCCAAATCCTCAAAAATATACATCGGTACGCTTCCTCCCAATGTAGGCGCAATGACCGTATCGTTGCCCGTCGCATCTTGCACTACTTTGGCTAGCACCTTCGACGCCGGCAAATCCATCGCCGTACGCGAAGCGCGATACCCGCCCTGGTCGATGACTTTCGCGATCAGCGCATGCGTGCGCCGTTCCTCCATGGTCGGTTCGCGGTCAATCACAAAATATCCTTGCTTCTTGATGAACGCTACAATCTGCTCGAATTTGTTCGTCGGATCCTCGCCTTTCACGAGCCGCGCGTCGAGCGAAGCCTCCGCTTTGTCTGGAACGACGTTTTGCGCATGGTCTCCAACGTAAGCGCTCGACAGACCGCGGATGTTGAGCGAAGGCTCCTGCAACAATTCGACTAGCTTTTTTCCCGAGCCTTCCGGCTTGGCGATGCCCAGCTCGCGTTCGAGATCCGCGTCATTCACCGGCATCTCCGTGAGCGCTTTCTTTTCGAGATCGCTCAATGGCGTCACATCATCGTAATAACCGTCGATCAGCACGCGGCCATCTGTGTCCTTCATCGAACTCAGCAGTCGCGAGAGTTCCATCGCAGGATTCGGCGCCCAATTTCCGTAATGGCCGCTGTGCAAGGCTCGCACCGGTCCATACAGCCCCTAACAGGTTCTTGTGCAGTTCCAAAGTGTGCGCGAGGTTTGTCGAGCCTGCTTCTTCCTCACCCTCAAAAATAACTTTCAGATTCACCTTCAGCGGAATCTGTTTAGCGCGCAGCGCGTCGAGCGCCGCGAGCAGGGCCACGATCGGCGATTTGTCGTCGGAAGACGATCGCGCATAAATGCGCCAGTCATTCTTGTAGACCGCAGGATGCTTCGCGCTATTCTCGGGAAACGGAATGCGTTTTCCGCCTGCTTCAATCGCATCGCTTCGCAAGACTGGTTCAAACGGCGTGCCATCCGTCCACGCGGCGGGATCAACCGGCTGGCCATCGTAGTGCGCGTAGAAAATCACGGTGCGCGTGGCCTCCGGCGCGATCAACTTGCCAAAAACCACTGGGCCTCGACCCGTTATGGGCAGGAGATGCGTTTCGACTCCGCGCGCTTCCAGCATCTCGCGGAGATGTTCCGCATTTTTCTGGATGTTTGGCGTATCGCTTGCCACATTCGGGATGGCGAGAAATTCCGCGAGCTCCCGCACGATGCGATCTTCATGATCCATCCGATAGTCGCGCACTTCTTGAACCACCTGCGCTGGGGGAACGCTAGCGGGCTTCTGTCCCATCACCGGACACACACAAACGGCAGCTAACAAAGTACCCGCCATGAATTTCAATTAGTCTCTCCCGTAACTCTGCTAACGGCTTCGTTGTCGCGCAGACCCATGCGCCTCGACGACCTGTTATCAGCGCTTTCAGTTTCTCATTTTACCCGTACGGACGGACAGCCGTCCTTCCGGACACCCCCGTTTCGCTTTGTGCGGAACCCGGCAACAGCGGATTGTGCAAAGTACCAGTGTGCCCGACGCTTCATTGACCAACACTAAGAATTCGCTTTCCCTCGGAGGTTTCGCGCTGTCATGAGCCGTCGTATTTTGACTGTAGCTCTTTCATGCCTGCTCTCCGGCATTGCTTTGCCTGCACAAACGGCTCCAGCCGGCGTGGTGCTGCAATCCGCGAGCGCGCGTGTGAATACTATCGAAGCTGCTACCGGATCCACGATCTTCGACGGCGACCGCATGGAGACGCAGGACAAAGGCGCCCTCAGCCTGCGCTCTGGTGAAGTGCAGCTCACCCTCTCCGGACAGAGCACCGTTTGGATGAACCACGAAAATTTGATTCTCGCGCCCACCTTGCAGCGCGGCACGGTAATGTTTCGCGCGGAAGCCGGCGAAGGCATAGAGATTAAAGCCGACGATGTCCGTGTGCGGCCTCATTCGCCGGTCCTCACGGTTGGCGAAGTGACTCTCCAAGACTGCGATGTTTTCGTAACTGCGCGCAGGCAATCTCTGGAGGTCACCGCCGGTAAAGAAACCAAGATCCTCGAGGAAGGAAAAACCTACCGCGTGATGCGTAAAGGCGCCTGTGGCGCCACCTTGAGTCATACCGCTGCAGCTGCTCAAGAGAGCCGTTTCTTCCTACTCCCCGTTGGTGCCGTGGTGGGGATCACTATCTGGGTTGTGCACGAAGCCCTTGAGAGCCCCGACCGCCCCTGATTCTTCCTCTCAAAAAAGCTGGCCATTCGAGAAGTCTTACTTGGGCTGATGGGTGAATGCGGCAAGGGCCGCGAGTTTTTCTTTGGCCGTGCCTGAGTTGAGAGCCGCGGTGGCCAGTCGCGCGCCATCAAGAAAATTCGATGCAACACTGGCGGCCACCAACGCGGCCGCCGCGTTCGCCACGACAATATCGTGGGCCGGTCCCACCTTACCAGCGAAGATATCGCGAATAGTCGCGGCATTTTCTGGCGCAGTCCCTCCGCGGACGGAGTCGATCGGCGCTCGCGAAACTCCGAAGTCTTCCGGCGCCACGTTGAACCGCCGCACGGTTCCGCCTCGTACTTCAGCGACCA
>WNFS01001734.1_pt1 | contig 33330 bp, 28 predicted proteins | sample 5400141 | NCBI WGS metagenome assembly WNFS01 (sample SAMN13153358, study PRJNA577476) | soil metagenome | isolation source: 60 cm saprolite under Madrone tree | place: USA:California | collected 2016-06-14
TCTGGGGTCCGCCCGATGAGATTGAGTCGCATCCCACAGGTGGCACTTACGACCGTCCTCCCGAACAAGGCGGTGGCTCGACCTCAACATATCCCTGGGAGCTGTGGCGCTACCGCCATTTGGAAGGCATCGGCGAGAACATTGAAATTGAATTTGTGGACGCCACCGGCTCCGGCGAATACCGCATGGCGCTTGACCCCTGCGAAAAAGACGCGCTCGTACACGTCCCTGGTGCTGGTTCGAGTCTGAGTGAACTCCTTGGCCGATCCTCAAAAGCCGGTCGTTTCACCAACAGCAACGGAACCACTTGTCCCATGCCGCTCGGCAGCCAGTCCGCCAGCATGAATGAATTCGACGCAATGGACCGCTACTTCCGCGTCCAACGCCCGCCCGAGCGCTTCAAGGATCTGGAGGAGAAAGTCAGCTCGCGCATCGTCCATAACCAGATCCACATGGACTATCGAATCGATTTCCTTCGCGTGACCAGCAACACTGTTCTCGTGCCGATCACCGTGCAGGTTCCCAATAGTGACCTCAGTTTTCAGAGCAAGCAGGGCGTGCATTCCGCCGTCCTGAATGTCTATGGGCGCATTACGACGCCCGGCGGAGTCGTCGTTCAGACTTTTGAGGATGTCATTTCGCGCGATTTTCCTGAGTCTCTCTTTCTATCGTCGCTGAGCCTTACTTCTATCTATCAAAAGTCCGTCTTTGAAGATGGCAAGCTCGATGCGAGCTCCTTGATCCTCGCCGACCAAATCGAGAAAGTCGCCTCCTCGCAAACTGGCGCCGGCCAGTTCGTACTGAACTCTTACAAAGTTCGCCCGCACCTCAGCCAGGAGTTTTCGAGCACTGACAAACTGGGCATTTTTCTTCAGCTGTACAACCTGAAGGTGGACGACTCCTTGCACAAAACGAACGTCTCAGTAGCCTATCGCATTACCAAAGACCAACAGGAGATCTGGCGAGCCGTCGAAACCGCCGATCATCTTCACCAGGGCGGCGAGCAGCTCACCATCGAGCGCATGATCCCGGTGGCATCGCTTGTTCCCGGCCGCTATACCATTGAGGTCACGGCCATCGATCTGCTCACCAACGAAACCGTCATTCGCACCGCGGACTTCACCGTAAAATCCGATCGCACACCCACCTTGTAGTGACAGGCAGCCCTTGGCATGCTCTATAAGGCCACATTAAATGAAAGACCGAACCCGAGCGCGTCAACTTGCCGCGGAATTCAATCGCAAGGGCGACCCTACCGGCTGGTTCGAGACGCTTTATCAGGAGGGCGAAGCTGGAAAGAGTGTTATTCCGTGGGCCAATCTCTGCCCCAATTCTCGCTTGCTTGATTTTTGGAACGCGCACCCGCTGCCAACCGCGGGAAAAACGGCGCTGACAATCGGCTGCGGCTTGGGCGACGACGCGGAGCAACTTGCCGCGTGGGGATTCCGTACAATGGCGTTCGACATCTCGGAAACCGCGATCCGCGCTTCTCGCAAACGCTTTCCCGCTACCACTGTTGAATACCTCACCGCCAACCTGCTCGAGCCGCCCGCCACATGGTGCCGTGCTTTCGATTTTGTCTTTGAGGCAAACACACTCCAGGTCCTGCCGGCCAAGCTTCGCCCCAGGGCGATCGAAAATATTGCAGGATTCCTCTGCCCGGGCGGTCGCTTACTCGTCATTGCCCGAGGCCGCGAGCCGTCCGACCTCGAAGGCCAAGTGCCCTGGCCTGTCACTCGCGGCGAGCTCTCCGCCTTCACCGCTGCCGGCCTCCACGAGCTTTCGTTCGAAGACCTACTCGATCTCGAAGATCCCGCAGAACCCCCTGTCCGCCGTTTTCGAGTCCTGTACGCGGCCAAATCGGTGTAATATCTCCGCTTCCTGGAGTCCCATTTTCTCAAGTTAAGGAGGGCACGCATGTTCCGCAAGCTGATGAACACTTCCGACGATTTTGCCGTCACCATTCTTCGCTTGGTCCTCGGCGTCGTTTTTTTTGCCCACGGCGCTCAGAAGGCTCTCGGCTGGTTCGGTGGCTACGGCTTCACGGGCACAATGGGCTTCTTCACTCAACAGGCGCACATCCCAGCCCCGCTCGCATTTCTGGCTATCTGCGCCGAATTCCTTGGCGGCATCGGGCTACTCCTCGGACTCCTTGGCCGTGTCGGGGCCTTTGGAGTCGCCTGCAATATGGTGGTAGCCATCGCGTTGGTCCACAGGCATTTCGGTCTGTTTGCCAACTGGTACGGCACGCAGAAGGGGGAAGGCTACGAATATCACCTTCTGGCCATTGGCGCCGCCCTGGTCATCATGATCAGGGGCTCCGGCGCCTTTTCCATTGACCGCACGCTCTCAAAATCCTGAGCGCAGGTACTCGCAGTCACTTTCGCCGCATTCCGGTCAGTGGGCTGCAGTCGCTCCGCTGCCCAGGAACGCCATTACTGCCGCCAGAAACTCCTCCGTTTTCTCCATCGGCGGCACATGCCCGCATTTCTCAAAGCTGACGAACTTCGCCCCGGCGATTCCTGCGGCGTAGCGTTCCCCAGACGCGATCGGCAACAATTTGTCCTGCTTTCCCCACGCCACCAGCGTCGGCACCTTGATATTCCCCAGCCGGGCGTCTAGCCTTTGCGTTTCGCGCGAAGGATTGCTCAGGATGCTTCGCACTGTATACCCGTCCTTCACCGCCAGCTTGTCCGTGAAAATCTTCCGCAGCGCGTCCTCATTCAGCCAACTCGTATCGTAGAACACCACCTCCATCAATCCGCGCATCGCCGTCAGCGAGCTCGGATTCAAATCCGGCAACGGCTGATCTTGCTTCAGCCCTCCCGCATCCACCAGCACCAGCTTCTCCACCGGAACCAGATGCGCCCCACCCGATATTTCCACGGCGTACAGCCCGGCGATCCATCCGCCCAGCGATTCGCCCACCAGGCTCGCCTTCTCCACTTTCAATTGCCGCAAAAATTCGTTTAGAAAATCCACATACGTTTGAATGCTGTAATCCAGCAGCGGCTTGTCCGATTTCCCGAAGCCGATCTGGTCCGGCACCAGCAACCGGTATTTCTGCGCCATCGGCTCCAGCACCGGCAACCAATCATCTTTCCTGCTCCCCAATCCGTGCAGCAGCACCACGACCGGCCCCGAGCCCATATCAAAATAATGGATCGATTGTCCAAACACCGAGATCGTCTTGTCCGCCGGCTGCCCTTGCCCAAATGCAGGAACCACGAACGTCGGAACGACAATCACCGCTAACAGTAGGATGAGCCCGAAATTCCTCTTTCCGCGCATAATCCCTCCTGTCCTTGCGCGCCCTCTTTAACACACCCCTGCACCGAATACTACTCGCGCCTTCGCTGCCCGCGCTGCCCTTTTCACGCAACTTTTACTTGCCCCAGCCTCACCTCTCCTCTATAGTCGCCGCACTCGCGGTCGTTTCCTATTCGAGGCGTGGAAGTCTGTCGCGATCGTTCCGATAGTCCCGTCGGAGAACATCACAATTAACACTGGAGGTTCATATGCGAGCGGCTGTAATTGCAGCGCTTGTCTTTTTTGCTCTGCCCGGATCCACCCGGGCCCAGAGCATGCAGGATGATCAAGTCCCCATTAGTTTCACACTCAGTGTAAATCCCCATACGCTTGCCTCTGGCTCGGACTCTACTGGGGGCGGTGTCCTCGGAAGGCGTTCGAGCGGCGGCGCATTGGGCATCGACTCGGTAGCCAACTGGAGCAGCTATTTCTACTATCAGGGCCTCGATTCAAACGGCTTTACCCAGTTCTCCTGGCAGTACACCATGGTCGGCCACGCTCCCTTCGGCCAGGGGGATGGCGGCGATTGGCAAGGCGAAACCACTTGGATCGGCGCACCCGTCGTTCCGGTCAGTCTCGACTTGCGTAACTTCGACGGTTCGCCGCGCTTTGTCGGTGGCAAGCGCCTCTTTTCCGACGCCACACAATTTGTGGCCCCGGTCCTGAGCTCGCCGGTCTTTTCCAAGACCTTCTACACTTCCAGCGACACCCCGACGCAATACACCGACGCTATCCAGCGCGCCGAATTCATTCACAAAGCCGACCCCGAGTGGCACACCTTGTTGCGCCCACGCGTTGGCACACCGCGAACTATAGTGCTCATCCGCGGCACGTATCGCTTTGCCCTCAACGCCGACGGCTCATGCTGCGCCTTTGTTTTGATCGATGCCGGCACCTTGTGAACGCCCTTTTTCCCCCGACGTTTTCGGGGACCGACACCACCACACCTATAGGCGCCGCGGAAACCTCAGGCGACATCCGCACCCGCGATATTTCCACGTTCCTCTTTCCAAATGCCTATCTCTACACCAATAACGATCCGGTCCACCACTGCTGCATCCTCGGGTTCACACCTATGACCTCGAGGCCGGTGGCCCGGCCAACGGCTTCCTGGAGAAGCGTTATGTCTTGAACTATTCCAGCTGGATCTCCCCGGGCATTTTCGGTGGGGGCTTCAGCGACATCACCGCGCTCAGCCACGAGCTGTCTGAGACCTTCAGCGACCCCTTCGTGAACAACGCGACTCCCTGGTGGCTCTCACCCAACGGCAATTGCCAGGACAACCTGGAGGTCGGCGATGTGATTGAAGGGCTTCCCAACGGCGTGTTCCCGGTCGTGCTTCACGGTGCCACATGGCATCCCCAGAACGAAGCGCTTCTCCAATGGTTCGCGGGCGTTACGCCTTCGTCGGCCATCAGCGGTGCTTACAGTTATCCCGATACCAACGTGCTGACCACCGCGAACGTTTCGCAAAACTTCGCCTGCACGCCGCCGCTGCCCTAGCTGTTTCGCGCGCTCGCGTCGGCGATATTCCGCCCGCAACGCGCGCCGCTTCATTACTGACGCTCGATCATCGCTTCAGGGGTGGGCTTCGGCTCACCCCCGAGCGTCTTGCTTGTTCGTGACTAACTTCAGCCCAGGAAGCCTTTTGGGACCGGTTTTGAGCTTCTGGGCGTCTGATTTTTCCTCGCCGCCTCTTCATCCTGGGAGCATACCGACAAAGTAATTGACAGGTAGTGTCGCCGTCTGTTTACATCTCCCCATGGCGCCGAGAATCATTTTCTTACGCGGTGCGATTCCTTGCGTATTGATCCTCACCGCTCTTTGCGCGCTTGCCGGTCCCAAGGACAAAGAACCCGCGCCCCGCTTTAACGCCATCACCACCACTGGCGAAAAATTCACCAATGACTCCATCAAAGGCAAAGTCGTCCTCCTCGAATTTTGGACCACCTGGTGCGGTTTCTGCGCCGACGAAGCTGCCTTCGTCGACAAAATTGGTCATGAACTCGCCGATAAAGGGCTGATCCTTCTCGCCATCGACGTCGGCGAGTCCAGGAAGACCGTCAAAAAATATCTCGAGCAGCATCCCCGAAACTGCAAGATTGTCATGATGGAGGACACCAATCTTGCCGCCATGTACGCGGCCACCGCCTACCCGATCTACGTCGTTATTGACCGCGACGGCTTCATCGCCGGAACCCAGCGTGGCGCTGGGGGCGAGGAGGCTCTTCGCAGACTCATCGCCCGCGGCGGCATCGAATCCGCAGACTCAGAAGACTCCGATTCTGACTAGAGCACTTTGCATCCGCCGGCCGCTCTGCCTGCCATTCTAAATCATTCATTCCAATGCTCTTATGAAGGAATCTTCATCCTCGCCCGACGTACCTCGCCCATTCCTTCGTTTCCAATGACGCCCCGATTGCTCCGGAACAGCCGCTCTCCTCGTTTCTCTGGCCGGTGCCGCTTTGGAACAGCCTGACCCTCCGGCCAGTTTGCGGCACATGTTTCCAAGCCTATAACGGTCTTAGTGGCTCGGTGTGTCCCCGGGCCGAGGAGGGGGCGATGCTCCGCAATCGATTCCTTATTCTCTTGGGTGCGAGTTTTCTCGTGGCTTCCGGCGCTTGGGCCGACGACGTCGGCTTTATTGATTGCTCGAGCCATTCCGATGGCGCGCAAGTCTTCGGAAAGCCCAGGAGGAGTCCGGAAATAGTGGCAGCCCTCCCTTGCGGCGAGCGCTTCACCATTCTGGTTTACGGCTTCGTTTTCTCCCGGATTCAGACCGGCGACGGCAAAATAGGTTATGTCTACTCAAACCTGATCGCCGTCGATCGCTCTGGCGCTGCGGTGCAACAGACGTCTTCCCCGCGAATGGTCTCAGCTTCAGAGAAAGTCGTTGTTAAGACTGCTCCGGCGCCCGTCGCGCAGCCTAAAACGCAGGCGCCTCCACCAGTTCAGTCTGTGTCGGCACAGCTAGCCCCGGCTCAGCCCGCCCCGGCGCAAATGCCCGAGTCCGCATCGCCCACAATGGCATCGTCCGCATCGGCATCCAATGTTCCAGAAGCAACCGCAGCCGTCGCACAGCCGACTCCGGCAGCGCCTGCGTCCCCCGTGCAGCCTGATCCTCCCGCGGCTGCGCAACCTCAACCGGCGCCCACTCAGCCGGCACCACCCCAACCAGCCCCGGTACCTGCTTCCGAAGCCACTGTGCCTGCAGCCCCCTCAAATGTCCCGGAAGCAACTCCGGCCGCCTCGCAACCTGAACCTCCTGCGGCGGCACAGCCTCAGCCCGCGCCCGCTCAACCGGCGGCGCTTGCCATTCGGCCCAAGGAGGCGCGGGCCACCTGGGAAAAACGTAACCCGGGCGGCATTCGCCACACGCCCTTGATAGAAGTCTTTGGCGGCTACGCCTTTGCGCGCTTGGACGGCGGCGGTGGTACCGGCACCAACTTGAACGGCGGCATGGGATCAGTTGGCTGGAATTTCAAGCCCTGGTTACAGGTCGTCGCGGACAGCAGCTACAGCGTCGTAACCATCAGTGGCACCAAGAATGTCCTCTATGGAAACCATTTCGGGCCCCGCTACTTCCATCGCGGGCGAAATCGCTGGGGCGCCACGCCGTTTGTGGAAGCCCTAGTTGGCGGTTCGCGCGCGGACACGACCGTCACAGGTACCGGCGGTTACACGACTTCGGTGAACTGTTTGTCCTACAAAGTCGGCGGCGGCTTGGATCTTCATCCCTCCCGCCACTGGGAAATCCGTGTCTTCAACGTCGACTATTACCGGACCGCCTTCGGCACCAACTTACACCAGAACAACTATTGGGCTTCCGCCGGTATCGTCCTCCGCCTCTTTGGCGGATCATCCGACTACTAGCCCGCTCCACACACACCCGCGCGCTCGGTGAAAAGAGCGGAGATCGCGGCTGGAGATTCTACGGTCACCTGGTTGCTGCTGCCGATTGACCGAAAGACTTAACGGCCTCGGCCTCGTCGTCCATGATATCGAAGACGGTATACAGCCTTGTAATTTGCATCACGTCTTGAACCTTATTCGTCAGTTTCAGCAGTTTCAGTTCTCCACCCTGCTTCCGCACGCTCGTGAAAGCACTGACCAGATGGCCCAGGCCTGCACTGTCGATGTAATTAACGTCCCCAAGGTTGAATAGAATCTTCTTCTGTCCCTTACCCAACAGGTCGCAAACCAGGTCGCGCAGCGCAGCGCTCTCTTCGCCGAGCACAATCCGTCCGCTGATGTCCACAATGGTGACGCCACCTGTTTGTCGAGTGCTTGTAGTCATTTGCATTGGCAACCTCCTAAAGGCGCTTTGATGGTCGAAGACTTCACTTTCCAGCATCGCATGATACTGCGGTCAGCCTTCCAGCTACCCTACATTAGCCCAAATCGTCGCATCGCGGTCGAGAAATCCCTCGTGCCCCAGGTATGAAATCGCCGTCGCACTTAAGGCTGCACACCTGCATAAGCGGGTATCGCCCCGCGCGAAACATTCTTGTAAACGACGCCGCCCTTCATCACAAAGACGACCCGTCGCACGGCCGTAATATCCTTCAAGGGATCACCATCCAGCGCGATAATGTCCGCCTGCAACCCCGGCGCAATCGTTCCGATCTGGTCCGCCATGCCCAGCGCTTCCGCCCCCAGCGAGTTGGCGGACACCGTCGCTGCCATGGGGTCCACTCCGCCGTCGCGCACGCGGTCAATGAACTCCTCCGCGTTGCGCCCATGCGCGCCCGCCACGGCGTCCGTCCCAAAAACGATCTTCAGCCCCGGAGTTTTCACCGCGTGCTGCACCAGCTCATGGTTAATCGGTAGGATCTTCTCCATCGCCGCGAATCCCTCTTCAGTGTATCCGGGTGTACCAAGATACTGTTCCTTGTGCAGCAAATAATTCTCGATGATCAGCCCGGCCTGCGGGTCCAGATACGTGCCCTTCTCCGCCATCAATTTCAAGTCATCATCCGTCGCCAGCGTCCCGTGCTCAATCTCTGTGCATCCCGCAAGAGTCGCCGCGCGCACTGCATCCTTATAAGCGTGCACCAGCGTGCGCAATCCCTGCTTCTTCGCTTCATCGCACGCCGCGTTCAATTGTTCCTGCGAAAGCGTCATCCCTCCGCCCTGGCGGATGCTCTGCGACGCAAAAATCTTGATCACGTCCGCGCCGGCCTGCTTTTGTTTCCGCATAAACGTGCGTATCTCCTCCGGCGTCCCCGTTTTCTCTCCCTGCCCGAATAGTGGCTCGACGGCCGTAAGAATCCTCGGCCCAGCCAGTTTTCCTTTTGCGATCGCGTCGCGCAGCGGAATATCGTTTGCCGCGCCCGGGCTTTGCACCGTAGTGAACCCCGCCATCAGCGTCACCCACGCATTCGACGCCGATTGATACGCATCCTCCTGCGAAGTCCCTCCCATCCCCGCATTTTTCCCGTCTTTGCCGAAGTTCCACGTAATATGCGCGTGCGCGTCAATCCAACCTGGCAGCACCGTCAACCCGCGCAGGTCGTAGTCTACTGGCCCCGCCCCCTTGTCAACTTTTGTCTCAGTCTTTGTCTCCACCGCGGCAATCTTCGGTCCTTCCACCACAATGCGCGCATCCCGCAGCACGCCACCCTTCCCGTCGAGCACCGTACTCGCCGCAATTACAATCCGCTTGCCCCTTGCCGGGTCGGGAACTGGCGTCTGCGCAGAAACTCGCAGCCCCATTCCGCACACGCCAAGCACGCCGAGAATGCCCGCAACGACTTTCGCCGGTCGCATAATCGTTCCTCCCGCCATTCGATAGCCCGCCCTCCTCTCTTATCACACCGTCGCGAACATGTGTACAATCCGCCGAATAGACAAAGCCACGCACTGTGTAGGGGCACGATACATCGTGCCCTTTCTTTTCTCTTTGTTTGTGTAGTGGCGGGTCTTCAGAACCGTGCTCTTACGACTTTTCTCTATTGTAGGCCCGGGGCTTTAGCCCCGCCTGCTCCTCGAATTTCGGATTGCGCGCGTCACGATTCGCTAAGCACGAGCGCCTTCTCGAGCCTCCGTGCGCTGAGCACGGACTTTACCGCTCTCCGGCTTGGTGCGCAGGTGACGTGCACTCGCGTCGGTATTCCCTGGGAGCTACTCCCATCTCTCTCCTAAAGACACGGCTGAAAGAGCTTTCCGATCCGTATCCAACGGCCGACGCCACCTCGGAGAACGACATATTGTTCGAGCGAATCATGGCTCCTGCTCTGTACATCCGCCACTGCGTAAGGTATTCGAGAGGCGTCTGGCTCAAAACGGTCCTGAATTTTAAGGCAAAGGCAGACCTCGACATGCGTGCTTCGCGCGCGAGTGACGCGACAGACCAGCTCCTATCAATGCCCGAATGCATTGCCCCTATGGCCTTGCTGAGATGCTCGTCAGACATGGCCGCCAACCACCCCTTCGGCGCAGCCCCAGAGCTGCTTGCGTAAGCTCGGATGGCGTAGACAAACAGTGATTCATAAAGACAACTGATCAAGCGCGATGAAGCTATACCAGGCTGAGCGGTTTCTGCCGCCAAAAGGTCCAGCACGGATTGGAAGGCGTGACTTCGATTTTGTTCAAGCCGCAGGTGCAGATAGCGAGGCAGAATCGTGGAAATGAGCGGAGCCTCGAATGCACTCATGCAAAACGACCCACTCACCAAAGTTGTGGGCGCGCCGCCTCCTCCGTAATGAATCACGCAATCCACTTCCAATTTTCTTAATTCGCGGTAATCGGCGACACGGGAACGCGGATGATCCACCAATGTAAAGGCCTCATCGCTGAGAATGAAGATGAAAACATCGCCGGCGGAGAGGGAGATGGCTTGCCGCTGGTTCTTGAACTTCAGAAGCCCCGATCCGCGGACCATTAGCCCGAAGCGTATCCGCGGAACCGTATCCCCCGGGTAGTGAAAACCCCACGGAGCTGTCGCCTCCAGCCGCGTATACACCGCTTCCTGAATTCTCATCGATCCAAAGACTTCAGACAGCGGGTCCATTCGGCGTTCAAATGCTGGACGATCGGTCACGTTTTTTGGACGGATGACACTCACAAGTCCCGATTTTATCGCATCTACCTCTCGGGCCACCAATACATTTCAATTGGAGAAAAGATGATCGTAAGAACGTATTGCTCTAAGCATTTCATTCGCGTGACTGGAATCGCGCTATGCCTTGCGGCCGCGTATTCGCCGGTTGTCGTATCACAGGAAACGAAAAAGGATGCTGATCTCTGTCGCAACTCTTCTGATGCGAAGTTGCCTTGTTCTTCCGCGGCGGCTAGCAAAGAAATCCCGGAAACACCGGGCCAACAGGCAGCCAACCTTCCTGACGCGCCGCAACCTCAAGGCCAAAGCAATCTGCCAAGCTCAGCGTCCCATCCGCAAGAGGAAAACAGCGCCCTACTGTTCCTGCCTGTCAAGAGTCCTCGCACTCTGTCCTTTGGCGATAAATTTACAATCTACGCCCATCAAACCTTTGGGCCGCCTGCGCTTATCCTCCCGGCGTTCAAAGCTGGCATGGGCATGGCGAATCCAACAAAACATTACCCTCGCGAATGGAAGGACGGTGCCGTAGCCTTCGGGAGACTCTATGGAGATTCTATCGCCATGGCCACTTCCCAGCGAACAGCGCGCTTTTTGACAGGCGTTGCCTTGCATGAAGATCCGCGGTACGTGCGGTCCACCAGTAAAAATCCTCTGGTGCGAACTACGCACGCGCTTGCGTTTACTCTTATTGATAAGACCGACTCCGGGAGAAACACGATTGCCTTCTCCAATTTTGCACCCATACCGAACAAAGAATGGCCTTCCAGTTCGCGAGCATTGCAATTCAAAATATAGCCGCTGAATTTCAACCGCAGTGGGGACCGCTTGTGCGAAAGCTGCGCATCAACAAAATCATCCCCGAGTGGTGGGTTTCGCAGCGCCATAAGTAAGCCCTGCGGCAGTGTCTTCTAGGTACGGTTGTTGCGAAATGCTTCGTCGCCCGGTGCCCACCCGACGGCGTGGTCCACCTTCACTACGCCGCGATGGCTCCTGAACTCTGTCTCCGTTGTAGTGGCGGGGCTAGCCACGCCCGCCCAAACGCGCTTCGCAACGATTTTGTAGGGGCACGATACATCGTGCCCTCTCTTGCTTTTCTCTTGGTCTTAGTGGCGAGTCTTCAGACTCGTGTCTTTGCGGCCTCCTTTGCCGTAGGGGCGGGGCTTGCCCCGCCCGCTCCCACGTCTTCTCCTGCTCGATTAGAAATCCAAGCACATGACGCCCCGTCCCCATAGCGTTATCATTCCCCAAGCTCATCGAGGCGCATCCCCATGAAGACTCCCAGAAAAATCATCGCCCTCGCCGCCACCAGCGCCGACGGCTACATCGCCCGACCCGATGGCGACGTCGCCTGGCTCGACCGTCCCCGCCCCAAAGGCAATTACGGCTATTGCGCTTTCTTCAAGTCCGTCGACACTATTCTTTGGGGATACAAGACCTACGCCAAGGGCCTCGAGATGGGAATGGAAAAGGGAATGAAATCCGCCGGCTTCGGCCCAAAAATCAAGAACTATGTTTTTTCCCGCCACCCTCGCGAGGCGCCGCTGCCGGCCTTCGAATTCGTCAACGAGCCGGTCAAACCATTCGCCCAGCGCCTGCGCGCCCAGCCCGGCAAAGATATCTGGATGATGGGCGGCGGCGAAATCATCGCCTCCTTCTTGGACGCGGGCGAAATCGACGAATTCCGCATTCACGTCATCCCCTTCCTCATCGGCGAAGGCATCCCCCTTATCCAGCCTCGCCATCGCTCCCTCCGCCTCAAGCTACTCTCCACCAAAGCCTTCCCCGACGGCGTCGTCCTCCTCCACTACCGCACCACGCCCCATCCCTGAATCCCACAGCAGTCTGCTCCCGCGGCCAAGCAAGCATCGTACTCGGCATCAGTGAGACCTTCCGGACCTTCTTCCTGTGTTGTATGCTCAGGCCGAGCTTTTTGGAGCAAACGGCATGGATTCCCTGGCCGGATACGTCGCATCGGGTTGTGGTGCGATCATTGTTGGGTATCTATCTCAGTTTCTACTGCCAAGAATAAAAATCCGTTATTGGCTCCCAAGCAGCTTTCTCTACACGATGCCCATCAACGCAGCAGGCAACGCCGCCCAACCAGGGCAACCACCCGCTCCGCAACTCCGCAAACACCGGGACAACCCGCCACACCAGCTACTTTCTTGATTCAAACTAATTCGCTCACTATCCAAAACTTCGGACGCAAAGCCGCGACCTGGGTGGAAATCGTCCACCGCATAGACCTGATTTCTTCCAGTTGTATCCGTCCCTGAACTACACCGAAACCACGACACCATCAGGTGAGCACATCATACGGATAGAATCGCTGGCGCACAGAGAGTACGTTACGCTCCAACTTCTAAGCTATGTGCGTCAACCGGAGCTTCTATACATCCGTTCCGAAGCTGGCCATGCTTCTCAAATGCCGTGGATGGTAGTACGGAAATTTCCCAAGTGGGCATATGCGGCCGTTCAACTCTTAGTCCTCATCGGCGCAGGATTTAGCGCTTATTGGTTAATTAAGGTTGCTATCTTCGTTTTCAAGGATCAGCACAGTCCGTGAGAGTCACGGATCAACGGACTTCAATGTGGGAAATTAAGATCAAGCACGAAGGGTTGCACGCCTATCGAAACGTTCGAGGCGCGAGCAAAGAAGAAGCTGAGACGAAGGCTCGTCTCCAGATTGAGGCTTGGAACTTGCGATGGAAGCGACTCTTGGATGCAGAGGCTACGCGGCAGGAACGCCTTAAGAAGAGAGGCTGGGCGGATAAGCAGTCAGACATCGACAAACGCGCCAAAGAACACGCAGTCGCGCTGACCAAGGAAGCCGAGGCGACGTTAGATGGGCTTCGAGGGCTGCTCAGTCGTACTCTGGGCCAGGCGCACTCTTTTAACTGGGACAGTTTGAAGGACACATCCAGATTCGAAAAGGTTGAACCAACTCCCTCTGTGCTCGAAGATTACCCCGCCGAGCCCTTGATAACTGAGCCCCAGTTCACACCGTTACCTGTCCCTGTTACCGTCAATTTCTTTGATTGGTTTTTGCCCGGAGTACGTGCGGGAAAACTTGCAAGAATGGAGGTCGAGGAGACACGTAGGAAAAGAGATGCTCAGGAGAGATTTGTCCTCGCGCATTCTATCTGGGAGAAAAAGGTTAACGAGATCAAGCAAAGTAATCAAAATGCCTCAGCCAAGCACGAGAAAGCGAAAGCCGCGTGGGTACTTGAAAGGCGAATATTTGGCGAGACCCAGAAACTTTTCAATTCAGGAATCGATGAATTTAAGAAGTCCTACTTCGACCGGGTCCCGGCGGCGTTGATTAGGTATTGGACCGAAGTTCTATCCAAATCCGAATACCCTGACTCCTTCCCACGGGACCAGGTTGTGTCATTCGATCCGGCGAACGGAATGTTGGTGATCGATTTCGAGTTGCCCCCGCAGAAAGCGATACCCAACAAAAAACAGGTCAAGTACGTCTCCAACCGTCAATAGTTTCAGGATGTACCGATCTCGGAGACGGAATTCAAACGTCTTTACGACGAGGTGCTCTATCAGATCTGCCTGCGAACGCTGTACGAACTTTTCCGGAGCGATGACATCGATGTCATCAAGAACATCGTATTCAACGGTTGGGTCCAGGCCATCGAAAAAGCGACAGGAGCAAACACTCATCCGTGCATCATGACGGTCCAAGCGAACAAAGCAGAATTCATGGCATTGAATCTGAATCAGGTTGATCTGAAGGCGTGCTTCAGATCACTGAAAGGAATCTCTGGTAGCAAGCTTATCGATTTCAGTCCGGTTCGGCCTGTCTTGAGTTTGAACCGCGAGGATCCGCGCTTCGTTGGCTCACACAATGTTGTGGAGTCGCTGAATGACAAAACGAACCTAGCAGCAATGGACTGGCTCGATTTTGAAAACCTTATTCGTGAACTGTTCGAAAAGGAATTCAGCAAGAATGGTGGGGAAGTTAAGATTACGCAGGCAAGTCGAGATGGCGGCGTTGACGCGATCGCATTTGATCCCGATCCGATTCGCGGCGGAAAGATCGTCATACAAGCAAAACGCTATACGAATACTGTTGGCGTGGCCGCCGTGAGAGACCTTTTCGGGACTGTTCACAACGAAGGCGCAACCAAGGGAATTCTTGTTACAACGTCCGACTACGGACCCGACGCATACGAATTTGCGAATGGCAAACCTCTTACCCTGCTCGCAGGCAGCGAACTCTTGTACCTGCTGGGCAAGCATGGATACCAAGCGAAGATCGATTTGAAGGAAGCGAAGAAAATGCTTGGCGAAGTGTAGCGTACGACGCTGAGCTGGTTAGAAGACGGCGTTGGCGCGTGGCAACTCGAACCCATCCCGTATCTTTTAGGGTGAAGGTGCCGCGCGCTGGGCGGCTGGACGCGCTCAACCGGTGGTATGCTCCGTGGTGATCCGGCATCCAGCCACGGAGGTCACATCATGAAACTTTTAGCTGCAACTGGCGTCCTACTCTTTGCTTCCGCGTCCGCCCACGCACAAGCCCCAGCGCAAACACAAACGCAAGCGCCAGCGCAGGCGGCAAAGCCTTGTGAAGAGCTGAAGGACGAAATCACCAAGAAGCTCGACGCAAAAGGCGTGAAGGGCTACACCCTGGAAATCGTCGCGAAGGACAAGGACGCGGAAGGTAAAATCGTCGGCACTTGCGACGGCGGCACCAAGAAGATCATCTACACCAAGACCTCAGCCCCCGCCGAGCCCTCGGCAAAGGAACCACCCAAGCCCTGATCACGGGCTGTGCGCCCGCACACCCACCGTCATTTGCGTTTTTTGCATCCCGATTGGGTCTACGGGACCGAACGAAGCAGGCCGATTTTTTCTTCCGCTTTCGTTCCTACGAAAGCGTCGGCCTGCGCAGAGAGGACCTCCTCACCATCGCTACGAATTTGGTAGCGATGAATCTCTCTGTCCTTCTTGGCCGGGTGCATCGGTGCCCCAGGTACGGTTTCATACCTGGAGTCCTTGACTTTGCTTTCCTACCCAATCTCTCTGGGCCAACCGCTCAACCCGCCCCATTCGCCGAATCAACGTTGCATTTTCGTCCGTGGAATTACGTACGGGAAACTACGTATTGAGGAAGCTACGTCTAAGACGGTTTAACCACTTGTCAGTCAACTGCTGCCGCTGCTACACTCAACCTCGTCCATCCAGAGGTTATGTCCCATGACCGAAGGCCAAGTCTACCACTGCCAAAACCGTGATTGTGCTTCTGAAATCCTTGTAACCAAAGCGTCGCTCAAAGCCAGTGCAAACCCCAGATGTGGATGCGGCGCGGAAATGAAGAAGCCTTATAGCCCGCCGGTTTTGCGAATCCTCGATCCTCATGATGAACTTATCGGCCTCTTTCGAGTCAAGCGGAATTGACTCCATCAGCCCGCCCTGAACTGGAAAGCAAATCTATGCCGCACGGCGTAACTGGTCTCATCCTCGCAGTCGTTTGTATCCTGTTCGGTGCCACGCTCCTCTACAGTGGCACTCCGGGAAGAGACCCTATCCAAGCGCAAACCATTGCCGGTGCTGCCGTTCTATCCCTCGGAGCAGTGACGTTGGGGATGATCCTGAAAGAGCGGCTGAAGTGGAAAAAGGAGCTTAGAAAATACAAAGAGGAATAACGTACTCCCGATTAGTCAGGTGCGCCTGGGTGTCGGTTTCTCGCTTGGGGCCGTTGACCTTAGTTTTCCTTGCCCACAACCTCCCCGCTCTAGCCATTCAACCCGTCCCCGCTACCATTCAACCTTCAATTTCTACCATTCAATGCTTTCCACTTAACAACTTGATACCGGCGTGCTATTCTCTCCCGTGTACGCCAAGCCCCAGCGCCGATCGCCCGCTTTTTCTGATCCGGCACCCTCTGCGAAACCTCTATTCGCGGCGTTTATCCTGCTTGCCCCGAACCTCTCGTGGATCCTGTTGGGACGACGCCCTCGGTCTTCCCGGGGCGTTAGAGTTCTCGTTCTCCATTCGACCTCCCCATTCCCTTAAGTCCTCGCTCTACCTGCAACGCTTATGGGCCTCCCCGCAAGTGTTGCAAACCAAAGACTTACGTCCTGGCTAAGCCCTTTACATGCAACACTTACAAAAAACACCGGGGTACCCCAACTCGCCCGGCCAGGAGGAACCTACCGAGAGCTTAAACCTGAGCGCGGTACACGACCATCCCAAACGCTCATCCGAAGTGCTAAAATAAAATTGCACGGAGGGGGCGACACGGTTTCGACGGAAGCTGTCGCGGCCCGAAGGCATGCCGGGACCCACCTGCCCGTAACCTGGTGGAAACTAGAAATGCCAACAACAACTTGGCACTTGCAGCTTAATTAATTAAGTTGCCGCTTCCCCGGGCTTTGCTCATGGGCCCGGTCAGAGGCGTCACACAGTGAGCTGGCTTGAGCCTTTCGGTCCGTAGGGCTCGGGCGAGATTCATCGGACTAGCCGGCTGCGTTTCTTGCTCATTCTGAGCGTGGCGGGCGAACCAAACGGAATTGAGCTAAGCATGTAGGCTTCGTGTCGTAGCGCTTTTCGGACGGGGGTTCGACTCCCCCCGCCTCCAAGATTTTAACTGCTGTGTAATCAATAGATTACACAGAATATCCAGCGTCCAAGTTCCACTTATGCCCAGCGCGAGTGGGCGGGTGCGCAGGAAAGCAACTCGTCCGGTAATCAACTTACTAGGCACTCTAGGCACTTAGCAAGCCCTTTCGTTTCTAAGGATTTAATGGCGCCGAATCGCCGCTACTTTGGCTGCGATCTCGGAGGCTCGATGGCACTTTGTAATCTCTTGAACTCTTGCATTTCGCGTTGAGCCTCCGAACTCTTACCCTGCTTGCGATAGATAGAGGCCAGTCCGAAATGGGCCTGGGCCGCAAGCGAGGTTTCCTTCTCCAATGCGATTACGCGAGTCCATGATTTTTCCGCAAGCGGGAGGTCGGCGTCGAGCGAGGCTGCTTTGCCAAGCGAATACAACGTTTCAGGCATGTCGGGCTGCAATTTGTCGGCCCGCTCCAATTCAGCTCGCGCCTCCTGAGTTTTTCCTTGCTGGAGCAGTGCTGCCCCAAGGCGGTAAGCAGCTTCCGCGTTGCCCGGCTGCCGCTTGGCCTCCGCTCGAAACGCTTCTTCAGCTTTATCCCATTGCGCGGCACCGGCGTATACCAATCCCAGTTCCAGATGCAGACCAGGAATTTCCGGACGCTGGTGCAACGCCTCGCCGAATTCCGCCGCGGCCTGCGGCATCTGGCGCAACACAAAATAGTTTTCGCCCATGGCCTGGTGAGAGCGCGCGGAGTCGGGGTAGGCTCCGAGGAGAGTGTCGATGGCACGCTTCGAAAGCAGACCGCTGGCCCGGCCGAGATAATACAGCAGATCCGGATCACCGGGACGTTTCACCAATGCCGCATTCAGGTTTGCGACGGCCTTCTCGTATTGTCCCGTATCAATCTGAGCAATTCCCAAAGCTTCTTGCGCGTTCACGCGCTGCAGGTGAGGAATGGCCTCCTCCGCGTAACCTTGTGCCAGCAAAGCATAGCCCAACTGCAGGTGCGCGGCGTCGAGCTCCGGGCTTAGTTCCAAGGCCCGCTTGAGCGCGGTGACAGCGGCTGGATAGTCGCGGGTTTCCAGGTAAACTTCCCCAAGATTGAGAAACGCTTGCGCGAAATGTGGATCGCTCTCCGTAGCTTTTCGGAATTCCTTGATAGCCACGTCAAACTGCGCTTGCTTATGCGCATCAACGCCTGCCTGCATGTGCTGAGCGCCTTCGGGCGAAACACTTTGCAATGCAAGCCAGAAAAAAAGCGCTGCGTGTATCACGGGTGCTCCGGTTCGCGAATTTCGAGAAACTGATTGGCGCGTACGTCCTTCAACATCTGATGGGCGCCGGAAGGCCAAATAACATCGACGGTGGCAACTTCAGAGTCGCCCAGGCCGAAGTGGAGACGCTTGTCGTTCGCGGAGAGATAGCTTCCCGCGGTGGTGGCGAAGCGCGTTTGTCCATTTACGCGGACGCGCGCTCCGAGTCCGTCGCGGTTGCTGCGTGTGCCGCGCAGCAAAATCGTTAGCCAATGGCGATCGCCGCCGCGATTCATTAGCACGATCGGATGCCCGCCTAATACGGTCATCACGGCATCTATCCAGCCATCATTGTTCAAGTCTCCAAAGGCCAGTCCGCGCCCCGCCACTGGAATTGTAATTCCAGATTCCGCGCGCTCGAAACGTCCACCATGATTCAAGGCAAGCAAAGGCGTCTCCAGATAATGCAGGGAATGGTCGATGGCCTCGACGTTGTCTAGCACGTGGCCCTGAGCAACGAACAAGTCCTTCCAGCCGTCGTTGTCGAGGTCTTCCAGGCCGGCGCCCCATCCCGAACTGCCGGCGGTTAGTGCGCCGAGGCCGGCTTCGAGGCTTCGATTGCTGAACGAGCCTTCGCCATCGTTGTGGTAGAGGCCGTAGATTTCGCGGGGCAGCTCGGTAACGACGATGTCGGGCTTGCCGTCGTTGTCGTAGTCCTGAAACACGGTGCCCATGCCGGAAAGTGGCTTGCCGTCCGCGGAGAGCGAGGCGCCGGATTCGAGAGCGCATTCAGCGAACGTTCCGTTGCCGTTGTTGTGGAAGAGGAATTGCTGCATGCCATCGTTGGCGACAAAGATATCCGTGAAGCCGTCGTCATCATAGTCGGCGAAGGCCACGCCTAAAGCGCGGCCCTTCTTGGCGGCGATGCCGGATTTCTGGCTAATGTCCTCGAAGGTTCCGTCGCCGCGATTGCGATAAAGAAGGTTTGTAGTAGCGGGAAATTCGCCCGGCGGGCAGTAGGTTTGCCAAGCCCCACCGCAGGTCTTGCTGTGTCTGGTGTCCCATTCCATGTAACGGGTTACAAAAAGATCCAGATGGCCGTCATTATCGAAGTCGAAAAAACCTGCAGAGACGGACCAGCCGCCGCCTGCGACTCCTGCTTTGGCGGTGACATCGGTGAAGGTTCCGTTGCCGTTATTGTGGTACAGGATGTTCTTTCCGTAGCTCGTGACGAAGAGATCGGGAAGGCCATCATTATCGTAGTCTCCGACGGTGACGCCCATGCCGTAGTTACCAGTGCCAGCGATAGACAAGCCTGCAGCTTCAGTCACGTCCGTGAAGCTGCCATCTTTGTTTTGGCGATAAAGGCGATTCCAGTAACGTGGGTTGGCACGATCAAATTTCTCTGGAAGCTGTATCGGACTGGTCACGCGTCCACCATTTACGAGAAAAATGTCGAGTAGACCGTCGTTGTTGTAGTCGAATAGGGCGACGCCGCCGGGCATGGTTTCGATGAGGTATTTCTGGGGCGTGGGCGAATTCTGGAGGGTGAAATCCAAACCCCTGGGAAGTCTCACATCAAAAATCGGCACACCGGCAGCAAGCGTTGCTATGCGCAGGAATCTCCGGCGGCTGAGCAATCTATTCATCCGAGTCCTTTGCCGACGAAATTTCGACAAGCGTTGCTCCGTTACCGGATGCGGGGGTCTGCCGCGCCCGGCTAACCCTCTCCCGCGGATGCGCCTCGTCCAACGTCTCAGAGCATATCGAACAAAGCTCGAAGCGGCAAAATACGATAGAAACATTGTCAAGGGAGGGACTCTGACGCGACTCAGTGAGCAGAGAACCAGACTACCTATCGGCAGCGCATTGCTTTCAATGGCCGAACCGGGTTACAAACGCTTAGAAAACGGGAAGGGGAATGGCGTTAAGCCATTCCCCTTCCCGTTCAACTCTTAGAACGCGAACTTCAACCCAAACTGAACGAGCCGCGGATTGCCGAGCGTGCTGGTCACGTGCCCGAAGTTGGGCGACACCTGAGTCGTATTCGGGGCGGCAAACTGCGGGTGGTTGAAGATATTGAAGAACTCCGTCCGGAACTCGATGTTCATCCGCTCCCCCGGCCCGAAGGTCGTTCTCTTGAACATCGAGAAGTCGAAATTCTTAACACCATCTTGCCGAAGACTCGGATCGACCCGCGACTCATTACCAAAGCCGTATAGCGGTGGCGCCACAAAGCAGGCAGTGTTGAACCACTGGTTTAGTCTGGACCCCCCACTCCCGGAAGCGGACTTGTTGCATCCAGATACAACGCTCGGCCTCAAGGTTCCAGTTCCAAGCCCCAACGACGAGAGCGCAGTTGACCCCCCATAACTGATCTTCAGGGGGAAGCCCCGCTGAAAGACCGTGACGCCATCGATGCCCCATCCGGATGCGAGCTTATCTGACACTCCCTCTAAGCCGGAGAGGTATTTCTTGCCATGGCCGAAAGGCAGATCCAGAACGTAGCTGATTACCGCGCGCTGTGACACATCCTGGGAGGCCAGCGACTTCTCCGCCTTCAGGTTGTTCCAATCCTGAATTTGCCCCACGCCCCCGGTACCCCCTCCCTCCAGCCAGGAAGTGAGAGTGTCCGCGGTAGCGAGCAGCTTTGCGTTGGTATAGGCAACAAGCAGGGTTCCACCGCCGGCAAACCTCCTCAGCGCCGTGGCCTGCAGCGAGTGGTAAGTACTGCCGCAGCAACCCTGCCCGTTGAGGTTCAGGCCTGTGTATTGCGGGAATGGCCGATCAAGCTGACCCTGTATAAGTTTTCCCGGTCCCAAACTTCCAGGAAGGTTTGTGCTGAAGGGATATGGCGCGGGGACGACCTGCGCAATCGTGACTGGGCCTGTGCATTTCCCGTTCACCTCAGCACACTGGGTAGCAGCCTGGCTTATGAAACTGTCCGGTATCTGGTTGATGTTGGTATTGAACTGCGGCAGATGCACGCCATGAGCCCCGGCGTAAGCCACATCGACGAAGAAACCCGCGGGCAGCTCGCGCTGAAGATCCAAGTTCCATTGCTGCACGGATCCATTCTTCTGGACGGTGAAACCTGTCGCCGAGAAACTTTGCTGAGCGAGAATGAATCCCGACGGTCCGCTAGGGAGTCCGCTCCCGACCGGAGGTTGAGGGTTACGACCGGGTGGGACGACCAGCGTGGCGCCGAAAGGACCCAGAGTAGCGCACGTGAAGTTAGCAAAGCCCGGCGCAGACAACGTGCAGTTGCTGGCGTTCGGGTCGCCTGGAATCGGGCCTAACCTAGCGGCAGGAGTTAAACCCTGGTTGATACTGGAGAAGAAGGGGGTAGTAGAACTGGCGACTGGGTCAATGTAGGGGTTGACGCCGAACGACACAAAGTTGGGAATAAAGAATATTCCGTACCCGGCACGGATCACCGTCTTCTTGTCAAGACTATAGGCCAAGCCCAGACGCGGCATGGCCTGATGTTTGTCGAGCGGCAGACTGTTTCTGCCACCGTTTACGCCGGTCTTGACCAGGAACAGGTCCCCGGGACAGCGGCTTCCGGTGCTCCCGCTGCACCCCGTAACCGGATTCGCCACGCTCGGATTGAAGTAGGTCAACCTGTCGAAGCGCTCCGTCCAGGAGCCCGGAAAGTCCCATCGAAACCCCAGGTTCAGCGTCAACTTATTGGTTACTTTCCAGGTGTCCCCGCCATAAAAACCCCGATAGAACTCCTTCCCGGCAACCGGACCAGAGATATTTACAGCACCCGATGTCTGGTTGCCCAAGGGGGAGCCAATCCCCAGGCCAAAGCCCAGAAGGAAGTCGGCGATATCGCTCCCCGGGCTGGAGCTGGGGGCGCCCCTCGCATTATCTTGCGTCCAGAACCCGTTGAAGGAAATGAGGCCTCCTCCTGTGTTGGTTTGCAAATAGTTGTCATATGAGAATTCAAACTGCCCGCCCGCGACGAAAGTGTGCCGCCCACGGATCACGGTGACTCGCGGCAAGAAGTTGTACTGTGTGTCTTTGTCTGAAATCGCACTCTGTCCCTGGCTGCAACCAATTAGAGAGTCGGAAATTCCGAGACAGGGCGTCAGGGGGGTTCGCTCTATGCTGGGGACTGCGGGGTTATACGCCGCCGGAAAAAACTCCTTCGTAACGTCGAACCCGGCATTGACGGGTACACGGAGGTAGCGGAAACGGCTGGCGCTGACATTCAAGTCCGCGGTAGTTGTCGGATTGACTGTATAAGTATAGCCAATAGCAAGGGCGTTGGTGTGATACGTCTCGGTGCAACGGTCCTGGCAAAGGCCCGTGCCGAATGGGTCGCGCGGCAGATCCGCCAGCTTCCAATAACTGTAGCGGCCAAAAATACGGCTCTTACTGTTAATATTGTAATCCACGCGGGGAATGTATTCGTCGCTATTCCCGCCCAGCCCGGTCGACTTTACGAAGTTGTTGACTATCTTAGTGTTGTCGGTTGGATTCGGAAACAAACCCAGCAAAAACTTGGAAGTCGGATTGATGCGAGCCGGATCAATAACATTGGGTGTGCCATTGAACGTAAATTGCGTGCGGGGGCAAGTGCTGGTCGGAGGGCAAGCGGGATTTACTGAGAGTGGGTCGAAGATCCTTGGAAGGCGGACATCGGAGAAATCGCCCCCGCGTTCTGCAAGCGTCGGAACCGTTGTCGTGAACACGGTCCCCTGGCGCAAAGCGAAGGATTCCCAACTGAAAAAGAAGAAAAGCTTCTCTTTGACCGCAGCGCCGCCTAAGGTCGCTCCGTATTGATTCTGGGTGAACGGCGATCGCTTGATCCCGGCAGCATTGGCAAAAAACTGGTTCGCGTTCAAAACTTTGTTGCGAAGGTACTCGTACGCAGTACCGTGCCATTCGTTGCTTCCCGACCTAGTGCTGAAGTTGATGACACCGCCGGAGAATTTGCCCCACTCAGGACCCACATTGTTGTACTGGACTTTAAATTCCCCGATCGAATCCTGGGTCGGAATGATGAGCGGCAGGTTGATATAGCCGATATTGAGCGGCTGGCCGTCCAGATACTCTGCGCTCTGGTTCCCAAAGGACCCGCCCACTTGAAAATTAGCGAAGTCGAAGGGGTTCTTACCGACGGGCGTGCCATAGGAGTTTCCCTGCGGAACCACGGAGGGAGCGACAAAGGCGAGATTAAAAATGTTGCGCCCGTTCAGGGGCAGCTCCGTGGCCTCGCGCTCGTCGACAATTTGCCCAAGCGAGGAGGTTTCCGTTTGAAGTAGCGGCGTCTCGCCAGTAACCTCGACCGTCTGGGTCACTTCACCTACCTGCATGGTCAAGTCGATGCGAGACGTCTGCTGTACCTCGACCACGATATCTGTGCGGGTCGTGCGCTTGAAACCCGTTTTCTCGGCGTCAATCTTGTACTTGCCCGGAAACAGGTTCACAAACGAGTACAGGCCATCGCTCCCAGTAGGTTGCGTTCGCTTTTCCGACGTGCCGAGATTGGTCAGCGTCACTTGCGCATCGGCGATTGCGCCCCCCGAGGAGTCCGTAACGGACCCGGTGATCGTCCCATAGGTCGACTGAGCCGACACCGGCTGGGTGAGCATCACCATGCAAGCGACAACGAATGAAACCCCCAACGCAAACGCCACAAGACACTGGACATGTGACTTTTTCATGATCTGCGCTCCTAACACGCCAACTGACAGCTCTGGCTATTTCCTGAGCCCGCGTGACACACCACACCCTCAGTTCCAGTAATGAAACTCCTTGGCGCAACACAACACCTCGACACTTTTCCGGATTTTACTCATTGTTACGTAGCAGAGAATAGATATGTACCAGCCTTACTGATGGGCGGGAAAGAAGCACGAAAAAAGCCCGAAGGAATACTGGCCGGGGCGAATGCCCTTATGCTTGCGGTCTGAGGGAAGAACCCCTCAGCAGACTTTCAGTTTCTACGGATGATTCGCGTCGTTCCGGAGGAGGGCGTAAAGGAACGGTTTTGTCGTTGGTTTCTGGCTGCCGCCACGCGGCTCGACCGTGACAAACACTGCGTCAATCTCCGCCAGTTGCTTGGGATCGTCAAAACGCATCACCCATCGGCGATTAGTTTCGTTGTCCATGTATAGAATGCCTAAGTTCAAGGGCAGCGCCTGCTCTCCCTCCGCCGTCTCCTTTTGGCCCCATACCTGGAAGGTGTTGGCATTCACAACCCCGCGCTGGCGATCGAGATCGAACGCATAAAAGATGAGAGATTTACCTTGGGTGTAAAACACCCGGCCGAATGGTTTTTTCGTGCGGCTGCCGCTATCCACATCGAAAACATCCGCAATATAAAGCTTTCGCGCACCCATCAGCTCGCGAATGTCCCGGTCGGAAGCGAGATACTGTTCCGAGTCTTTGAGTCTGCGTTCCTGATCTCGGTTGATGGCCGTGAGTTCTTCAATTCTCGCTTCTAGCGATGTAGTCCTGATCAATACCCTTTCGCGGTCGGCGCGCAGGCTTGCGAGTTCGGTTCGAACATTCTGATAAGAGTGGTTCGCGTCTTGCAGTTGGGTGTTCAGAGTGTCGCGTTGTTGCGAGAGCTCTTGCAGCTTCCCTCCGGACTGGCTGTTAGCCGCCAGGAGTTCTTTCGAGTGCTCTTCCGTCTCACGCAACGCCGCTCGCAGTTTCGCTAGTTCTCGTTCCTCCCGTGCGCTTTGTTCCTGCAGTTGCGCGAGCCTTGCGGCTTGGGCCGCAAGCAGTTCGTCCGCGGACTTCTTTTCAGCCGCTAGCTTCTGGAGCCGCTCGTCAGGAAGCACCGGGGTTGGGCTGGCAGCGCTCTGTGCCCGAATCCCAATGCGATAGGCTTGGAACCCGACCGCGATCACAAGGCAGGCCGCGAACGCGACTTGCGCGAAGGAATTCGCGATGATTCGACGCAAAACGGGAGGCGGTGCGGAAACCCGGGGGTGCCCGTTCCGCTCTACAACAGTTCTCCGGTCTGACCGCACACGTGCGAGCAGCTTATTTAGGGATGCTTCCTCGTCCCAGCTTCCCTGGGCTGCCCGGTCGGTGTAAGCAGCGGCAATTGCGGGAATTCCTTCTGCCGCCAGAATGCGGTATTCGAGTGCGGCCTCACGGCACTCCTCGCAATGGTCTAAATGCGAATTCAACTCGGATCGTTCGAGCGGCGTGAGGGCGCCAGAATTGGCCAGGGCAGTGAGCTCCCTGAATCTCTCGTCTAGCATTGTTTATTTCCCCTGAGCCTCTGGACAAAGGCACTTTTTCTTAACCGCTCCAAACCACGATAGAAGTAGTGGCGGCTGTTCCCCAATGGCTGGTTGAGCTTCTCGCTGATCTCGCGCAAATCCAATCCTTCGAAATAAAACAATTCAAGCGTCAGGCGCTGCATTTCGGGAAGCTGCTCAAAGGCTTTCTCAAGCTGCACGCGGTTGAGCTTGGCGCCGATCTCCCGGTCCAGATCCGTCTCCCCCAATAAAGTATCGCCGAGAGCGGCGATGTCTGTACCAGCGTAAAAGCCCCTTCGTGCCAGATGCGACTTCCTGTCCAGAGCCCGGTGCATCGCGATTTGAATAATCCAATTCTTCGCGCTTCCTTTGGCCTCGTCAAAAAGCATCGATTTCTTATACAAGTAGAAAAACGCTTCTTGGACGACATCCTCGGCCTCGCCGCTGTCGCGGACGATGCCGCGTGCAATGGCGAGCACAAGGCGAGCGTACCGGCCGAAGAGAATCTCCAAGGCGCTGGAATCATTGGACTGCAGACGAGCCATCACTTCCTCATCGCTCGGAGAGCGGTCTCCAGCGGCTTTCGGCGCCGGGACAGCGAGTTCTTGCCCCTGTCCCCGGCTCCAAGCGATGGGAAATGTGAGCGTGCGTCCTTGCGGCGGAGAACTCATGCGTAACACTCAATTCCACGGCTTAACGCTGCACAATCAGCGAGACACCCCGAACACCGGCGCATTCCCCCAGGCAAGCTCCGATGCTTGTCGCAACATACACCACTTGCTGGTCGAATGAGAAGATTTTTCGATGCCAGCCATCAGTCTTGATTCTTCAAGAAATTTTCACGCGTCTGGCACAGAAATCCACAAACGCACGTATGGTCTGGGGACGGATTTCAATTCTTTCGAACGTCACATTCTAGAAGATGAATTTCAACCCGAATTGAACCAGCCGCGGATTTGTCCCGGGAGCCGTGCTGGTTACGACCCCGAAGTTCCCATTGTTCGCGGCGCAGCAAATGGTGTTGGGCGGAGCGAACTGAGTCCGATTGAAAATGTTGAAGAACTCCGTCCGAAACTCGAGGCCGAGCCGGTCGTTGGTGGCAAACCTTGTTCTCTTGAACAGGGAGAAGTCGAAATTATCCACTCCCTGCGAGCGCAGCCGGGGATCCACGCGCGGCTCATTTCCGAAAGTGAAGTCAGGCGGTGCCGTAAAACAAGAGGAGTTGAACCATCGCGGTGTGTTCAGATTATTTGGATCCCCAAGCTTTGCAGTGGCGGCTCCGGACACCGACGGAGGGCAGCTGGCCACAAGGTTCGGGCGGGAACCTCCGCCAAAAAGTGTGGTGCCGTTGAGCTGTCCGTTCGTAAAGACCAGCGGGAATCCTCGCTGGAATATGGTGACGCCGTCAACGCCCCATCCCCCTACAATCTTTTCTGCCGCATCACCAACCCCCGAGAGAAACTTCTTACCTTTGCCGAGCGGGAGATCGAGGACGTAGCTCACCACCAAACGCTGGGGAATATCCTGCGAGGAGAGAGACCGCTCTCCGCGCAGATTGTTGTTATTTTGAATCCCACCGACGCCTGTCTCCAGCCACGAAGTAAGCGTGTCGGTGTCGCTGATGAGCTTCGAATTGGTGTAAGCGACCAGCAGCGACCCGGCACCCGCGAACCGTCTCTGTACTGTGAGCTGAAACGAGTGATAGATGCTGTCGTACGACCCTTGGCCGGCGAGCTGCACGCTCGTGTACTGGGGGTAAGGACGAAGGAGCTGTCCCTTGGTCGTTGTCGACCCCGTGAGCGCAAGCGCCTGGCCGTTGATGAAGAACGGATTTGGCGAGGATTGCACGATGGCGACGTTTTGTCTGGGATTTGGGAGCGTCAGGTCGATTTGCGCCGCTGCTCGCGCAAGCAAAGCGTCCGAGATTTGATTGATTTGCTGGGAGTATTGCTCCAGATGCGTCCCTTTCGAACCCACGTAAACCGCGGAAAGAAAAAAGTCCACCGGCAGAGCACGCTGGACGTTGAGATTCCACTGCTGGACGTAACCTGCTGGATGGTTCGCGGGATACGCCTCGGTGATCGACTGCACGACCTGGGTGAGAAATTGTTGCGTCCCCTGGGCGCCGAGGCTTCGCCCGGGCGGAGCTGAAATGCCGGCTGGAAACGGAAGGGCAATGGTGTTGACCGGGTGAGTCCCGTCGATTGTTCCCGAATACGTAGTGGTCGCGGCATTGACCATATCATTCAGCGGGTTGAGACCGAAGGACACGTAGTTTGGAATCCAGAAGATTCCGTAGCCGCTACGAATAACAGTCTTTGCGCTGACGCCATAAGCCAGTCCGACGCGCGGCGAAAAGTCAATTTTCTCCAGGGGAATATTGTTCCGGTCTCCAGAATTGAGGAGAAACACATCCCCCTTCAGGGGTGTTGAGCCCGCGGGGAGAAATTGCGTAAGGAAGTTCGTAGCAGTTGGGTCGAAGTAAGACAGCCTGTTGAACCGCTCTGACCAGGGCCCCTGCAGATCATAACGCAAGCCCAAGTTCAGAGTCAGCTTGTTGGTCGCATGCCACGAATCAGCAAAATAGACCGCCCGGTAAATCTGCTGTCCCGCCGTGAAAGCTGGAACGACAGCTTGAGCAAAAAAATGGTTTACGAAGTTGTTGAAATTGTCGGCGTACCCGAGCAAGAAATCTGCAAATGAAAATCCGGTCCCGGAGACCCCGGGCAGGCTGGTGAAGCAGGCCTGGCCAGGAGAACAGAAATCAAATGCCCCGCTCGCGATGTTGGACTGTGCGTAATTATCGCGGCCAACCTCGAACTGGAAGCCGACTTGGTATTGGTGGCGCCCTCGAAGCATGGAGATGCTGGGCGACAGGTTGTACTGGGTGTTGCGGTCTTGAATGAAGCTTTGTCCCTGGGTGCAGATTATGTTATCAGCAAAGTTCGCGACGCACGGCGTCGGCGGAGTTCGCATGACAGCGGGGACACTCTGGTTGTAAGTCACCGGCCAACCTATGGTCGTGAGGTCAAATCCAGAATTCTTCGGACTGCGGTTATAGCTGAAACGGCTAACACTGACGTTGAAACCAAAGATGACTGTTGGCGTGAATGTGTGAGTGTACCCGGCGGCCAGGGCGCTGCTGTGGTAGCTCTCCGAGCAGCGGTCGGCACACAAACCGCTTCCCAGCGGATCGATGGGCAAGTCCAAAATGTTCCAGTAGCTGAACCGGAGAAAAAGCCGCTGCCTGTTTTTGATGTTGTGATCCATGCGCCAAACCACCTGGTTTTGATCTCCACCCGTGCTGGCTACCGTGGTGAAATTATTGGTTGAGGCAGTGGCATTGTTGGGCGCAGGCCAGAGATTCAGGAGTTTCGCGGATGTGGGATTGATCCGGCCTGCCGGAATGATGTTGCCTGCAAACGGGGTGGGAGTGGCCGTGCTACCCGGGCAAGCTCCCTCAGCGTTCACGCTGCCCGCACACGGGTCATAAACCTGATTGATGACAACGGATTTGCCGTTAGCGTCGGTTTGGCGATCGTTACAGATACCGCCAGTGAAACCTGACTTGCATATTTCAGAAAAATCGCCAATTCTTTCTTTCGCATCGGGAACCGTGGTAGTGAATGGCTGACCTGTCCGCAGCCGGAAGCTTTCCCAGCTGAAAAACCAAAATGTCTTGTTGCGGCCTCCGTTGCGCGAAAAATTCACAGGCCCGCCGGCATTTGCTCCGAACTGGTTTTGCACCCAGGGCGGCCTGGATTTCCCAACAGCGTTGAGAAAGAAATCGTTGGCGTTGAAGATCTTGTTGCGAACGTATTCATATGCCTCGCCGTGGAGTGAATTCGTTCCGGATTTTGTGCTTAAGTTAGTCACACCGCCCGAGAACTTGCCCCATTCCGGCCCCAGATTGCTGGTTTGAACCCTAAACTCCTGTATTGAATCCTGCGTCGGAATCAGGACAGGCAGGTTGATGTAACCGATGTTGAGCGGCTGGCCGTCCAGGTATTCGGCGCTCTGGTTGCCGAACGAGCCATTTACTTGATAATTGCCCCAGCCAAAAGGATTCACCCCCACAGGCGTGCCGGTGGAACTGCCCTGCGGGACCACGGAGGCAACCAATTCGATCAGGTTAAAAACGTTGCGGCCGTTCAAGGGCAGTTCGTTGGCTTTCCGTTGTTCCACTACCGTGCCGATGGTCGAAGATTCGGTATCGAGTAACGGAGCGCCTCCCTGCACAGTGACGCTTTCCGACGCAGAACCCAACTCCATTTCAAAATTGATTTCGAGTGTGTCCTGCACGTGGAGAATGACATCGGATTTGATCACGGCCTTGAATCCCAGCCTTTCGGCTTCGACGCGATACGTTCCGGGAGGCAAGTTCGTGACGTAGTAACTTCCCGTCTGGTTCGTAAAGCTTTCGTAGCGCATGCGTGTGCCCGTATTGATGACGATAATTTTGGCACCCGCGATGACTGCTTTGCTGGAGTCCGTGGTTCGGCCGGTCAGCGATGCATTGGTAGATTGGCCGTGAACCTGGATCTCAGACCACAGGCCAAACAGGACGGCGAGGAGGGCCACTCTGCGCAAAGGTGTCACCGAAAGAATCGCTCAGCTACCGGCAAAACGAACCCGAGATGGGGAGGTTGCCCAAGCCCCGTGGCTCACTTGAATATCCTAAGAATTGCCTACGCTATAAAGCTCCGCCTGAGTTGTCAAGGTTATCGCGATCTAATGGCAATCACGCGAACAATGCGGCGCGAACTCCTCATGTTGAGGATCGCGTAGTGATTGTGCACAACTCGGGCCAAATGTTTGCGGCCCCTAAGGTCTCCCGCCACGATAGCCGGCTAGATGACCAGCTTCGCGGTGGAAGTTGGGACGGCAACGCGCCAAAGTCATTTGGAGTTACGAAGCGCCTATAGTAGAAGTGCGATCTTCCTCACAGAATTGGCCAGCAAGCTGAAAATCCCGCGTTCCAGATACGTTGCAGTTCAGCTCAATTTTGCAGTTTTCTGCGTTTTTGGCGTCTGGGAAAATCAATAAGTTGCGTGTTTTCAACACGCCTGAATATTCCGACTCCCCCCGCCTCCACCATTCTTTCGTCTTGATTTGAAAGGAATTACGCGCGCGTCGTTCTCCGTGTACCCGGCGTGTACCCCTTGTTGCGGTTCGTGAGCATGCCAAGTGCGCCGAACGCACGACGTGTCCGTCGACTTCACCGAGAGCGAGTGGGATGGCCTACGCGAGCTGTTCCAGAGGGCGTTGGCCATCCCGGAGATTCAGCGGTGGCTGGAGGAGCTTCGGCTGGAGTATGGCGAACAGGGTTGATAGCGCCAATCGTTGGTCCGAGCGGCGTTCTGCGAAGAGCGGTGCCTTCGGCACCGGAGTTGGACTGACACGTCACCCCCAAACGGGTGCCGTATAGCAACTTTGGTTGCTATCGGGGAACTTGGTGAAAATCCAGCGGCTTGCCGCAAATCACTTTCCGCGGAGCGCCGCGCAGCAACCAATGGTTCCCGTATGGGAACCTGTTGATTTTATTGGGTGAGTTTCATGCCCTCGCTTCGAACCAAATCCATCAGCACGAAAGTCACGGACGAAGAATACGCTCAGTGAAGCCCTACGCGAGAGCCGGACGAGCTGAGAATTCCCACAATCGCGCAAATCGAAGGGCTATAACCTCGAACGCGAGATCAGGCCGCTCGTGATGGCAAGCGAGATCAGCGGCCTTGAAAAGATGCACGGTTATCTCAAGTGCGGGAACCTCGTGGCGCGGATGAGCCTCCCGTACATCCAGCTTGAGAGCAGAAAGCCGCAATACATCGAGCGCCCGGCACTCCCGCCGTCCGAGGAACCGCCGAAGGTTGCGGCGGCCGCGGCAGGAGCAGGCAAGCCGTCGGGAAATGGAGCTTCGGGGCAGAGACTCGTACCCAATGAACAGCAACAGAGTGCGGACCAGAAAATCCAACGAGAGCCAGTGTGCAGGCAAAGGGACTTCTTCGAGTAGGCCAACACATTCTGACCATCTCCAAGCCTCTAGCCCTGTGCATCCGAGCAGGGAATAGAGAACGCGAAGCTGACCCTCCGCCGCCTTGGTGATCTTTGCGACCTCTTCCGCCGTGAAGGTGGGTGTCCGTTGGTCTGTGACCTGAGGCAGACCAATGAACTCGTGATTCCACTTTCGCGGGTAGATTTGATCCCCTTCATCGTTGACGGCAGACGCCACAACCATCTTCGCAATCTGCAGCCGAAGCGCTGAACTGGACACGGGCACACGCAAGGAAAATACCCGGGAGCATAAGCAGGCATTTCCCTGATGGACAAACTGCGGCTCTCCTGAACAATACACCTACTTTGTTGGTGCGAGTAACCTCGTGGGCCCTGGATGTCGATGGATTTGAATCAAACGAGGGAGCGCGAAATTGAGTAGATGCCAAGGAAGTTGCCATTTTCACCAGATTCTGCGCAGCTTTGTGTCGCGGTGGGAGTGGCTACCGGCGGCAATGATCCAAGGAGATGTCCCATGCGAGAGCAGAACCAGCCGTCAACTAGTGCTCCTTCCGCTGGAGCGGTTCGCCCAAGGAAAAAATTGGTAGGCTCGGGTCGGCGCGAGTTTCTGGAACAAGTGGGCGTCGCCGCAACCCTCGCGGTAGGGGTTCTGGCGAGCCCGAGCACGGCCTCTGCACAGTTGGGTGGTACCCTCGGGTCAGGCAGCCCTGGCAGTGTGTCTCCGCCGGTGGGAGTTACGAATCCTCGCGTAATCCAATCGTTTAATAACCGCGTGAATGCGGCCACCGCAGAATCGCTGATACCAGTTCCGCAGCAGGTGACCAACGGGGATGAAACCAACTTCCCTAATCACATTGGCAACTATTCTAAAGGCTTGATACATAACAGCATCGGGGAGGTGGATTCCAGCTCTTATCAAAGCCTTCTGAATGCGGTGAACAGCGGAAATCCATCCGCGTTTGACCAAATCCAACTCGGCGGAAATACACCTCTTGTCGATCCTCAGGCCGGGCTTGCGTTTGATCTGGAAGGAACCGATTCGCATCAGCTTGCGATCGGAACTCCGCCGTCAGTGGCCAGCCAATCCATTGCGGACGCGGCCGTGGAGAACTACTGGATGGCACTGTGCCGCGACGTGAACTTCACACAATATGGAAACGAACCCTTAACCGCAGCGGCCATCGCCGAGCTGAACTCTCTTCGCGCATGCTCCCACCCCAAGCCGGTGACACCCCAAAACCTTTTCAGAGGCTTCACGGCGGGCGATTTGCTGGGCCCTTACATGTCACAGTTCCTCCTACAGCCGTTTAACTATGGGGCGGTGCCCGTCAGCCAGAGCCTGACAACGTACGTTCCTGGAATCGACTACATGACGGACCAGGCGTCATGGCTGGCGGTTCAAAACGGACAGGGGCCTTTTGGACAGAACCAAGCCGACCCCAATGCCCAACATGTCCGCAATGGCCGTGGGCTTGCGGCTTACGTCCACGTGGACGTGCTGTATGAGGCTTACTTGAACGCGTGCCTGCTCCTTTTGGATAGCGGCGCGCCTCTCGATCCGAACAATCCCTATGCCAATTCGAGGACGCAGACAGGATTTGGCACGTTCGGCGCGCCTCACGTGAAGACCCTGGTTGCCGAAGTCTCGCAACGCGCTTTGAAGGCCGTCTGGTACGTCAAATGGTTTGTCCACCGGCACCTTCGTCCGGAGGAGTACGGCGGGCTGGTGCACATCACCAAATCGGGTCAGAAGACTTATCCACTCAATGCGGACATTCTAAATTCACAGGCCGTCGCCCGCGTGTTTTCGCGGTACGGCACCTACCTTCTGCCACACGCGTTTCCGGAAGGATGCCCGCAACACCCGTCCTACGGGCAAGGCCACGCGAC
>WNFS01001223.1_pt1 | contig 33259 bp, 28 predicted proteins | sample 5400141 | NCBI WGS metagenome assembly WNFS01 (sample SAMN13153358, study PRJNA577476) | soil metagenome | isolation source: 60 cm saprolite under Madrone tree | place: USA:California | collected 2016-06-14
GGATCGATGTACGTGTACCCGAGGTCGAAGTGCCCCAGGTCGACCTCGTCGACCAGAAGCTCCCGGGCGATCTCGCATACAATGCACGTCTCATCGCGGGTGGCTGTAGCGCGAGCGGTAGGGCGTCGCGGGGCTGGGCCGCGCCGCGCGAGGCGCGCCGTCGAAAGGAGCGCGACATGGCCGTGGCCGTCCTCGACGGCGGCGGGCACCTGAAAGCGTTCGCGCGGGAAGACGGCGCTGGCATCATTCGCCCGCAGATCGCCACGGGAAAGGCCTGGGGCGCGCTCGGGATGGGCGTCGGCTCCCGCACGCTGGCGCGCCGCGTGGCCGAGCAGCCCCAGCAGCAGGCCTTTTTCTCGGCGCTCAACGCCATGTCGCAGGGACGGGTCGTCCCGGCGGCGGGCGGCGTGCTGATCCGCGACGCCGGCGGCGTGATCGGCGCCGTCGGGATCTCCGGAGACGTGTCGGACAAGGACGAGGCGTGCGCCTTGGCCGGGATCGCGGCGGCCAGGCTCGTCGACGACACAGGGTAGCGACACGTTAGCGAAAGGAGCTTCAATGACAGCCCTGCCCCGTTGGCTCTTGATATTTGCGCTCGCGTCGGTGCTGCGCAGCGCTCCGGACGCAGCCGCCGCCGCTCCGGAAGGTCTTATGACGTGGGGGGTGCACGCCTCACTCGCTCCGGCGTGGTTCGACCCGGCGGAGACAACCGGCATCAGCACGCCCTTCATGATCATCTACGCCCTCCACGACGGGCTGGTGAAGCCCATGCCCGGCCAGGCGATGGCGCCGAGCCTGGCTGAGTCGTGGACCGTCTCCAGGGACGGGCTGACGTACGAGTTCGTGCTCCGCAAGGGCGTGAAGTTCCACAACGGCGACCCGGTGAGCGCCGAGGACGCGAAATTCTCCTTCGAACGGTACAAGGGCGTCGCCGCCTCGACCATGAAGGCGCACGTGGCTGCGGTCGAGGTGGTGGACGCCCACCGCTTGCGCTTTCGTCTCAAGAAGCCGTGGCCTGACTTCATGACCTTCTACGCCACGCCCGCGACGGGCGCCGCCTGGATCGTGCCCAAGAAATACGTCGAGCGGGTGGGGGACGACGGCTTCAAGAAGGCGCCCGTCGGCGCCGGCCCGTACCGCTTCGTCTCCTTCAATCCGGGGATCGAGCTCGTGCTCGAGGCCTACGAGGGGTACTGGCGCAAGACTCCCAGCGTGAAGCGCCTGTTGTTCAGATCCGTCCCCGACGAGTCCACGCGCCTGGCGATGCTCAAGCGCGGCGAAGCGGACATCGTGTACTCGATCCGTGGTGCCCTCGCCGAGGAGCTCAGGCGGACGCCGGGGCTCACCCTCAAGCCGACCCTCGGGACGTTCACCGAGTGGGTCGCCATGCACGATCAGTGGGATCCGAAGTCGCCGTGGGCGGATCGCCGTGTGCGCCTGGCCGCCAACCTGGCGATCGACCGGAAGGCCATCAACGAGGCGGAGTATCTCGGCTTCGGCAAAATCAGTCCGAGCATCATTCCTCAGGAGTTCGACTTCGCCTGGGTACCGCCGCCTTACCCGTACGATCCGGCTCGCGCCAGGCAACTGCTGGCGGAGGCCGGCTACCCGCGGGGCTTCGACGCCGGCGAAGTCTTCAGCGACATGGTGTACGTGCCGATCACCGAGGCCGTCGCCAACTTCCTGCAGGCGGTGGGGATCCGCGCGAAGCTTCGGGGCCTGGAGCGGGCGGGCTTCCAGAAGAGCGACCAGGAGAAGAAGCTCAAGCCCCTCGCGCGGGTCGGCAGCGCCGCCTCCGGCAACGCCGCGACCCGCATCGAGGCGTTCGTGCTCTCGACCGGGGCCCGGGCCTACGGTGGCTTCCCGGACATCGACGGCCTCTATCAGGAGCAGGCGAGCGAGCTGGATCCGAAGCGGCGCGCGGCGGTTCTGCACAGGATCCAGCAGCTCATGCACGAGCGGGTGTTGTTCGCCCCGCTCCTCGAGCCCGCGCTCCTCAACGGCTACGGGCCCCGCGTGGCGGACTCGGGCCTGGGCCTCATCGTCGGCCACCTGTACTCGGCGCCGTACGAGGACCTGAAGCTCAAGGGGAAGTGAGCCCGCCATGAGCTGACTCACTCAGCGCTAGTCCCTCCCGTCGACCTCTCACCCCCGGCTCGTCGTTCTCGAAGAGCGTTGCGATCGGTTTTCCCGGCCGGCGTCTTCGGGAGCTCGCTGAGGATTTCGACCCGCCGCGGATACTCGTGCCGGCTCAACCGCGCCTTGACGAACTCCTGGATCTCGCGCGGGAACTCCGGGTCGCTCCGCTCCGAGACGACGAAGGCTTTCGGCACGAGCCCCCGCCGCTCATCGGCGATGCCGACGACAGCCGCTTCCCGCACGTCGGGGTGCTTGAGCAGCACCTCCTCGATCTCCACCGCGCTCATCGTGAATCCAGAAGAGATGATGACGTCGTCGGAGCGCCCGCTGTGGTGGAAGTAGCCGTCCGCGTCCGTCCACCCCCGGTCCTTGACCGGAAGCCACTCCCCTTTCCGGCGCACGGCGATCTCGCCCGGCTGATTCGGGCCGAGTTGCGCGCCATCGGTGCCCACGATCGCGACCTCCCAGCCCGGCGCCGGTTTGCCGAGCGCTCCGGGGCGCACCTCGTAGCCCGAGAAGCCAGGATAGTTCACGATGACGACGCCGACCTCGGTGCTGCCGTACATCCCGCACGGGCGGAAGCCGAGCGTCCGGTCGAGCCACTCGAACGTTCCCGAGTCCATCGGCTCGCCGGTGAAGGACAGCTTCTGGAGAGAGCGTGAGGCCGCCGCAGGGAGCCCGGCTTCGCGCAGCATCCGGAAGACCGTCGGCGCCGCGGCGAGGTTCGTGATCTCGAGCTCGTTCAGCGCCTCCATCACGCGCGCCGCCCGGAACCTACCGGAGTAGGCGCCGACCGCGATCCCGAGGGCGAGCGGCGCGATCGTGCCGTGCCACAGGCCGTGACCCCAGGCGGGCGAGGACGGACAGAAGTACCGGTCGCCCGGCTCGAGCCCTACGCCGTAGAGGGCGCCGATCATGAGCGTGACCACCGAGCGATGCGTATGGCGGACCGCCGCCGGTCGAGCGCGCGTCGTGCCCGAGGTGTACTGGAAGACCGCGAGGTCGGTCGCCGCCGTGCGCGGCGCGTAGCGGTCACGCTCGTCGGCGAGGCGGTCGGCCACCTCGTCGACGGACAGCACGTCGAGATCCGGGAGGATGCCGCGCCACCGCTGGGCGTCCCGCTCCACGAGGAGCAGCTTGGGTCGGCAGTCGTCGACCCGCGACGCGACGCCGTCGGGCCCGAAGAGCGTGAAGAGCGGCACAGCGATCGCGGCCCGCTTGATCGCGCCGAAAAGCGCGCCGTAGAAGGGCAGCGACGGATCGAGCATGATGGCGACCCGATCGCCGCGCTCCACGCCGCGCCGCGCGAGGAGATTCGCGAAGCGGGACGACCACGCCGCCAGCTCACGAAACCCGTGCTCCTCCACCCGGCCGTCGTCGAACTTGATGCGCAGGGCCGTTCCCCGCCCGACGTGGCGATCGACGCACTCGTGGGCCAGGTTCAGCCGGTCCCGATCGCCGTCGAAGAGCTTCCACAGCGCTTCCCAGCGGAAGGCGCGGAGCACGTCGGGATAGCTGCGGATCTCCAGCAGGCCCGACATCTCAAGATCCAGCCGATCGCTCGGGCAGGACCACCGTCGCCGACCCCGAGGCCGTCGTTTCGCGGCGCTGGTTGTCCGCCCGCAGCGCGAGGTGCACGACGCCTCCGGGCTCCGTGCCGGTCACGGTCCCCCGGCACCACGTCGTGTCGCCGATCAGGTTGTGCCGGAGCACCCGCGCGTTGAGTCGGCGCAAGAATCCCGCGTCGCCCATCCAGTTGGTGACCAGGTGCCCGAGCCAGGCGACACGCTCGGGGCCGTAATCGTAGGCGCCGGGTACCCCGACGGCCCGCGCCATCGCTTCGTCCCAGTGCACGCGCTCCGGCGGCTCGGGGACGCCGGACGCATTCGGAATGCCGAGGGCGGGATGACGCTCGAACATCTCGAAGGCAAGCCCGTGGGCCCGCACGTAGAGGCTCCCCCACCCCTGCACGAACGCGATGACGGACGTCACCGTCAGGGGCCCCTTGACGACCTCGGGAAGCGTGTCGCCGACCGACACGTCGTTCCAGTATCGCGGCGCCCGCCCTCGAGCTTCTTCCGCGCGGTAGGCTGCCGCGATCGCGTCGATCTCGCGCTCGGTGTAGCGGGGCGGCTCGACCGCCGAGTACTTGCCGCGCTCGCGGGCCGTGTCACGCTCCGTGCGGAAACACCAGGAGTCGGCCTCGCACACGATGTCGCTGGCCTGGTTCCGAAACGTCGTCCGGTAGATCTGCTGGATCGCCCGGCGCGCGAATTGGGACGGTTTCTCGACGAGATCGAGCAGCACGCTGTCGCCGACGATCGCGTCACCGATCCTTATCGGCCGCTGCCACCGGAAATCGGTTCCCCCGTACATCGCGTGGATGCCGGGCAGGCCGCCCACGTAGCCAGAGACGATGCGGTCCATCGCGAACAGGATCGTGGGCGGCGCCACGCCGGCATCGAGCCAGAACGGGTTCCGGTCGCCGATCCCGGCCATCCAGTGGCGCACGGCGTCCCGCGTGGCCGTCTCGATGTACGGCTCCGGGCGCCGCACCGGGATACCGATCCGCCGCCGAAGCTCGGCGAGCGCCTCGGCGGCGATCACTGGAAAGCCTGTCTGCCTGGTCATCGATGTGCCTCGGCTGGTCTCGCCGCGGACGTGTTACCAGAATTCCCGCGTCGCCCGGCGCGCGCCCTCGGCCATGCTGGCGAGCTTCGCCCACGCGATGTCCGGATCGATGGCGGCCTGGCCGACCCAGGTGCCGAACCCGCAATCCGTCCCGGCGATGACGTTCTCGCGTCCGACCAGTCGCGCGTAGCGGCCGATACGCTCGGCCACGAGGTCCGGGTGCTCGATGAAGTTGGTGGTCGAGTCGAGGACGCCGGGGATGAGGACTTTGCCCGCGGGCAGCTTCACGCGCTCGAACAACCGCCACTCGTGCGCGTGCCTCGGATTCGAGGCCTCGAAGGAGAGACTCGCGGGACGGGCCGTGAAGACGATGTCGATGATATCGGCGAGGGCGACGTCGTAATGGTGCGGCCCCTCGTAGTTGCCCCAGCACAGATGCAGGCGTGACCGTTCCGGCGAGACGTTCGCGAGCGCGTGATTCAGTGCCTCGACGTGCAGCCGGGCCATCGTGCGGAACTCGTCGAGGCTCAGGTCGGCGAACTGGATGTGCCGCCCCATCCCGAGGTCGGGGCAGTCGACCTGCAGGTCGAAGCCGGCCCGCGCCACCGCTTCGTACTCGGGCCGCATCGCCTCCGCGATGGCGAACAGGTAGGCCTCGTGGCTCGGGTAATGATCGTTGCGGAAGAACAGCGAGATGACGCCCGGGGACGCGGCCGACATGAACACGTGCTCGGCCTTCGCCGCCTCACGCGCCGCCCGCAGATTCTCCACGTCGGTCTCGGCGGCCCGCGGGTCGCGCACGCTGATCGGCCCATCGCACGCCGGCGTCCGGCGGCGGGACCGGCCGGGGTCGCCGAAGACACGCTGGGCCATCTCCGGGAAGTCCACGAGATCCCGATACTGGAGCGGATGGCTCGCGCCTCCGAATCCGTTCAGGCGGTCCTTGACGTAGGTCGCGTAGCTCGGCTTGCTCATCTCGCCGTCGTTCACGATCGCGACACCGGCCTCCACCTGCTTGCGCACGATCTCGGCCACGGCGGCACGAATGCGCCCCCCGAGGGCGGCCGAGTCGACCGGCACGCCTTCCTCCTTCGCGAACATCATCCGGATCAAATCCGGCGGACGCGGAAGACTGCCGGTGTGGGTGGTGAGGAATCGCTCGGCGCTCCGCAGCGTCGCCATGGCGTCGCGATGCTAGCACAGGCCCACGCTCGACCGTCGAGCGCGCCCGGCCTCTGATCCGCGCGACACCTACTGAACGATGAAGTGCGCCTCGGTCGTGCGGCCGGTGCGGCCGTTGATCGGCAGGATGTCCTGGGGACAGGCGGAAAGGGCAACGACGAGGTCCATCTCGGCCCTGAACACCGCGTAGCCTCCCGGGCTGGACACGGGCTCGCCCCACGCGAGGCGCCCGTCGGCCGTCCATGGGATGTTCATGAAGAGGTTGAGCGAGGGCGGCGTCGCCCGGATCACCACACCGAGGTTCGCGAGCGCTGCGTGCAGGTTGTCCCGGCAGTTGTCGTGATAGCCCTCCACGCCCAGCAGGCCGTAGCGCCACCGGTCGCAGGGCGCCATGAGTGTGTCGTGCGCGCATCGTGAAGTGTCCTCGACCAGCGTCAGGATCGGGCGCCGCTGATTCGTGACGAACGTGTCGCCGACGGCGGCCGCGAGCTTCATGAACGAGACGCGGCTCGCCTCCATCGACATCCACTCCGTCAGGTCGAGCGCGTTGAATGCCCAGGCGTCGACCACCTGCGTCCCGTGGGTGTTGACGACCTTGATGCGCTGGCCGGCACTCACGCGCGCCGCCTTGCCCGAGCGGGCCGGAATCGTGACAAGCTCGGCGGTCATCGGCTCTCCCGTTCGGATTTCTCGCGGTAGTACGAATTGATGCCCGTGTCGGGGGGCGAGCCGCTCACCATCGTGAGCATGGTGGCGAGCTCGCTCCGGTGATGGGCGGCGTGGGTCGGAACGTGGAGGAGGAGCATACCCAGCGGCCGGCTGTACGTCCGGCCCTCCGGGGTCGTTCCGTCGAGCGGGCGCGCGAGGTCGGTCTCGACGAGGTCGTCGAGGAACCGCCGCTGCTCGGCCTCGAGCTCGTCCCACCACCGCCTGAGCTCGCCGAGCGTTCGGATGACGAGGCCATAGGTCGGGTCGCCGCGGACGACCGCCGGCGGGCGGCCCCGCCACGTCTCGAGCCAGAACCACTCCGCACCGTAGATGTGAACGAGCATCGCGCGGAGCGTGGGCTCGCTGAATTGCGTGCCGACGGGGCGCCCGGCCGCCTCCTCGCCGAGCGCCGCCGTCACCTCGAAGAGCTTGCGATTCGCCCAGTGGTGGTACGCCCAATATTCGCGGATCAGCGCGACGGACATGACTCAGCCCCCTTGGTGCACCGACAGCCGTCATCTAGTATCCTACGCGCGCGACGGATCGAGCGAGTGAGGACTGAGCGCACGCGCGGACCTGGAGGGACTCGATCATGACGAGCAAGCAGCCCGGCGGGCTCTCGGTCATCGAGCAGCTGGCCGCCTACGTGGTGACTGAGTCGTTCGAGAAGCTTCCGGAGGCGACGGTGCGCGCCGCGCGCCGGGCGATCCTCGACACGCTGGGCGTGACCCTGGCCGGCTCGGTGGAGCCGACGGCCGCGCGCGTCCGCGCGCTCATCGCGCATCGGCGCGCGCCCGACGAAGCCACGATCATCGGGACACCGCTGCGCGCGTCGGTGGAGGACGCGGCGCTGGCGAACGGAACCGCCTCGCACGCTCTGGACTACGACGACCTGAACCAGTCGCTGTCCGGGCATCCGTCCGTGCCGATCCTCTCCGCCGCGCTGGCGCTCGGCGAGCGCCAGCGTGCTTCCGGCGCGGCGCTCCTCGCAGCGTTCGTCGCCGGGGTCGAGATCGAAGCGAAGCTCGGGCGCGCGCTGAACCCGGCCCACTACGAGATCGGCTGGCACGCGACGGCGACGCTTGGCGTCTTCGGCGCCGCCGCCGCGGCGGCCAAGCTCCTCGGTCTCTCAGCCGAGCGGACCGCCAACGCGCTCGCCATCGCCGCGTCCATGGCGAGCGGGATCAAGGCGAATTTCGGGACCGACTGCAAGCCGCTGCACGTCGGCCACGCCGCCCGATGCGGCATCGAGGCGGCCCTCCTCGCGGAGGCGGGCTTCACGGGGAATCCCCGGGCGCTCGAGCACGGCGACGGCTTCGGCGCCACCCACGGAGGGGGCAGCCGACCGGCATGGGAGCTGACGACGGCGGGCCTCGGCGCGCCGCACGACCTCGTGGACCCGGGCATCGGGGTCAAGCGCTTCCCGGCGTGCGCGAGTACGCACCAGGCGCTCGACGCGACGCTGGCGCTGGCGGAGGAGCACGCGATCGACCCGAAGGCGGTCGTGGCCGTCGAGTGCGGCGTCAGCTACATGGCGCCGCACCAGCTCATCTACGACCAGGCGGAGACGGGTCTGCAGGGCAAGTTCTCGATGCCCTACTGCATCGCGGTCGCGCTGCTGGACCGCACGGTGGGACTCGCACAGTTCGCCGAGGCGCGCGTGCGCCGCGCCGACGCGCAGGCCCTCATGCCGAAGGTGCGGATGTTCGTCCACCCGGAGCAGACGACCCGCGAGAGTCTCCCGACACGGTTCAGCGAGGTCGCGATCAGCCTGATGGACGGCCGACGCCTCACGCGCCGTGTCCGCCACGCGAAGGGGCAACCGCAGAACCCGCTGACCGACGCGGAGCTCACGACCAAGTTCCACGACTGCGCGGCCCGCGTGCTCCCGCGCGAGCGGGCGGAGTCCGTTCTCGCGGCTATGCAGGAGCTCGAGACCGCGCCGGACGTGGGCGAGCTCGCCAAGATGTTGAGCCGCAGTGTCCGCTGACGACGGTGTCGTCTCGGCGCTCACCGTCGGAGCGTCAGACCCTCCAGGTCGAGCTCGGGCATGCGCGCGGTCATCAGATCGGCGACGATCCTCCCGGTGCCGCAGGCCATCGTCCAGCCCATGTGGCCGTGCCCGCAATTGAGGAAGAGGTTGCGGTGCCGGCCGAGTCCGAGGATCGGCGGCCCGTCGGGCGTCATCGGCCGCAGACACGCGCGGTACTGGCCCTGGTCGTAGTCGGCGGCGTCGGGGAAGAGATCGCGGGCGAGCCGGAGAATGTTGTTGAAGTCCCGCGGCGTCCAGCCCCAGTCGTAGCCGGCGAACTCCGCGGTCGACGTCAGACGTAGCCGGTCGCCGAGCCGCGACCAGCCGACCAGCCACTTCTCGTCGACGCCGGGCACCGTCGGTGCCAGGCCGCCCCGCTTCAGCGGAAACGTCGAGGAGTACCCCTTCGCTGGATAGATGGGCAGGTCGACTCCGGCCGTGCGCGCGACGATCGGCGCGCCCACGCCGAGCGCCAGCACGTAGCTGTCCGCGGTCAGCACCCCGTCGCTGGTGAGGGCGCCGTCGATCCGGTCGCCGTCCGCCCGCAGCGCGGTAACGCGTGCGCCGAGCCTCACCACGACGCCGAGCTTCTCGCGACACACCCGCGCCAGATTCTCGACGAACAGCCGTGCATCGCCGCTCGAGTCTCCGACGTCACGGATCGCGCCGGCGATCTTGTGCCGAACCGGCTCGAAGACCGGGTCGAGCTTGGCGACCTGGCGCGCGTCGAGGATCTCCTGCTTCTGGCCGCGCTCGGCGAGGAGCGCCATCTTCTTCGTCCCCGCCTCCAGCTCGGCCGGGTCGCGATAGAGATAGAGCGCGCCCTGCGCGATCGCGTGATACTCGATGCTCTCGGCCCGGGCCAGCTCGTTCATCACCGCCTGGCTGTACTGACAGAGACGCAGCTTGATCAGCGTGTTCCGTCGCGCCCGCTCGGCCGTGCACTCGCGCAGGAAGCGGAGGCCCCACGTGTAGAGCCGGAGGTCGGGCGCGAGCCGCACGCGGATGGCTGTCTCGGCGCCGCGCAGCGACTGCCAGAGCATGCGGGGGGCGCGCGGCGAGGCCCATGCGAACGAGTGGCCGGGCGCGATGATCCCCGCGTTCGCGGCCGTGGCTTCGAGACCGAGCGCGTCCTTTTCCTCGACAACCGTGACCTCGTGGCCCGCCCTGGCCAGGAAGTACGCCGTCGTCACTCCCACAACGCCGCCACCGAGGACCAGGGTCTTCACGGCGCGGTCATGCCTCGAGCAGGTAGCCGGTCCGCACCGGGTCGTCGGGATCGAAGAGGAACTGGCTGAAGCCGGTGAGGTAGGCGGTGCCGGTGATCTCCGGAAGGATCGCGCGCCGGCCCTCGACTTCGGTCTCCCCGGCGATTCGGCCCGTGAAGTCGAGCCCCAGCAGCCCGCGACTCGTGACCGTCGAGCCGACGCGCATCAGGCCACGGTGATGGAAGAGCGCCATGCGCGCGCAGGTGCCCGAGCCGCAGGGGGCGGCGTCGATCTGGCCCGGGCCCCAGACCAGCGCGTTCGGCGACACGCCGGCGACGTCCGGGAGCTCGTGAACGAGGACGTTGTCCACGCTCGCCTTGCCGAGACCGGGAACGTCGACCCGGAGCTGTGCCTTCACCGCCTCGCGGACTGCCATGCCCCGCTGGGCGATCCGCTTCGCGAGCTCCCGCCTCACGGCGACCCCGACGTGGGACGCTTCGACGATCGCGAAGACGTTGCCGACGCCGACTGCGATGTCGACCGGCACTTCGCCCACCCCGTCGACCTCGACAACCTGCCCAACGAGCACGACGAAGGACGGCGTCCAGCGAAGCGTGACCTCGCGGACACGGTCGCCGTCCGAGCGCGCGATCGTCTCGACGACACCGGCCTCCGTGTCGATGACCACCCGGGTCTCGACGCCCTCTCTCGGCACCATCCCGGTCTCCAGGGCCACGGTCGCGGCGCCGATCGTCGCCTCACCGCACGAGACGTAGTAGCCGCCAGCGTACATGAAGAAGAGCCCGAAATGAGCGCCGGGCGTGACCGGCTCGGTCATCACCGCGATCAGGAGGCTCCGGTGTCCTCGCGGCTCGAGGCAGAGCCCCGTTCGCAGGTCATCGTGATGCTCCCGGAACCAGCGGCGCTTCTCGCCGATCGTGCCCCCCGGGAGCCGCCCGAGGCCGCTCGTGAGCAGCCGCATCCCGATTCCCGCCGCGTGGAAGTCGATGGTCGAGATCACGCGATCGGACCGCATGGCCACGAATCATACCGCGCTTTCCTTTTGACGTCGGCGCCGGCGTCACCTACGCTCCAGGGACCACCGGATCAGGAGGCGGAGGTGAAAACGATCACGCCAGCGTTCAAGCAGATCGCGTCGGGCCTGCGCTTTCCCGAAGGCCCGGTGGCGATGCCCGACGGCTCGGTGATCCTGGTCGAGATCGAACGGCGTGCGCTCTCGCGCGTCACGCCGGACGGCAAGGTGCGCGTGCTCGCCACGCTCGGCGGCGGGCCGAACGGCGCCGCCATGGGCCCGCGTGGCAAGATCTACGTGACGAACAACGGCGGCCTGAAGTTCGTCGAGCGGCCCGGCAAGCTGTTCCCGATCGCCCAGGCCGACGACTACGCGGGCGGCCTCATCCAGGTGGTCGAGCCCGAGAGCGGGAAGTTCGAGACGCTCTACGACGCCTGCGATGGGCAGAAGCTCCGCGGGCCCAACGATCTCGTGTTCGACAGCGCGGGCGGTTTCTGGTTCACCGATCTCGGCAAGACGCGCGAGCGCGAGATGGATCGCGGCGCCGTCTACTACGCGAGGGCCGACGGCTCGATGATCAAGGAGGCCGTCTTCCCGCTGGAGCGGCCGAACGGTATCGGGCTCTCGCCGGACGAGCGGACGCTCTACGTCGTCGAGACGCCCACGGCGCGCTGCTGGGCGTTTCGTCTCTCGGCGCCCGGCGAGATCGAGTCGGCGAACGGCCCGTATCGCGGCGAAAAGGGGACGGTCGTCGCGGGACTCGGCGGCTATCAGATGTTCGACTCGCTGGCCGTCGATCGTGAGGGCCACATCTGCGTGGCGACGCTCATCACCGGCGCGGTCAGCGACATCTGGCCGGATGGCAGCCGCGTCGACCAGTACACGCTGCCGGATTTGATGGTCACCAACGTGTGCTTCGGCGGCCCAGATCTCAGGACCGCGTTCGCGACCCTGTCGATGGGCGGCACGCTCGTATCGTTCGAGTGGCCCCGGCCCGGCCTGGCCCTGAACCACCTGAACAAGCCATGAGCCTCGCCGATCGCTACGGATTGCGCGTGTCGACATCGTCGCCCGTCGCCGCCGAGCACTACCAGACAGGCATGGATCGGCTTCTCTCGTACGGCTTCGGCGCCGATCAAGCGTTCGCCGCGGCCGTGGCGGATGACGAGGGATTCGCTCTCGGTCACGCGGGCGCCGCGCTCTTCGCCCTCTTCCAGGGTGACGGCGCGACGGCGAGGACGGCCGTCGACCAGGCGCGTCGACTGGTGGCCGGGGCGACCCGGCGCGAGCAGCAGCACGTCGCGGCGCTGTCCGCGATCGTCGGCGGTGAGACTGGGCGCGGGCTCGGCCTGATCGGAGAGCATCTGAGCGAGTTCCCGCGCGACGCTCTGCTGGTGAACCAGGCGGGCAGCAGCATCGGCCTGGGCGGGCGCGCCGATCGCGAGGAGTTCCGCGCCGCCTTCGTGGAGCGCCTGGGGACTGCCTACGGCGACGACTGGTGGTTTCAGTCCGCGCTGGCGTTCGCGTATCACGAGGTCGGCCGCTACGCTGAGTCCCGGCGCCTGTCGGAGCGCTCGCTCCAGCAATGCCCGGGCAATGCCAACGCGAGCCACAACATCGCCCACATCTGCTACGAGACCGTCGACAACGAGGGGGGAATCGCGCTGCTGTCAGACTGGTTGACCGGCTACGATCGTCGCGCCCCGTTCTATTGCCACCTCGCCTGGCACCTGGGCCTGTTCGAGCTTCAGTGCGGTCGTCCCGAGCGCGCACTCGAGATCTACGAGCGCGACATCGCGGCATCGCCCAACCCGCGGCTGGCCATGATCGACGGCTCGGCGCTGCTCTGGCGCTTCGGGCTCTACGACTGCCAGAAGGGGCCACTACCCTGGCGGCGACTCGCCGATCTCGCGACGCGCGTCACGCGGCCGGGGTTCATCTTCGGTGACATCCACGCGGCGCTCGCGTACGCGTCGGTGGGCGACGACGCGGCGCTCTCGGAGCTGATCGCCGGCCTGCAGGCCCTCGACGCTAGGGGGCATCCGATCGCGGGCACGGTGGCGCTGCCGCTGGTGCAGGGCGTCGCGGCCTACGTCGCCGGCGACTACGCCGGGGCCCTCGCGCGCATCGAGACCGTCGCGGGCGAGATCCACCGCGTGGGGGGCAGCCACGCCCAGTGGGAGCTGTTCGAGGAAACGATGGTCGTGTGCCAACTCAGGCTCGGACGCTACGACGACGCCGTGAGGCTGCTCCGCCGGCGCCTCGCCTTTCGCCCATCGCCACGCGACCTCGTCTGGCTCGGTCAGGTCGGGTCGGCGCCGACGTTCCCGGCACAAACTTGACCACTCCGATGCCGAACTGGCCAGGCCGCCCGGCAATTGCCGGAAGGTTGGCCAGCGACGTTCGCGCGTAAGCTCCTGCCGCGTCGGCATTTCCGTCAGACGGTTCACTGTGGCATCCGGTTTGCCACTCCTTCGCGAGAGCTTGATGAGATCGGAAAGCGCCCGGGTCCACATCCGCCACACACGAAGCACCGCGCTAGCGCATCTGCCTCTTCGCCGCCTGGCGTTGTGCCTCGATTGCGAGGCATGCTTTGAAATCGGAACCTCGTCATGCCCCGCGTGTGGCGGAGATACCTGGGTGCTTCTGGCGAAGTTCCTCGATCAAGGCCCGCTCAAGGTGCTGCCTCAGTTCCATCCCTTTCCCAAGAGCTGGACGGAAGGGTCGAAGCACCGCGAGGACACCAACGGGCAAGTCGCCAAGCAGATCCTGGTCGTCGCGCGTGACCGCCAAAAGCTCTACGAGTATGCGAAGCGTGCGTTTTCCGGCAACGCCACCGTGGACGTCATCCTCGATCGCCGCAGCGCGGAGCGCCGGCGCAGCCGCGATCGGTCCGGCACACCCGAGCGGCGGCGGGGCGATCGCCGCCTGCTGCTCGAGATCGACAACCATCTCCGCGCTCTCGGCTGGGCCGTCGTCCGGCTCGACGTATTCAGGACCCTCGGCCTGCCGCATCGCAGCCCTTCGCGCTGACACATCTTGACAGAGGCACGCGGCCCTGCGAGGATCGCCGCGTGAACCCGATCGGCTCGGGCGTGCGCTGGCAGTGGTGGTGGCTCTCCCCTGAGGGCGGCCCCGTCTAGCCCGCGCGCGCGAGCCAGAAGCTGAGAGAAAAACGGAGCCGCCCCACCGGGGCGGCTTTCGCTTTTCACGTCGCCCCGCGTCGGCTGGCTCCTCGCACGGAGGAGGCCAGACCATGACCGTGACCACCTACGACACCGCGGGCGGGATCCGCGTCCACCGAACGGTCGAGGAAATCCCCATCGCGAGCGCGATCGAGCCCGTTGTCCAGGCGCTCGACACGCACCGCGGAGTGCTCCTGGCCTCCAGCTACGAGTACCCGGGGCGCTACACACGCTGGGACATGGGATTCGTCGACCCCCCCCTCGTCCTCACCGCGCGGCGTCGCGGCTTCCGCCTCGAGGCGCTGAACGCGCGCGGCCGCGTCCTCCTGTCCCCGATCGCCGGGACGCTCCGAGCGCTCGACGCGGTCGAGCGGGTGTCGGCCACCGAGGAGGTGCTGGACGGCGTAATTCGCGCGCCCGCCGGTCCCTTCGCCGAAGAGGAGCGCAGTCGGCAGCCGTCGGTGTTCTCCCTCCTGCGCGCGCTCGGCGCGCTCTTCCATCACCCCGAGGAGCCGCACCTCGGCTTCTATGGCGCCTTCGGCTACGACCTGGCGTTCCAGTTCGAACCCATCCGGCTTCGTCTCGAACGACCGTCCGAACAGCGCGACCTTGTCCTGTATCTCCCGGACGAGCTGGTGATCGTCGACCACCGGCGCGAGGTCGCGATGCGCCGGCGTTACGAGTTCGAGGCCGCGGGCCGCTCGACCGACGGCCTTCCGCGGGTGGGGACGGCCGAGCCGTACGTCGGGGCCACTCGGGTACCCGAGACCGCCGACCACGAGCGCGGGGCGTATGCGGCCGTCGTCCGCTGCGCGCGGGAGGCGTTCAAGCGCGGCGACCTCTTCGAGGTCGTCCCGGGCCAGACGTTCTTCGCCGGGTGCCCCTCGCCACCGTCCGAGCTGTTCCTCCGCCTGCGCGAGCGCAATCCGTCACCGTACGGCTTTCTCCTGAACCTGGGTGAAGCGGAGTACCTCGTGGGCGCTTCCCCCGAGATGTACGTGCGTGTCGACGGCGACCGCGTGGAAACCTGCCCGATCTCCGGGACGATCGCTCGCGGTCGCGACCCGATCGGCGACGCCTCCCAGATCGTCGCGCTCCTCACGTCGGCCAAGGACGAGTCCGAGCTGACCATGTGCACGGACGTAGACCGGAATGACAAGTCGCGCATCTGCGCTCCCGGCAGCGTGCGGGTCATCGGCCGCCGCCAGATCGAGATGTACGCGCGGCTCATCCACACGGTTGACCACGTGGAAGGCCGCCTCCGGCCGGAGTTCGACGCGCTGGATGCGTTCCTCGCCCACGCGTGGGCGGTCACGGTCACCGGCGCGCCCAAGGCGTGGGCGATGCAGTTCATCGAAGACCACGAGCGGTCCCCGCGCGCCTGGTACGGGGGCGCGGTAGGCGTGGTGGGTTTCGACGGCAACCTCAACACGGGGCTCACCCTCCGCACCATCCGCGTGACGCACGGGGTCGCGGAGGTACGCGCCGGCGCCACGCTGCTCTACGACTCCGACCCTGCTGCGGAGGAGGCGGAGACCGAGCTGAAGGCCTCGGCGCTCCTCGACGCGATCGGCCGCGCGCGGGTGGCCGAGCGCCGGCCGGTGGCGACGGCGCCGCGCCCGAGTACCGGCCGGCGCGTCCTGCTCGTGGACCACCAGGACTCGTTCGTGCACACGCTCGCAAACTACCTGCGGCAGGCGGGCGCGGAGGTGGTGACGCTGCGGAGCGGTTTCCCGATCGACACCCTCGATGACCTGAAGCCGCACCTGACGGTGCTCTCACCCGGGCCCGGGGCGCCGGCCGATTTCGACGTGGCGGGCACCATCGACGCGCTGGTGCGCCGGCGTATTCCGGTGTTTGGCGTGTGCCTCGGGCTCCAGGGGATGATCGAGTACTTCGGCGGAGAGCTCGGCGTCCTGGATCCGCCCGTCCACGGCAAGGCCTCCCGAATCCGGGTCCTCGGGGGTCGCATCTTCGCGGGGCTGCCCGGGGAGTTCGTCGCCGGCCGCTATCACTCGCTCTACGCGATACGGGAGAAGCTGCCCGCCGCCCTGGAGGTGACCGCCGAGAGCGACGACGGCGTGGTCATGGCGGTCGAGCACCGGGCGCTCCCGCTGGCGGCCGTCCAGTTCCACCCGGAGTCCATCATGACGCTCGCCGACGACGTCGGGCTCCGGCTCCTGACGAACGTCATGGCGCACATGGCCACTTCTGAGCTACCATCCCTGCCGTGATCATGGGCTGGCCCCCCCGTGCGGGGCGAGCGGCTGATGGTAGCTTCTGAAAGGAGCGACGGCATGACCTACGACCTGCTCATCAAGAACGGACGCGTCATCGACGGCTCGGGTCGGCCCGCGTTCCACGGCGACGTCGCCGTGGCCGGGGGCAAGATCGTCGAGTTGGGGCGCCTCAGCGGCTCCGCGCGCCAGACCATCGAGGCGGATGGCCGGGCCGTCGCGCCGGGCTTCGTCGACAACCACTGCCACTACGATGCGCAGGTCGTCTGGGATCCCCTGTGCACCTATTCCTGCCACCACGGCTCCACGACGGTCATCATCGGCAACTGCTCCCTTTCGCTCGCGCCCGTGAAGCCCGAGGCGCGCGAGAAGCTGGCGGGGATGCTGTCGTACGTCGAGGCGATCCCGATGGACGTGCTCCAGGCGGGCGTGCCGTGGAACTGGGAGACGTTCCCCCAGTACATGAGTGCGATCGGGCAGCGGCTCGGGGTGAACGTCGGCACGTTCGTCGGCCACTCCGCCGTCCGGCTCTACGCCATGGGTGAGGACTGCTCCGAGCGCGACGCGACGGACGCCGAGCTCGAGATCATGCGTCGGCTGGTGCGCGAGTCGCTCGACGCCGGCGCTCTCGGGCTCTCGATCACGCGGAACATGAACCACTTCGACATCGCGGGCAAGCGCATCCCGGCCGCGTGCGCGCCGGAGTCGGAGCTGTTCGCGCTGGCCGACGTGCTCCGCGAGGCCGGCACCGGCGTGATCCAGTGCGGCGGCGGCACCAACCCCGAGATGAAGGACCGACTTCTGTCCCGGATCTCGGAGGCGTGCGGTCGGCCCATCATGTACAACACCCTGCTCGAGCAAGCGCGGCAGCCCGGGCGGTGGCGCGAGCACCTGGCGCACGTCGAGGAGACGGCGAAGCAGGGGATTCGCGCAATCCCGCTCTGCAACCCCGGCAGCATCCTCAACCGCTTCACGATGAAGAACTGCCAGGTGTTCCGCAGCATGCCCACGTGGCTGCCGATCCTCCAGGGCCCCGATGCGGACAAGATGCACGCGTATCGCGACCCGGAGATCCGCGCGAAGCTGCGTGCCGAAGTGGACGCGCCGCTGGGTCCGGACTCGACGTTCTCCCAGCGCTGGGACCTGATGGTCGTGGAGGAGCCCAAGCTCGCGAAGAACCGCGGCCTCGCCGGAAGACACATCGCGGAGATTGCGAAGGCGCAGGGCAAGCACCCGGTCGACGCGTTCCTCGATCTCGCCGTCGACGAGGAGCTCGAGACGGGCTTCTGCCTGGGCGAGATCAACATGGATACCGAGGCGGTCGCGCAGATCCTCGGAAGCCCCTACGCCGTGGTCGGCCTCACCGACGGCGGCGCTCACGTGCAGTTCCACTCGAACGTCAGCAATCCCACCCGCCTGCTCGGCTACTGGGTGCGGGAGAAGAAGATCATGTCCCTCGAGCACGCGGTGCGGCGCCTCACGTTCGACTCGGCGACGGCGTTCGGCATCTACGACCGCGGCCTCGTGCAGCCGGGGATGGTCGCGGACCTCGTCGTCTTCGATCCCGATACCGTGGCGCCGGTCAAGGAAGACGTCGTGCACGATTTCCCGGCCAACGGTTGGCGGATGCGCGAGCTGGCCGAGGGGATCCACTACACCGTAGTGAACGGCGAGGTGCTGCTCGAGAAGGGCGAGCACACCGGGAGCCACCCCGGGCGCGTGCTGCGCAACGCGCGCTATCAGACAACCAGAAACGGCGGGGCATAGCGCGTTCCCGGCCGCTGTCGGAACCGGCGACATCTTCTGATCAACACGGAGGGGCGGTGACGAGCCGCCCCTCGCTACTGTCGGACAGACGACCCATCTGGCGGCGCGGATGGAGCAATTCGCTCCTAACCGAGGGCTACGCGCGCAGCTCCCACACCGTGCCGGCGGGCGTGTCGCGCAGCTCGATCCGGGCCGCGATCAATCGATCGCGGACCCGATCGGCGAGCTCGAACGCCCGCGCGGCGCGCAGCTCTCCGCGCAGCGTGATGAGACTCTCGACCAGCGGCGCCAGGAGCTCCCGAGGATCGCGGAGCCCGCCCGCCGCCGCCTCGCCCAGCCGCTGAACCAGCGAGTACAGGATGGCCCGCGCGCGGTCGGGCTCGTCGGTCTGCAGGGTGTCGGCCGCCCACTCGGCGATCGCCCGGTCGAGGTTCAGAATGGCCTCGGCCGCCTCGGACGCCTTCCGCCCGGCGATCGCCGCCTCGAACGCCTGCTCGAGCCGCGTCACCTCCGCGAGGAGCGGCGATCGCTCCGCCGGGGACGCTCCGGCTTTGGGTGGCGGCGAAGCTGCGCCCTCCGTGGCGCCACCGAGCTCGGGTTCGCGACGCGTGGCCGACGAGTCACCGCGAGCGGCGGCGACCAGCGTGTCGAGGCGGAGCCGCTCCCCCGCAGGAAACCGCCGCGACGCGCCCCGCCGACGCACCGTGAGGCCTCCGCGCCCGGACACGACGGCTGTTCGCGCGTCGAGATCCACCATCAGCACGGTGTGCTCGTCGATGCCCAGGACCCACGCGTCGTCGGGCAGCATCGCCTCCATCGCCGCCAGACGGCGCTCGCCCAGGTAGCAGTAGTGAGTGTCGTGTGTGCCGCCCTCGGCGTTGTCGTAGTGCGGGATGACCACGCACGAGCCCTCGAAGCCGACCGCGCCCAGGAGGCGAGGGCCTCGGGCACCGGCGAGTCTCGCCAGACCGACAGCGCGTACGAGGGGCTCCCGGGGCCGGCAAAGACGAAGCCGGCCGTACGCAGGCGTGAGAGCGCGGCGGCCTCGGCGATCGGCGTGCGCAGAGTCTGATCGGCCGCGAGCGGACCGAGAAAGCCGGCCGCCTCGATCGTGAGCTGCACGCGATGCCCGAAGTACTCGACGGCCCGCTCGGTGATCTCCGACGCGTTTTCCTGGAACCCATAGGGAGTGTCGAGCAGCACGGCGCGCGGCTTGGGCTCGCCCAGACGCGCCACGATGTCGCGATGCGGCGTGACCATCGTGGGGGCGGTTTCTCCGGACCCCATGATCGCGAGGATGCGCGGCGGCTTCGCACTCATGCGAAGAATCCCTCGCGCACAGCCCCGGCCAACAGGTCGCCGACCCGCTCCGGGAACTCCAGATGGAGGTCGTGGTGGCCGGGCGAGAACCAGGTCGAGCGCAGCTTGCCGCCGGCCGCGAGCGCCACCGCCTCCGCGCGACGCTTGGCCGTGGTTCTTGCCGCGTCCCCGGCATCGGCTAGGAGCAAGAGCGTCGGGGTTTTCAGCGACGCCCAGCGCGTCGACGGGCGGTGCTCCCACAGCGATCGCAGGATCGTGAGGTGCCGGCTTCGCGCGAGGCGCGCCTCGACGGTGCCGTCGGCGCGCGTCCGAAAGCAGTGCAGGTAGGCCGCGATGGCACGATCGGGGAAATGCGGCACGCCCTTGCGGATCCGGCTCTCCAGCTCGGCCAGCGTGAGGTGATCGAGCGCCGGCGGGGTCAGCTTCGCGAGGCAGTCCTCCCACACCGGATACGACTGGGCCAGATCGACGACACCGCCGTCGACGCAGGCAATGCCGCGCACGGCGTCCGGCCGGCGCCAGGCCAGCTCCAGCACCACGGTGCCGCCCCAGGACTGGCCGACGAGGACCGGACGCTCGAGCTCGAGCGCGCCGATCAGCGCGAGCAGGTCGGCGATGGCGGTGTCGAGGTCGTAGCCGGCCTCCGGGGCGTCTGAGCGCCCGTGGCCGCGCTGATCGATCGCGATCGCCGTGTGGCCGGCCGCGTGAAGATGCTCGGCGACGCCATCCCAGAGCCGTGCGTTGGAGGCCAGCCCGTGGACGAGCACGAAGGGGGCTGCTCCACGAGCTCCGATCCGCTGCTCCACGTGCAACGCGACGCCCGGAGCGACCACGACGCGGCGCTCGACCGGGGCCGCCACGAAGGAACCGGCTGGTTCTGTCATGGGCGCAATCGTAGCATCAGGGAAAGCCGAGGGGCGAGGAGGCGTCGATGGCGCCGGGACCGATCGAAGGGCTGGCGGGTGTGCTCATCTGGACGGAGGCCGATCGCTTTCCGGCCATGGCGCGCTTCTATCGAGACACGCTCGGGCTCGCGCCGCGCTCCGCCAAATCGGACTTCATCAACTTCGACTGGAGCGGAGTGCGGTTGAGCGTGGGCGTCCACGACCGGGTCCGCGGAGCGAGCCGTGAGGCGCTGCGCATCATGATCAACTTGACGGTCGGCGACATCCGAGCCGTGCACGAGCGACTGGCGCGCGCCGGCGTGGTCTTCAGCCGGGCGCCCGCCCAGGAGGACTGGGGCGGGTGGGTCGCCACCTTCGCCGACCCCGACGGCAACATCCTGCAGCTCATGCAGCTTCCGGCCTAGAGTCAGAGGCCGGAGGGACCGCTGATCAGAACGCCGTCGCGCAGTTGACGCTGACCGGAACCGACGGCGTACGGCGCAAATCGGGGACCAGCTCGTCGTAGAGTTCGACCAGCGCCCGCGCCACCGACGGCCAGGCGAAGCTCTGCGCCCATCGGGCGGCGAGACGGCCGAGCGTGCGCCGCCGCGACGCGTCGGCGAGCAGCGACGCGATCGCCGACGCGAGCGCGACCTCGTCCCGCGGAGGCACGAGGACACCGGTCACGCCGTCCTGAATGGTCGTGGCGAGACCGCCGACCCGTGACGCGACGACGGCGGCGCCGCACGCCATGGCCTCGAGCGCGGCCATCCCGAACGACTCGTGATGCGACGGCACGAGGCAGAGATCGGCGGCGCGGTAGTACTCGGGGAGGGCGGTCTGGGGTTCGGGCCCCTTGAAGTCGACCCACGCGCCGACGCCGAGCGCGGCGGCCAGTGCCCGCAGCCGCGCGCGATCGTCGTCCCGTCCTTCGTCGCGGTCCCCGCCCACGATCACCAGACGCAGGTCGGCCTGACCGAATCCGTCCGCCTTCAGACGCGCAAGGGCCTGCAGGAGGATCTCGAGGCCCTTGATGGGCGCGGGGCGACCGACGAAGAGGAGAACCCACTCGGCGTCGAGTCCCAGTCGCGCGCGCGCCGCGATCGCGCTGCCCGGGTTGAAGAGATCGACATCGACCCCGCAGGGGATGGTGCGCACACGGTCGACGTCCGCGCCGCAGTACCACGCGAGCTCGGCGCGCTCGAGCGGCGTCGCCGCCACGATGCGATCGGCTAGTGCCGCAACCCTCGCCTCGGCGTCGAGACGCACCTGAGGCACCCATTCACTTGGAGTATCGGCCAGCGCGTTCTTCACGACGCCCAGCGTGTGGAACATCTGAACGACCGGGACGCCGCCGAAGCGGCGGGCGAGCTCGACGGCCACCAGGCCCGACAGCCAGTAATGGCCGTGAAAGAGCGCGTACTCGGCGCCGGTCCGCTGCCCAAAGGCCACCACGCCGTCGGTGAACGCGTCCAGGTCGGCCACGATCTCGGCCGGCGGCACCGGTCGCTGCGGACCAGCCTCGATGTGAACGACGCGCGCGCCCGGACCCAGGGGGACGACCGGCGGAATGCCCGGGGTCTGGCTCCGGGTGAAGACGTCGACCTCGAGTCCGAGCCGCCCCAGGTGGCGCGCGACCTCCCGGACGTACACGTTCATGCCGCCGGTCTCCTTGCCGCCGAGCGCGGCGAGGGGACACGTGTGGACGGAGATGAGCCCGATTCTCGTCACGAGGCCAGCCCGGCCGCCGCGCGCAGGCGCTCCAGGACCGTGAGGAGCGTGATCGACGCCGCGCACGATCGGCGCGGCGCGGCCTCGCCGCGCACGACGGACTGAAAGTGCTCGATCATCGTCCGGTAGGGATTCGCCGCGCCCGCGATGATCTCCTCGAGACGACCGTCACGGTGGCGGAGCGTGATCGCCGCGTCCTCGGGCCCGGGAGTGTGCGCGCGATCGACGAGCAGCGCGGCCTCGGTTCCGACGATCTCGAGGAACTGCCGCTCCGGAGCGTCGAAGGAGCACTCGATAGTCGCCGTGAACCCGTCACCGAAGTCGAGCCAGCCCGAGAACGAGGCGTCGACGCCTGATTTCGCCAGCGCCGCCACCGCCTCGACCCGCGCGGGCGTCCGGCCCGCCGCCGCGAGCAGCGGCGCGACACAGTAGATGCCCACGTCGAGCAGCGCCCCTCCCCCCATCTCCGGTCGCCAGCGATGGTCGTCGCGGCGATCGAGAACACCGGTGAAGGCCGCGCGGGCGAAGCGCAGCGCGCCGAGGCGGCCGGACGCGACGAGCGTCTCGATCGCCATCGCCCGGGGATGGAACGGCGTCATGTAGGCCTCGAGGAGCGTCACGCCCGCCGCCGCACACGCCGCCGCCATCGCCTCCGCATCGGCCGGCGTGGGCGCCAGGGGCTTCTCGCAGAGCACGTGCTTGCCGGCGGCGGCGGCTCGCTCCACCCATTCGCGGTGCAGGCTGTTCGGCAGCGGGACGTAGACCGCCTGGACCTCGGGATCGTCGAGCAGGGCACCGTAGTCGCGGTAGGCGCGCGCGGCCCCGAAGCCGGCGCCGCCCACGTCGGCGGCGCGCGCGCTCGCCACCGCGACGAGCCGCGCCCCGGGGCTCGCGACGATCGCCGGCAGTACCGCCTTCTGCGCGACCTGCGAGGTGGCGCCGATCACGCCCCACCCGATTGGCGTCGCCCCCATGTCAGCTCCCGTCGTCCTCGAGCACGACGGGCGCGCCACCGCGTGTGCTCGATCGTTGCGCGGCCTCGAGCACGCCGATGACTCGCCGCACCGAGGCCGGCGTGACGGCCAGCGGCTCGCCGAGGTGCAGGTGATCGGCGAGGTTTCGGTGAAAGGCGAAGGGCTGCTCGACGGCCGGCGGCAGGCGCGTCTCGGTGATCCCGTAGCCACTCTCGTAGCGCGCGAGCAGGAGCTCGGCGGGCGCCTCCGCGTGGTGCGCCTGCGTGGCCACGTACCCGCGACCCGGCTCGATGTGCTCGAGGGTGATCGTGCGATAGGAGCCGACGAGCGTGCCCGCCGTGCCTTGCACGTAGAACTTGGGACGGCGAACGGCGGCGATGTCGCTCTGGAGGAACTCCGCCTCGCGGCCGTCCGGCCACGTCATGCGAACGCGGATCTGGTCGAGATTGGTGACGTCGTGCCAGACACGCTTGTGCCCGTGGGCCTGCACGATCCGCGGCATGCCGGCGATGAGCTGGAGCACCCAGTCGACGTGGTGCGAACCCCAGTCGTAGCCGGCGCCGCCCGAGACCGCCGTGTCCGAGTGCCACGTGCGACATGGATGCGCGTAGCCGCCGACGAAGGTCTCGACGTTGAAGATCTCGCCGAGGAGCCCGGCGCCGACGGCGCGCCGCAGGGCCACGAAGTCGGGATCCCATCGCCGGTTCTGGTGAACCGTCAGCATGCGTCGGCTCGCCGCCGCCGTCGCGATGATCTGGTCGGCCTCGGCGACGGTCAGGCACAGCGGTTTCTCGCAGGCGACGTGCTTGCCCGCACGCAGGAGCGCCAGGGTCAGCGCCACGTGATGGGCCGGTGGTGTCGCCACCAGCGCGACCTCGACGTCGTCGTCGCTGACCAGCTCGCTCACCGACGCGTACGTCCGCACGCCCGGGAAGTCCGTCTCCGCCGCCTTCCGGCGCTCGACGTTCGGGTCGACGACGGCGACCAGCTCGAGCCCCTCGGTCCGCGTCACGCCGAGTCCGTGATGGTAGCCCATGGCGCCGAGCGGACCGTACCCGACGATGCCGACGCCGATGTTGCGTCCGCAACAGTGCAGATCCGGGCGCAGCGCCCGCGCGAGCAGCTGGGCGAGCTCGGGTGTGCGGAGCGCCGCGTCCGTGTTCCCGAGGCCGCACGCGACCACCCGACCGGCCCCGCGGGGCGTCTCCACGACGGCGGCGAAGTCCCGGAGCGCGACGCTCACGTCGACGATGACCTTGCCGTCCGCGAGCGGGATGAGGGGCACGAACCCGTCGACCACGGCGAACTCGCGCGTGACGCGGGCGGAGATGTGAGAGTGAGCCTCGGTGACGCGCGCGTAGTACTCGCCGGGGGGCGGCTCCGGGCCGGCCACCGCCCCCAGCAGATCGGCCCAGAACCCGTCGCGCTCGGATGGCGCGCAGCCCACCGCCACCAGTGCCGCGCCCCGCTCGACGGCCGCCCGGATCGCGCCGAGGAACGCGAGCGGCTGGGCCGGCTGCGGACCGTCGACGACGATCGCATCGGTCTCGCCGACGTCCGGCGTCGGCTCGCCCGGCACCAGGAAGTGGAGCTCGCCCAGTCCCTGGGTCAGGGCACGGAACGCGGCGCGACGACTCTCCGTGAGACGCGGCGAGAGGACGAGGATGCGCACGGCATCGCCCTAGAAGTGCATCACCTCAGCCGCGTGGTCGTAGACGTCCTGGATGCGGCCGTGCGAGATCGCGGCCGCTTGCACGGCGGCCACCAGGTGGCGCCAGCGCAGCGAGGGACGGGTCGAGTGGAACTCCTCGTACGTCGCCTGGTGATGCTTGAAGGCGTGCATCTCCGTGAAGTTGTCGCGGCAGGCGATCTTGCCGAGCACGGTGATCAAGGGCTCGGGCGAGTAGTCGCAATTGGCGTACTGCTGCGCCAGGGCGGCCGCCTGTTTGACTTCGTCGGTCGAGCGCCAGCTGGCGAGGCCGGCCGTCGGCAACCGCTCTCCGACCGGCAGACGGTCGATGAGGGCCTCGATCTCGACGAGCAGCTCGTCCTGCGCGCGGGACGGCAGGAACGCCATGCGATCCGGCTCGGGCTGGATGTCCGGCGCCAGCATGCGCTGGGCCATCCGCACTTCCGGTCCGGTGTTCCACATGAGCAGCGCCTGCAGCTTGATGCGCCGCGACAGCTCCGGCTGCCGCAGGAGGTAACGCCGCGTGTTGGCGCCGGTATTGATGTGCACATCCATCGGGTTCCCCGTCAGCGAGCGCAGGAAGAGTGTCGAGCCGCCGACCGAGAGGCCCTCGCCCACCCCTTCGAGGGACAGCCCGCCGCTCAGCGCCTGGGCCAGCATCTCGGGAATTTCCGTGAAGTCGTTGCAGCGCCCGATCTCGTCCGCGAGCCGCGTGACGGCAGCGGTCTCGTCCTCGTCGGTCTTGACGCGCAGATCGCGCTCGAGCAACTCGTACTTCCTGATGAGGGCGTCGACGTCGACGAGCATCGCCGGGGCCGTCGGACGCGTGATGTAGCGCACCGGCGCGCGGCCGATGTACTTCGCGTATTCCCAGCCGAAGTACTCGAGGGCCCGCCAGGTGAACACCGGGAAGAGGAAATAGTGGTCGTCCAGCTGATTCTTGGGGACGCCGACCTCGAGCAGGAGCTCGAGGACCTGCATGGGCGAAAGGTGCTCGAGCAGATACAGGAAGTAGTGATCGCAGGCGTTGTAGACACCTCGGCTCACCGCGGTGCGAAACGCCTTGACGGTCGCCTCGACGTCGCCCTGCTCAGATACGGGCTTCGCGTCGGCCAGGACGAAGGGACCCATGGCCGGCGAGTGGATGTGCTTGTTCGCGACGGCGACATTCTGGATCACCGGCATCATCGCGTACTCTCCGGGCAGGCGCGCCGCGATGTGACGCACGGCGTGGAGCCCCGCCAGCGGATGGAGCGGTCCGCCGTGGTGGCCCGGTGGCAGGTCCGAGGAGCGCACCACCGCCAGCGCCGAGGCCAGCAGCATGTCCTTCACGGACGTGCCGGCGGCGAGCTTGTCGTGGGCCCGAGCCACGATGTGCTCCGGAGTCGTTTCCTCCACGAACCGCACGAGTGGCTCGATGTGATCAGGATAGAGAACACGTTGGGCCATGACACGATCCTCCCGTTACCTAGCCGTTGCGCCCGTGGGCGCGGACACTGCCGATAGGGCCGTTCGCATGAAGGCGGGATCGAAGATCCGGTCCGCCATCACCTGACAGCGCTTCATTAGCCGGGGCTCGTCCGGCTGGTAGTCGGCGATCGCATTGTGCAGCGTCCCGATGTGGTCCCACACCAGCACGTCGCCCTCGGTCCAGCGGTGCGTGTATTGATACTTCGGCTGGAGCTGGTGCGCAACCAGCATCTCGAGCACGCGGTCACTTTCGGCCTCGTCGAGCTCGTTGATGCGGATGGCGTAGCCCGGGTTGCAGTAGAGCACCCTGCAGCCCGTGATCGGGTGCGTCAGGAAGACCGGATGGACGGAGGGCGGCCGCCTCCGGCGCTGTTCCTCGGACAGCGGCGCCCGCAGGCTGCCTGGCCGGCGCCGCATGTTCTCCCAGAACTTGTTGAAGTCGTGGGTCGCCGTCATCGCCGCGAGCCGTGTCCGCACGTCGGGTGGGAGACCCTCGTAGGCCGCCTGAGTGTTGACGAAGGCGGTGGCGCCGAGCACCTGGCCATTGCGGCGTGGCACCGTGACGGCGTAGAGCACGTTCAGGAAGCCGATCGTCTCGTTATAGGACATGTCTGTGTGCCAGTCCTGCCCGGCGTCGGTGATCCCGATCGGCTCGCCGTTCTCGATGATGTTCGAGAGAAACCCGACCTCCGGCATCCCGGGCTCGTGGTGCCGGCCGGTCAACGTGGCCTGGATCCTGCCGAAGCGCCGCGAGAAGTCCCGGAGCTCGACGGCCTCGAGCCGCTGATCCGGAAATCGCAGCACGCCGTGGCGGCCGAGCGCCAGGAGGAGCGCGGCGAAGTCCGCGTCGCTCAAGGGTTTGGCGAGGTCGGCCCCCCTGACCGTCGCCCCCAGGATCTGTCCGCTCGGCTCGATAGCCGTCATGCCGCCCTCCTCATGGCCCGCCGGGATTATACTGCGCCGGGCTCGTCCGTGAATGAGGAGCTCCTGCAAGGAGGCCGACATGGAGACGAAGGCGGCGGTCTTTCGGAAGGTGCACGAGCCATTGACGATCGAGGCGATCGAGATCGACAAGCCGTGGGGCCGCGAGGTCCTCGTTCGCACCGTGGCGACGGGCGTCTGCCATAGCGACCTGCACGTCGTCGACGGTGTGGGGAGGTTCCCGCTGGACCGCCCGATCATCCTGGGACACGAAGGCGCCGGCGTCGTCGAAGCGGTGGGCGCCGACGTGACGACCGTGCGACCCGGCGATCACGTGGTGGCCTGCCTCTCCGGCTTCTGCGGGAGCTGCGAGCAGTGCCTCGGCGGGCACCCGAACCTCTGCGTCGGCGGCGTCGTCACCCGGGCCGAGTCCGCCCCGCCGCGACTTTCGCAGAAGGGCCAGGCGTTCAGACAGTTCATCGGCATCTCGAGCTACGCCGAGCGCATGCTGCTGCACGAGAACTCGGTGGTGAAGATCGACCCCGAGCTTCCGCTCGACCGAGCCGCCCTCGTCGGGTGCGGCGTTCTCACCGGCGTGGGGGCGGCGCTGCGATCTTCCGGACTCGAGGCCGGGCAAACCGTCGCCGTGTTCGGCTGCGGCGGCGTGGGGCTGTCGATCGTCCAGGGGGCGCGCATCGGCGGCGCCCGTCAGATCATCGGAGTCGATGTCTTCGAGTCCAAGCTGGAGATGGCCAGGCGCGTCGGCGCGACCCACGTCGTCAACAGCGCGAAGGACGATCCGGTCAAGGCGGTCCGCGCGCTCACGGGCGGGGCCGGCGTGGATCACTCCTTCGAGGCCGTCGGGAACACAACCCTCGTGCGCCAGGCCATCGAGAGTCTTGCCATCCGGGGCACCGCCACCATCGTCGGTGTTCTGCCGCCGGACGCGAAGATCGAGTTCCCGTGGATGGCGATTCGCCCGGAGTGCCGGGTGCAGACCTCGCGGATGGGCTCGAACCGTTTCCGCGTCGATATCCCCCGCTACCTCGAGTTCTATCGCCAGGGGCGCCTCCTGCTCGACGAGATGGTCACGCGCCGCGGCCGGCTCGACGACATCAACGAAGCGTTTCGGGCGATGAAGGCGGGCGAAGTCGCTCGGACTGTCCTGCTGTTCGAGTGATTGGATATCGGGGGGAGCGGCGCCGCTCCCCCCCGATTCCCCCCACCGGTCGCGCGATGCGACCGTGCACAGGATTCGATTGCGCCGGCACAGCCGGCGCTCGAATAGGAGCCAGTAGATGATCGTCGACATGCACGCGCATATCATTCCCGAGCACTTCCCGCCTGCGGGCACGCGGGCCAGCGCGTGGACCTGGCCGTCGATGGACCACTTCGAGCCCGGCCGCGCGCGCGTCATGATCGAGGGCGAAAACTACCGCACCGTCCACGACGGCAATTGGAATGTCGAGCGCCGGCTGCGGGACATGAAGGGACACGGTGTCGACGTCGAGGTGATCTCGCCGATGCCGGAGCTGTGCGCCTACTGGTTCACGCCCGAGGACGCCCTCGACTTCTGCCGCTACACCAACGAGGCCATCGTCCGCATGTGCGAAGCGGCGCCCGGCCGCTTCGTCGGCCTCGGGATCGTGCCGTTACAAGATCCGGGCCTGGCGGCCAAGGAGCTCGCCCACGTCAAGAGCCTTGGGTTTGCGGGCGTCGAGCTGGGATCGAACGTCAACGGGAAATCGCTGGGCATGCCCGAGTTCCGGAGCTTCTTCCAGGAGGCGGAGCGACTCGGCGTGGCGGTCTTCGTCCACGCGCTCCGTCCGACGATGATGGACCGCTTCCCCACCAAGTCTCCCTTCAACCCCGTCGGCTACCCCACGGACACCTGTCTGACCATCGCGTCCATGATCGACGGAGGAACGGCGGAGAAGTGCCCGGGCCTGAGGATCGCTTTCAGCCACGGTGGCGGCACCTTCCCCTTCCTCCTGCCGCGCTACAACCATCAGTGGAGCGGGACCTGGAACGAGGAGGCGCCCGGCCAGGGCCGCGGCGCCGTCGCGCCCGGCGCCTTGCCGCGCTCGCCCGCAGAGTACGCCCGCCGCTTCTACTACGACACGCTGCTCTTCGACCGGCGAGCCCTCCGCTATCTGATCGACATGATCGGGGCCAGGCAGATCCTCGTCGGGACGGACTATCCCTACATGGCGCCCGAGCACCCGGTGGACAAGACGCTGCACGCCCTGGGGCTGTCCAAGGAGGTCCACGAGGACATCACCTGGAACAATTGCTTCCGCTTTCTCGCGATGAAGCCGCCGGTCACTTCAAGATCGTCGTAGGGGGTGGCGATGAAGCACCGACTCGCCCTCGTCTCACTCCTGCTCGTCGTCCTCACGATCACCCGCGTGCCCGGGCTCGCCGCCGCCCAGGGCGATGGGCGCTCGGAAGCACCTGCAGGGCAGCTCACATGGGCCGTCGCGGTGGCGCTGGCGCCCGTATGGTTCGACCCGGCCGAGGCGACCGGGCTTCTCACTCCGTTCATGATCCTCTACGCGCTGCACGATGCTCTCGTGAAGCCGATGCCGGGCAAGCCCATGGCCCCGAGCCTGGCCGAGAGCTGGAGCGTGTCGGCAGACGGGCTGATCTACGACTTTGTCCTGCGCCAGGGGGTCCGCTTTCACAACGGCGACCTGCTCACCGCCGACGACGTGAAGTTCTCCTTCGAGCGTTACCGCGGAGTGTCGGCCAAAGTGCTGAAGGACAGGGTGCGGCAGATACGGGTCGTCGACCCGCATCGTGTCCGCTTCCAGCTCAAGGAGCCCTGGCCCGACTTCCTCACGTTCTACGCGACGCCCGCGACGGGCGCGGGATGGATCGTCCCTTCGAAGTACGTGGAGAAGGTGGGCGACGAAGGGTTCAAGAAGGCGCCGGTGGGCGCCGGGCCCTACCGGTTCGTCTCCTTCACGCCCGGTGTCGAGCTCGTGCTGGACGCGTACGAGCAGTACTGGCGGAAGAGCCCGAGCGTCAAGCGGCTCGTGCTCAAGGTCGTGCCCGACGAGGTGACGCGCGCGGCGATGCTCAAGCGCGGTGAGGTCGACATCGCCTATGCCCTCCGGGGCGCCATCGCCGAGGATGTCCACCGTAGGCCCGGACTCGGCCTGAAGCCGGCCCACAGCTTCGGGGGCCACTGGGTGCTCTTCACCGAGCAGTGGGATCAGAAATCGCTCTGGGCCGACCGTCGCGTCCGTCTCGCCGTCAATCAAGCGATCGACCGGCCGGCCATCAACCAGTCCATCACGCTCGGCTTCTCGCGGATGACGGGCAGCATCATCCCGATGGACTTCGAGTTCTATTGGCCAGCGCCCGTCTACTCGTACGATCCGAAGAACGCGAAGCAACTCCTGACGGAGGCGGGCTACCCGAACGGCTTCGAGGCCGGAGAGCTCTCGACCGACGCCAACTTCGCCGACTATACTGAGGCCGTCGCCAACTATTTCGCGGCCGTCGGGATCCGGACGAGGGTCCGTCCCCTCGAGCGCGCCGCGTATTTCACCCAGGTCCGCGAGAAGAAGCTGCGCCCGCTCGTCTACCTCGCGAGCGGCGCGTACGGCAACGCGGCGACCCGCCTCGACTCGTTTGTGGCCGCCGGCGGACTCTACACGTACGGGAGCTATCCCGACATCGAGGGGCTCATTCAGGAGCAGGCCGCCGAGCGCGACCGAAAACGCCGCGAGGTCACGCTGCACCGCATCCAGCAGCGCATGCACGAGCGGGTGATGTTCGCGCCCGTCTGGGAGATCGCCGTCCTGAACGGTTACGGACCGCGGGTGGCGGAGCCGGCGCTGAGCCTGATCGCCGGTCACCTCTTCAGCGCGCCGTACGAGGAGGTCCGGCTCAAGGGTCGCTGAGTCTGGGAGGAACCGATGCTGAGCGTCACGCGCGATCTGATGCTGCCAACGGCCATCACCGGGTCGTATCCCCGCCCGCTCTGGTTCAACGAGAGCCTGCGCGGCCGCTCGTTCAAGTCGGCGCTCGGCGATTCGCTCTTTCGCGAGCAGTACCTGGACGCGGTCGCGTGCGTCATCAACGCCCAGGAGGCCGCGGGCCTCGACATCGTGACCGACGGCGACAGCCGGTTCGACCTGGCCGTCGGCGGCAAGTCGTGGTTCTTCTATCCGATCGAGCGGCTCGGCGGCGTCGAAGGCCATCGGGATACCTCCCGCGGCTGGATGCAGCGGCACGGCTTGCGCCCGGGTCACATCCTCTGGGAGGTGCAGGAGGCCTATCAACCCGGGGTGGTCAAGGACAAGCTCCGCCGCGGGCCTCTGGAATACACGGCGCTCTGGAAGGCGGCCCAGCGCCTGACGGACCGGCCCCTGAAGTTCGGCGCGATCTGCGCGCCGGCCCTCGCGAGCATGCTCTGGGACGAGTACTACGGGGACGACAAGACACTCATCAACGAGCTGTGCGACATCATGAACGCCGAGTTCCGTGAGCTGGCCGCCGGCGGCTGTCCGCTCATCCAGGTCGAGGAGCCCCCGCACCACGGGCGCACGACGCGGCCCGACTGCAGCGACGCCGACCTCGAGTTCCTCACGCAGGCGTTCAACCGCCAGCTCGTCGGCGTCGACGCCGAGATCTGGGTGCACACCTGCTGGGGCAATCCGAACCAGCAGCGCGTGTACTGGGAACCGCCGAGCTACGAGCGCGCGCTGCCGCATCTCCTCCAGCTCGACGGCGACGTCATCACCTTCGAGTGCGCCAGCACCAACGGCCGCGACCTTCCGCTCTTCGCCAAGCACCGGACCGACAAGAAGATCGGGATCGGCGTGGTCAGCCACTGCAACACGGTCGTCGAACCCCCGGCGCACGTGGCCCGGCTGATCCGGAAGGCGCTGGAGTACATCCCGCCGGAGCGGCTGGTGATCACCACCGACTGCGGATTCGGTCGCGAGGGGTTGAGCCGGCGGATCGCGTATTACAAGTGCGTCGCGCTCGTCGAGGGCACCAACATCGTGCGCCGCGAGCTGGGTCTGCCCGAGGCGCGCGTGCGCGCCGCCGACCCGCGGCTCTGGTTCGCGAGCGGGCCGGAGTCGGCGGGCGCCTAGAGGTACGGCAGGACGGTCTCCGAGAACAGTTCCGTCCCGTCCGGGCGCGGCGCGTCGGCGAAGTTCACCGTGAGCCTGGCGGCGCCCTGGCGGACGATCCGCTGAAGCGCGTCCGTGACCTGGGCCGGCGTTCCGGCCAGCCGGATGTCCGCCATCGGCCGCACGCAGGGATCGGCCTTGAGCCGCTCCACTTCGCGTTCCGTCCGAGCGATCAGGATTCCGACGCGCACGACCTGCACGATCTGGTCGTAGTCCCGGCCGACCTCGCGGCAGTGCGCTTTCAGGACTTCCTGCTTGTGGGCATGGAGCGCGTGGTCGCGGAAGCCGTAGTTCCACCAGTCGGCGTGCTGCGCGACCACGCGCAGCAGATACTTCTCCCCGTGCCCGCCGACCATGACCGGCGGGATCGGCTCGGGCCGCGGCTCGCAGTGGGCCTTCACGATGCGATAATGCTGCCCTTCGTAGCTCGCCGGCGAGTCGCTCCACATGCGCCGGATCAACTCGATCGCCTCGGCGAGCTGGGCGATGCGCACGCGGGTCGGGGGACACGGCCACCCGTACGCGAGGTACTCCTCCTGGTTCCACCCGGCTCCGATGCCGAGGATCGTCCGGCCGCCCGAGAGCGCCTGCGCCGTGGCGACCATCTTGGCCGTGTGCGCCGGATTCCGAAAGCTGTTGCACAGGACTTCGTGGCCCGCCAGCTTGTCCGGATAGCGGGCCAAGGCCCAGACCAGGAGCGTCCAGCCCTCGGCGACCTTGTGGCCGTCGTACTGGACGTGGTCGGGAAGCCAGAGCGAGTCGAACGGACCGACCGTCCGGTCAAAGTACGGGAAGGTCGCTTCCACCAGTCGCGACCAGACGTTGAGGCCGACCGGAACGGGCATCCTCAGAACCAGCTAGCCTTGTCGACCACGTTGCGGAGCGGCTCGCCGGCCAGGAAGCGCCGGCAGTTGTCGAGCAGGACCTGGAAGCGCCGGTCGTCCAGAAAGGGCCCGTGACCGGCGGTATGCGGCGTGATGAGGACGCCGGGCATCGT
>WNFS01000350.1_pt1 | contig 33210 bp, 36 predicted proteins | sample 5400141 | NCBI WGS metagenome assembly WNFS01 (sample SAMN13153358, study PRJNA577476) | soil metagenome | isolation source: 60 cm saprolite under Madrone tree | place: USA:California | collected 2016-06-14
CGCCGCTTGAGCATCTCTGGTGAGATGCGGGCCATCCGAAGCCTGCGCAGGAAGAGGTGGCGGCGCACGTACTTGACCAGGATGTAGCCGGCAAGCGCGGCCACGACGACAAAGCCAAACATCCGCCCGAGTGCGGTGGCTCGGGCGATGATCCGAACGATGCCGTCACTGAAGAAGTATCCCACCGCCAGCCACGTGCCCGCCCAGAGCAGCACGCCCGCGAGGTCGTAGAGGGCAAAGCGCGCCCGCGGGACCGCGAAAACACCGGCGAGCGGCGGCATGACCGTGGTCAACCCGGGGACGAATTTCGCGGCGAGCAAGCCCCGCGCGCCGTGGCGGGCAAAGACGCTCTCGGCTCGGCGCACGCACGAGTCCGGCTCGATGGATAGGCGGCATAGTCGAGCTAGGATCCCCGGACCGCGGCGCCGGCCTAATTCGTACCAGACGAAGTCAACAGCCAGGGCCACGCATGCGATCGCCCCGAGCACCAGCGGGATGCTGGTGCGACCGTGCGCCGCCAGGGCTCCGACCGCCAGGAGAGCCGGCACGGCAGGTAGCGGAACGCCGATCTGCTCGGCCACGACCAGCACTGGCAGGATCACGACGCCATAGTGCTCGAGAAACGTGAAGCTGTCGGCCGGGCTCATCTGGCCTCCTCATCGAACGCGCTGGACGCCCTTGTGATGGGGGAACGCCTCCGGTCGATTCTTCCTCCTATCGGCGGTCGCGCACGAGGAAAACTATTACGGGCCTGCAACGAGAGTTTGACATCGGGGCCTCCAGAGGTGAACCTAGGAAGCCAATGCGCACCCGGGTTTCGACGATCGTTCTGACCCTGGTCCTCGTGGCGGTCATACTCATGCTGACACCTCTGGCCAATGTGGATCCACCTGATCCCACTTGGATCTCCGGAATCTGGGATGATGATGACTTTGATGATGTGGTCGGCTACGTCACATCGGCGGCTGGATTGCTCCCTAACCCCGTCGCCTGCGATCTCCGTCCGGTTGCGCTTCCAGTTCTTCTGAGCCCGTTAGGATCCCGAGCTGTCGTTTCAGCGCCACGCTCAGCCTCCAGTCCCCGCGCTCCCCCGACCTTCTAGTCCAGTCTCCTTCGCTTAGCCGCGTTGAGCGGCGCAGGGGCATAGCGATGCCGCGTGGCCGGCGTTCCCTCTCCTCTACCGGAGAATCCAAGGAGCGTTGATGTTTATTCTGCAGATTGGTGGCTGGTTCATCTTCTCTTGCATTCTGATGTCCTTTGTCGAGCACCAGATCCACAGGAAGCTGATGCACAGAAGGAACTTCCTCAGCGCGCATACTGCGTCCTTCAAGCGCGTATTTGAGGCTCACACTCTTGTGCATCACGAGCATTACGCCGAGATATTCAGCGATGAACCTGTCGCTCGTGGTGAAGACAAAGAGATACGGCTGACTGTGCGCAAGGCGCCGATCAAGGCTATTCCAATTGCTGCGCTTATTGCACTAGTATCCTGGCAGGGCGCGGCTGCCTTCGTGGTCGCTATGATGTTTCATCACTGGGCGTGGAACAAAATTCATCTGGAGATGCACAAGCCGGAGCAGAGGGTCTTCAGCACCTGGCCGGTCTATAGGTTTCTGGCACGATATCACTGCCTGCATCACAGACACCTGGACGGGAACTTCAATGTTGTGTTCCCTCTGGCTGACTATGTGCTGGGGACTAACGTTCGGGCCAACGAAGGTGATCTAAAATATATGGCGCGATGGGGACTATGAATCGGGCCTCCCCCTCGGCCGAGAGGTTGTCCCAAGGGCCCGGTACTTCGGGTGCATTCGGCCTCCGGCGTGTTGCAACCCCCAGTCCCGCAGGGCCGCCAGTGCTGGACCCAGCGCCCGGCCCTTGTCGGTCAGCAGGTATTCCGCACGGGGCGGATGCTGCTCGTAGAAACGGTGGGCAATCACCCCGTACTCTTCCAGCCGCTTCAGCCGCGCGGAGAGTGTGTTCGGGCTGACGCCGGCCAGGGAGCCCTGTAGCTGCTGGAACTTGCGCGGCCCCTCCAGCAGCAGGTCGCGCAAGATCAAAATCGTCCACCGCTCGCCGATGACGTCGAGCGTGCGTGCGACAGGACAGAACTGCTCATAGCTCGTGGACATTGGGGCCCTCGCTCGTGCTCGCCCGATGACAGGTTGTTCGTTCAGGGCGTGCGCCGTCTCGCTTCGGCGGCTTCTTTGAGCTTCTTGACTTAGTAACTATATATACTATAGTGACTGCGCTGTCAATATCGCTAGGAGGTGAGGGCCATGATCGAACTGTTGACGGGCGTGACTCAATGGCGGCTTCTGATTGTTGGATTGCTCATGGCCGGCTTGGCGCTGGGGTTGCGCCGCACTGACTTGGACCCGGGCGTCCGCCGGCGCGTCTGGCTCGCCGTGTCACTCCCGCTCCTGCTGTGGATGGGGGTGGTGTGGCAGATAGCCCTCGCTGGGCTGTTCGTGCCGGGCCGGGGCGTCCCCGGCATTCCGTTGGCGGTGCTACTGCCGCTGCTGGTCGGCCTGCCGCTGCTGCTGCGCTCGGCAACCTTGGCCGCCGTGTTGGACGCCGTAGAGCCGAGCTGGCTCGTGGGCTTCCAGGTGTATCGGGTGCTGGGGGCGGTGTTCCTGGTGCGGTGGGCCAGCGGAGCACTTCCCGGTGCCTTCGCGCTGCCGGCGGGAATCGGCGACGTTCTGGTTGGAATCCTGGCGCTACCGGTGGCGCTGTGGTTGCGTTCGGGCGCACAGGGAGGCCCCACCGCCGCGGCGATCTGGAACGTGCTGGGCATCGCCGATCTGGCCTTGGCGCTGACCCTAGGGTTCTTGAGCAGTCCCACCCCCTTTCAGGTGATCGCGCTGGACCATCCCAACAGGAACATCGCCACGTATCCGCTCGTGATGATTCCCACCTTCGCCGTGCCCCTGTCCATTCTGCTGCACGGCCTGTCCCTGCGACAGTTGGCGCGGCACCGGAGGTCTGGGGATCGCGTACCGCGCCCTCGCCCGTCCTCCGCGCCGCGCACTCTTGAGCAGAGTCAGGGCGCCTGATACGACGGTGAACGTGCTTGATTGCGACGTCCCAAGGGACTTCCAATTTCGAACACGTTCTGCCGGGAGTAACGCAGCGCGCATCGTCGAGTGTCGACGAGACTTACAATCCGATTCGAGGCGCGCGTGCTCGGCAGCCGAAGTGCGCTCGCAGATTACCTTTTGAAAAGTGGCACACAGATTGCCCAATAACAGGCCGCTCGACACGCTGCACGAGGTCTAAGGGGCCATTCTGATTCGGTGGATGTCTGGGGATAAGTGGATAACTTCTTGCTTGACACGGCCGAAGTCTAGGGATTACCAAGCGGGCAATGTTCGACACTGGCAGACGCGCTCAAGAGATCCGTGCCCTCTCTGGTGTCGCAGGCCACCTCGCTTCCGCTCTCGACGTGCTCTTGGTCAGCGAATGTAATTGGTTCGTTGCCGACATTCTTGAGATGTTGTCTGTCATCGATGGCCAGATAGAGGTGCTGGAAGAGTTTAGCGACGAGGAGTCTTCATAGAGCCTCAGCGTCGCTTGGCCGGCACCGAGCTAGACGTCTGCGCCTACCAGCGGACGGTATTTGCGCCAAATCAGGTAAAGGTTCCGGAGATATATCAGGGTGCCTGCAGCCTCGCCGATCATGAAGACGGGATCTCGGCGGTGGAGTGCATACGCGAAGAGTGTCACACCGCCGCCGACTGAAAAGAACCAGAATGCGACAGGGATCACGCTCTCCTTCCGTTTCTCCGAGGCGAGCCACTGAACAATGATCCGCATCGAGAAGAACGCCTGCCCAAGAAACCCGATCGATAGCCAGAATTGCTCAGTGGTCATAGTGGTTACCCCCTAGGGTGGATGGGATCGTGCGACTATGCCAGCCGCCGCGATCAAATTGTAGATTTCGCCGTTTGGACTACCAGACGGTACCGTCCTCAATCGACATGGGCTAGTGGCCGGTCTCGAGGTCGATCACGCCCAGCGAGAAACCCCAGAAAACCTTGCGCCATCGAGTGGTGGCCCCTACGGGTCAGTACCTGTCGGTACCCAGACCAGGGGACTGAAACGCGACTTTCACTCCCCTCCACCAATGCCCAGAGCCGTCCGGGCCGAGTCGCGGCACCACAAGGTCGATGCGAACTATCTCTCAGCCTGGTTCCCGAAGCGGGCGGCGGGAGCGCTGCGCGTACCTCGAGCGGATCGTCAAGGCGACTCAATTCTGGCTGGGGACGCCGGCGCCCCGGTGATCTTCCAGCCCTGCCGGCCGACCCCTGTCATCAGCCCCGTCTCGCCAAGGACGAATGCATAGGTGTCAGGCCGGGCTGTCGTGCGGGGAGCCATGGTCCCGGAGGTGGCCTTCATCGTCCCCCCTTGAGTGTCCATGTTCGACGTCTTGGGTGTTCCGGCCGGCAGGACGTCGACCCGGGGGTCCTTGCCGACTTCCCAGCCGCCGCTGTGCTCGAGGCGGCTCAGCGCGGAGTCGGTCATCAGGAAGAGGATGGACGCAAACGGTAGGGCGCCGGCCTGCAGTCCGTAGGTGATCGAGCTGGCGGTGTAGTAGCCGACGATCTTGCCTCCAACGAGGAGCGCTCCGTTGCCCGATTGGACTCCGAAGGTGTAGTAGTAGTTCTCCCTGAAAATGTCCGGGAAGACGAGGATGCCCCTCGCCGAGGGTGCCAGCTCTCGGGCTTCCGGCGTTGTCTCGTAGAGGCTCCTGAGCGTTGCCTCTACTTCGCGGTCCAGGCTCTGCGCGCGGGCCGCGACGGCCGCTCCTGGGCCCGCCAAGATCGCCGCGAGGACGGCCAGAACGAGAACGTGCCGAGCGTACGTCTGTCTCATAAGGCGGATGCGTGCGGTAGCATCGCCTCGATCCTAACATTCGCGTGTTCCTAAAACATGGAACCCAAAACGCTAACGAAATTCACCTGGTGGCCCCAACGGGATTTGCCACCTAGTGGGCCGGTACCTCCGGTTCCCTTTGCAAGGGACAGCTCTCAGGTCTTAGCCGACCTTCTTAAACCCTCTCACAGAGCATGTAAGGCGATCCCTGTCCCCTCCTCGTACGCTCCTCAGTGCATTTATCTGTTCTCGTCGGCTGGAACGCCCCAGCGCTCCTGGTAGACGATCTGTTCTAGTTTCAACCGTGTCGCCCAACCGCGCCTCTGGAGCTCCGGCTCTTCGAAGAATTCACGTGGATACCCGATACAGAGGTAGGCAACCGGAACCACAGACGCCGGGATGCCGAGGATGGGCCGCAAGTCCTCGTAGTCGAGGATGCTCACCCATCCCACGCCAACGCCCTCGACCCTGGCCGCCAACCAGAGGTTTTGGACGGCACAACACGTGCTGTACAGGTCCGTGTCGACCACGGTGTTGCGCCCGAGCACGTGGGGCCCGGAGCGGGTGCGGTCGCAGGTGACGCAGAGATTGATGGGAGCCTCCTCGAGGCCTTCGAGCTTCAGAGACCCGTACAAGTCCGCGCGAGCGCCAGCGTAATTGGCCAGAGCCAGCTCATTCTGGATCTCGAACAGCGCTTTGACTCTGGACTTGGTGACGGCATCCCGAATCACAATAAAGTTCCATGGCTGCATGAGGCCCACCGACGGCGCGTGATGAGCGGCCCCCAGAATCCGTGCCAGCGTGTTCGTGGCGATGGGGTCCGACCGGAAAGCTCGGACATCACGGCGGCTCTCGATCACCCGGTAGAGGGTTGTCCGCTCGGCAGGCGAGAACACATCGACCATAACAGTCTCCTCCTTGCTGGGCTGCTACCAAACGTACTAAGGATTCGACGCGAGGCGGTATGCGTTCCCTTCCCTCACGTGTCTTGTCCTCTCAATTGATACACCTAGACGGTGACCAACCGCGATGTCGGCGCCGGACGGCGCGGGCCGCCACGGCCACGGAAGCTGCGCCGAGGCTGGCGTGTTGAAGAAATTGACGTTTGTCTCCGCGTGACCTCGGTTGAGTTTAGCCGGCATTCTCTGAGCGCTGCAAGAGCTCGGAAGCAGGGGGCTGCTGTCCGGGAACACCTTTTATGTCTCCTACGCTTCTACGCTCTCCGCTGCGCCACGTTGAACGGATGGTGATAGGGAAGGGAGATCACGCCGGTCGCGAGCTTGATGCGCTTCGATCGCTCGGCCGCCGCGGCCAGGAGCATCTCGGGCGACGCGATCATCTCCCGGCCGCTGGAATGATTTGATGCTCCCCGCACAGAACTCCCCGTACCCGAGCTTGTCCAGACGCTCCACGAGGTCGAGGTCACGTCGGAACTGCAGCATCGGGTGCTCACCGATGGGATGATGGGGGGCGATGAAGGCGCCGAAGTTCAGACGTGGCATGCACGGATCTCCTGGTTGGTGATGGTGAGCGACCACCCAACGTTACCATCGCCCGACGCGGCTCGGCCATGGCGGCGTCATTTCGCTTTCCGAGGTCAGTGTGCTATGCAGCACTCCTGATGACTGCCACCGGCGACCTCGGCACCCGGGACCGGCTGGACGCGACCTTCGCCCGTGAGGAGCGGCGGGGCCTGATGGTGGCGGCCGCCGCGCGCTCGGCCGCGATCGTGTTCATCCTTGGATGGCTCCGGGTCGCATACGGGTCCGTTAGCCCAAACGGGCCACCCAACCTCGCGGCAGGCCTGCTCACGTTCCCGTCGGTCTGGGGAAGCTGCATCCGCTCAGGCTAAGGATAGGCGCTCGACTTTTCGCGCGAGGTCCTCGTTCACGAGGTGCTGCAGCGCGGACCGCAGTTCCGGCCTTCCGTCCGTGAACCGGCGGACCTTGGAGAGGGGCCACGATATGTAGCGGCCGGACTCGGTGAACGTCGCATCGAACGCCGATGCGTTACCCGTCAACGCCACCGCGGTGCCGACCACGTGTCCTGGCTCGAGGAGGCCCAGATCCTTGCCATCCCGGTGGATGCGTACCGTGCCGCGTATCGCGATACAGACCGATGAGACCGGCTGTCCCTCCCTCATCAGCTTTTCGCCGGCGGCGGCGTCATTCCAGACGCCCACCATCACTAGAGCGACGAAGTCGCGGGGCGTGAGCGAGTGGAAGCCCATATCATAGAGCGTCTGCTCGTCCGGAGACAGCGCCACCGGACGGCGCTCCATGTAGATGCGCCAGATCTGATAGAGGTTGATGCCCGTGAACACGCCTGCCCACAGGATCGGCGGCCAGAGGATACTCGGCTGGTACAGGAAATACGGCATGTTGGTGAGGGCGGCGGCGACCGCGAACCATCGCAGCCACAGGATGTTCCGCACGGAGTACGACACGAGCAGGAGGATGTTCGAGAAGTGCACCAGATAGTCCGTCGGGTGAACGCTCATGGGGCCTCCCTGGACTCAGGGACAGCGCGGCGATCCGGCCTTCGTGCCGAGCAGGCCATCCTCGATCATGCGCGACCATAGCTTCTGGGCGATCGCGGCGAGCGACACCGTCGATTGCAGACTGAGAATTGGCGCCGCCACCGTCACTTCCCCGGTGGACTCCCAGAGCAGGTGACCGGTCTGCGTGCCCCAGAGCTGTAGCCACAGGCGCAGGGCCAACACGCGGGTCCGGACTATCTTCAGGCCGCCAAACTCGAACTTGTCCAGCACGGTCTGGTTGAACTCGGCGAGCCCCGGTTGCAGCACGTACTGCGAGTCGAGCGCGGCGCCGATGCGCCGCAGCCGCTCTCGCTCCAGGATTCCGCCGCGAGCAGCGCCCGAGAGCATGTCGACGTACTCGCCGGCCAGTCCCTGGTCGGTGAGCCGATTCACCATCTCCGGCATCGGCATCGTGCGGATGGGCGGCGATGCCTGCGAGAGGGCAGTCGTGAGAGCGTACGACACGGTGGCACTCAAGCCCTGGATGCCCGGAGCGGCGACGGGGCCGAAAGCCGCGACCGGCTGGCACACCAGCCCGGCGACGTCGAGAGCCGGTGACCACGGCGCGGACGTGACGTGGAAATCCGACAGGTGGATCGGAGTGCTGCAGCCGGCCGGGAGGATCGCCGAAAATGCGAGGCTCACCCAGGCGAGGCGCCGGCTCAGCCTGATCAGTCTGTACCCCATGACCGCTTTGCGGGACTCAGGGCGGGCCAGGATGCAGCCAGCCGGCTTCAGCTTGAACCTGGCGGTATCGGGCATCGCTCACTCCTTCCCGCCCAGGATGATTACACTCCCCAGCGCCGGCGCAAGGTGAACGAACCTGCGCGCCCCGCTTCGTCGCGTCGGGAGTCTCGTTCAGGCGATCAGGCCTCGGAAGCGTAGATAGCATAACCCCTGTTCTCAGTCAGAGCCGGCCGAGGCTCAGGCTCTTGCTGTGGCCCTACCAGACCAATGTGCACATCGTCGAGAGCAGCGCTCCTCCGGCCGGCGTGGGAGAACCCGGCGTGCCGCCGTCCGGGCCGCGCGAAAGCGCCCGATGGAGCCCTCGGCGCGGACATGTTAGCCTCGCGGAGTGGCCATACGCGTGACCTCGAGTGTCGATGGCTTGCAGCGGCGATGGTACTCGCACCGCTACAATCGGCCCGACCTGTACGGCCTCGCGGCCCGCCTCGCATGGCTGCCGCGCCGGGTGCGCCTCGCTCTCGCGCGGCAAGTCGGGCGTCTCGCGCCGCGGCTCATGCCCGCGGAACGCGCGGTGATCCGGAAGACCCTGGCGCGTTTCACCGGCGCCACGGGATCCCGGCTGGACGGCCTCACTGCTCGGGTATTCGTCGATTTCGCCATGTGCTTCAGCGACCTGGTCTCGACGAACCGGGAGCCGAGCGCGCGGCTCGCATCCTACGTCGCGGGAACGGAACGGGTGGAGCGGCTCAGCGGACTGACGGGAGGCCTCATCTCGCTCACCGCGCACGTGGGGAACTGGGAGCTGGCGGGGCGACTCCTGGCCGGGCAGAGCGCCCGGCCGACGCACGTGGTCGTGGCGCCTGAGGAGGCGAGGGAGCTGGAGCGGTGGGTGCGACGGGATGGCGAAGGCGTCCGCTTCGTCACGCGGTCCCGTCCGACTGTGTCACTCGAGCTGGTCGCTGCGCTGCGGCGCGGCGAGGTCGTGGCTGTTCAGGCCGATCGGGCACTCGGCACCCGGGGCGACACGATGATCTCGTTCTTCGGGCGTCCGGCGCCGTTCCCGCTGGGGCCGTTCCTGCTCGCCAGCGCCGTCGGAGTCCCGCTCGTGCCAGCGTTCTGCCTGCTCACCGCGGACTATCAGTACCTGGTGAAGGTGGCCGAGCCACTCACCGTCCGGCGTGGCGACGAGGAAGACGCCGCCCGGGCCTGGGCGGCGCTCCTGGAGGACGTCGTGCGAGAGCACCCGACTCAGTGGTTCAATTTTTTCGACATCTGGGACCCGTTCAACGGATAACGTATCGCCACCTTCGGAAGGGAGACGGGTTCATGGAAACGGAAAAGGCGCTGGAGGAAATCAAGGACATCATGGTGGAGCGGCTCAAGTTCGACCCAAGTCGCACCTCGGAGCTCACCCTGGCGACGGTCTTGCCCAAGGGAATGGAGGGATCGCTCGGACTGGACTCGCTTGACTTCATCGAGATGTCGATCGCCATCGAGGAGCGCTTCGGCTTCGTCATCGATGAGACGGAGGATGTGGAGACACACTTCGAGTCGTTAGGCTCGCTGGTGGCGTACATCACGCTCCACACGGCCGGACGCTGATTCCTGGAGCCATGCCGGCGTTGCCCCGACACGCGGTCAGCGAGCCTCATGGGTGAGATCAGGGCCGTTCAAACGCCCAGTGACATCGGAATTGGCGAAGCCGAAGTCACCGCGGCACGGCTCCGAGTGCTGCTTCCTGCTGAACTGGCGCAGCTCATCGACTTCTCATTCGTCCGATCGCACCTGCTCTACGAGGAGTTCGTCTGCCGCCTCGTCCTCCGGGTGATCCACGAGGTAGGACTCGAGACGACGCTCCGGACAGGGGGAAGCGTCCGCGAGATGGCGCTGCGGGGGGGTCTCGAGGTCGAGCGGGCTCTCGTGCCACTCGACTGGATGCTGAGACAACTAGCGGCGCGGAAGATACTCGAGGAGGTTCCCGGCGAGGGCCCAGCCCGGTTCCGTGCCAGCGGCCCCTTGCCGGTCGAGGATCCCGCTGCGGTGCGAGAGGAGCAATCCCGACACGACGGGTCATGGATGCCGTCCTATGTCCTCGCGGAGGCCGTCGCCCAGGAGTATCCGGCATTCCTGCGGGGAGAGGTGCCGGGCGAGGAAGTGCTGTTCTCTCCGCGGCGGCTTCGCCTCTGGATCGACTACTTCTCCAACGGCAACCGCCTCTACGCGGTCAACAACCACATCGGCGCGCTCGCCGTCGAGCAGTGGATGCCTCCGGACGGTGGAGTGCTGCTTGAGCTGGGCGGAGGGCTGGGCAGCGGAGCCCTCGCCGTGCTCGATCGCTTGGCAATGGCTGGTCGGCTGGACGCGATTCGCGAGTATCGCTTCACGGAATTTGTGCCCGCGTTCCTCCGTCGAGGGCAGCAGGCGTTGCGAGCGCGTTACCCCGAACGCTCGTCTCTCATCTTCGGCGCGCTGGACATGAACCGCCCCTTCGGGGACCAAGGGATCGCACCGGAGAGCGTCGCGGTGATTTACGCGGTCAACACGCTCCACGTGGCGCACGATCTGGACTTCACGCTCGGGGAGGTGCGAAGGGCGCTCGAGCCCGGCGGCCGCTTGATCGTGTCGGAGTGCGTACGTCCGTACCCGCGCCAGGTGATCTACGCGGAGTTCATCTTCAATCTACTTGAGACATTCCGGTCTCCCCGCCTCCATCCCCTCTACCGACCGAGCGGCGGCTTCCTCACGCCTGAGCAGTGGCAGGATGCGATCGGATCCGCCGGGTTCGTGGACACCCGGATTTCGCCTGATATCATGCGAATCCGGCAAGCGGTTCCCGATTTCTTCGCTGCGGCCATTGGAGCGACGCGTCCCCGCTGAGGGATTCCCTGGAACGATCCTTCGCTGCCCGCACCTTATGTCACCTTGACAGGACCCAAGGAACCCCATGTTCTAGGGCACGATCTCGAATTCGATGCGGCCCTGGCCGGAGGCTTCGACCGGGACCACGCCCTCGGTGACGCGCAGGCGCTCCGCATTGGCGGCTCCCTTCGCGGCTCCGAGGCGGGCTCGGGTGACCTCCATGCGCTGGGCCGCGAGGCTGCGGGCCGCCGCGTCCGGATTCGGCTCGGCCTTCGCCAGCTCCGTCACGAGGGCGTCCAAGCCCCGCGGCGGCGCCTGGCCCGGGAAGCGCTCCGCGAAGAGCCGCGCCGCGACCGCCTCCGGGGTCTGACCGGGCTCGCGGGCGGCCGCGTCGATGCGCTGACGGGCCGCCTCGCGCTTGAGCGCCACAAGGTCCTCCACCGTATGGACGGGTTTCATGGCGAGCGTCAGCCCGGGGGCGTCGCGGAGGAAGCCCGCCAGCCGCTCGGCGTGCTCCTCGAAGCCGCGGGCGAACCGGGTGGTGCCCGCCTCGAAGTAGACCGGCCAGATCCGAACGGTCTCGATGCGCGCGTCCTCAGTGTAGAAGATCTTGCCTACCCAGCTCACCGGTAGGGCCACCACGCTGATCGCGGTCTCGCGCACCGCGGCCCAGAAGGCGTCGCTCAGGTCGAACTGACGGGAGGCGAGGTCGCCGGAGACGGGCACCGAGAGGCGAATCTCCCCGCGCACGTTCTTGAGCAGGGAGATGAGCAGGCCGAACGGCACCCCGACTCGATCGCGCACCTCGTCACCGCTGCGCGAGGCGGCGTACTCAGGCTGGCCGATGAGCAGGTCGTTGGTGGCCTCGATCCGGTTATCGGTCACGCGGTAGTGCACGGTGGCCCCGAAAGCGCCGCGGCGAGCGACCCAGCCGATCAGCTTGTTGCTGTACGGGTTGACGCGAGTGAGTGGGAAGTCGGTGAGCTTGCCGTCGATTTCGAAGTTGAGCGGGCCGCTGAGCGCGCCCAGCGTGCCCTTGATCTCGAAGGGCGCGCCGCCGGTGAGCCGCCCGTTCATCGCCACCTGGCCCTGGCTGTCGGGCGCGGTGCCGAGCCCGCGGCCGGTGAGCGCGATGCGGGAGGCCTCCTCGACGAAGGCCGGCGTGGTCGTGCGATCCACGAAGCGCACGAAGCCTTCCTCCACCGCGAGCGCGCTCATCCGGATGACGGGCGGCGGCGCGGCGGAGCCCGGCGGGACGTCCGGCGTCGTCGCGCCCCGGTCGCGAGGCGCGGGCGCGGCCTTTGGCGTCGGCGGGCCCGACATCAGGAGCCCGAGCAGCGGCACCGTGCCGTCCGTCTCGCGCTCCAGGAGAATCCACGGCCGGTCAACCGCCGCGCGCTCGATCGTCACGCGGCGCGGCCAGTCCGCGTCGAGACCGGCCACGTCCACCCGCTTGACGTAGGCGAGCATGCGCTGCCCGTCGCCGAAGGTGGGATCGTCGAAGGCGAGGCGGCCGGTGGCCGCGACGGCCAGGGGCGCCAGCGTGCCCCGCACGCGCAGGTCGGCGTCCATCTTGCCCTCGAGGGTGCCGCGCGAGGGCAGGAAGGCCTGCATCGTCGCCAGGTCGAGCTGCTTGGCCGCGATCTGCATGTTGACCGCCTGGGTGTCCACGCGAAGCTGCCCCTGCACCTCGAGCTGGCCGCCGGCGGCGGTCTCCGTGCGTAGCTTCACTTGGGACGCCTCGCGCGCGGGCCAGCCGATGTTCTGGACCTGGAGGCTCGCGCCCTGGAGCTGGATGCGCCCGGGCGGGCTTACCGCTCCATCCACGATCGCGATCACTCCGTCCTCCACCGCGACGCGGCGCACGCGGACATCTACCTTCGGCGCGGGCACCTTCGGCGGGGCCTGGGCGGACGGCGTGCCGCCGCCCGCCGCCGGCGGCAGCGGCGTGAGCAGCGCGGTAATCGGGAAGCTCCCATCGGCCGCGCGCTCGATCTGGGCCCACGGCTTCTGCAGCCGCGCGGCCTCGATCACCACGGTCGCGGGCCACGTGTAGTCGATACCGGTGGTCTCGAGCTGCGCGGCCGTGGCGAGCGGACGGTCGCCGTCGGCCACGGCCAGATCGGCCAGCGTAGCCGCGCCGCGGGCGGTGATCGTGAGCGGCTCGAGCGTCGCCTTGACCTGGAAGTCGCCGCTCGCCTTTCCCGCGATCCGCCCGCGCACCGGCAGGTACGGCCGCGCGGGTGACAGGTCCACGCCGCTGGGCGTGACCTGCGCCTCGAGCGCTCGGGCAGTGAGGTTGAGCTTGCCCCGCGCGGTGAGCGTACCTGCGCCCGGGGTGGACAGGTCGAGCTCTATCGGGATCGGGCCGCGTGCGGGCCACTGGAAGTCGCGCGCAGCGAGCCGCGCGCCGTTCACCTCGAGGCGCGCGGGCGGGCTCACTGCCGCGTCCACGATCGTCGCGCTGCCGTCCTCGAAGATGGCCTCACGCACCGCCACGTTGGCCTTGCCAGTCTCGGCGGCCGACGACGGAGCAAGGGCCGCCGGGGGTGTGGGGACCGCCGGGCTCGCGGCCGGGCTCGACGCCGGGCGCGCCGGGGCGAACAGGGTGGTGATCGGTAGGGTTCCGTCTGGCCGTCGCTCGATATGCACCCACGATTTTTTCATGTGCACGCGCTCGATCGTGGCGGTGGCCGGCCAGGTGTAGTCGAGGCCGACCGTCTCGATGCGGCCGACGGTGAGCACGGGCCGGTCGCCGTCGGCGAAGGAGAGATCGCCGAGCGCGGCGGCGCCGCGGGCATTGAGCTGCATCGTCTCTCCGAGCTGGCCCTTCAACGCCATGTCGGCCTCGAGCCGGCCCTGCAGGCGCGCGGTCAGCGGCACGTACGAGCGATACGGCGCGAGCGTGACTCCCGCCACGCGCGCGCGCAGCTCGAAGCGAACGGGATCGAACGCGACGGTACCCTCGGCGTCGAACGTGCCGGCCTCCGGGGTGCTGGCGGAGAACTTGACCCGGGCGGGCTGCCGGCCCGGCCACGTGACGCCGTTCGCGGTGAGCGCGATCGGCCCGACCCGCAGGCGCGCGGGCGGCGCGACCGAGGTATCGTCGAAGCGCACCCGGCCCGCCTCGACCGCGATCTCGCCGATCTCGAGCGCCAGCGCGCCGGTGGTCTCCGGCTTCGCGGACGGGCCGGCCGACGGCGCGGGCGCCGCGTTGGGCCGGAGCGATTGCACGATGTCCGCGATCGGGAGGCGGCCCGCGCGGTCCCGCTCGATGGTCACGCGGGGCCGGGCCAGGCGCAGACGCTCCACGCGCACCTTCGGCCACTGCGCGTCGAGACCGGTCAGCTCCATACGGTCGGCGGCGAGGAGCCGTCGCCGGCCCTCGCGCGTTTGGCCTTCGCTCCCGTTGCCGGTGGCGGGCGCGGTTTCGGGCGCGGGAGGCGCGCCGTCGGCCGCGCGCGGGCCGTAGACGGTGGCGCCATTCAGGGTGGCGCGCCCACGCACGCGCGTCGTGACGCCGCCACCCGTCGCCGTCGTGCCGGTCATCCCAGCCGCGCCGGCCGCGGTGGTCACGTCCACCGTGAGGTCCGTCTCGATCATGCCCTTGAACTGCAGGGGGAGATCGAGATAGGGCGCCCAGAAGGCGAGGTCGACGCGGCTGATTCGCGCGCGCAGCGCCGCGCCGAGCGGGGTGGGGTTCGCGGTGCCCTGCACGTCGAGTGCGCCGCCGCCCGGCAGCGTCGCGGTGAGGGCGACCTGGGCCGGCGCGCGGCCGGACACATCGAGGCCGTCCACCATCAGCTTCAGCCGCTCCAGCTCGAAGCGATTGGTCTGGCCGGGTCGCGGATCGTGCACGGTGGCACGCCCCATGGCCTCGATGTGGCTCCGCGGCCGCCCGTCGGCTCCGTTCACGGTGGTGACGGCGAAGGTCAGCGACGGGACGGTGACCAGCGAGGCGTCCGCGCCGCGCCGGCGCATCACCAGATTGTCGAGCCGGGCCTGGCCGTCGAGCCGGAGGCCATCCTGCGCGTCCGCGGTGGCGGTCAGTCCGGCCGAGAGGAGGGCGCGCTCCAGCACCACCGCGGTGTCGGACGGCAGGTAGAGGTTGGCGAGTGTCGCGTCCAGGTCACGGAGACTGACTCGCACACGCCCGTGCATCGGGGCGAGCCGGACCTCGGACACCTCGACCGACAGCGGCGCGCCGGCCACCGTGGTGGTCAGGCGTCCGCGGCCGCGCGGCTCCGAGTTCACGGTGGAGAGCTGGGCGGCCTCGATGGTCAGAGCGTCGGCCCGCCAGGCGCGGGGCGGGGTCAACGTGCGGTCCTCGAACATGATCGCGCCGCCGGTGAGCGCGAGGCGATCGAGGGTGAAGGCGGCCGCCTGCCCGCGCGGCTTGGACGGACGCAGCAGATCGGAGATGTTGAGAAGCCCGCGACCGGTCCGCATGATGCGCACGCGAGGATTGTCGAGCGCGAGATCCTCGATCCAGAGGTGGCCGCGCAGCAGCGTGCCGGGACGGAAGCGCACCTCGAGCCGGTCGAGCTCGGCGAGCGGCGGGCCCGGCTCGCGATCATCCAGCCGGAGTCCGACGATTCGCAGGCGGCCGCCGCGCAGGTCGAAGTCGAACTCCCGCATCGTCAGCTTGCGGCCGGTCTGGGCCTGCACCTGCCGGACCACGGCCCAGCGGAGCAGGCTCGGCAGCGCGAGCCAGACCGCGGTCGCCGAGATTATCAGAGTGCTGAAGCCAGCGACGAGGAGGACACGGCGTCGGGTCACGGGCTCAGTATGCCCGAGGCAGGCTAGGGCTCCTATCCTCGCCAGGTTCGCAGGTTGCCCAGTCCGTCATATGCCGCGTACTTGTACGAATCCGAGAGGGTCGGGTAGTTGTACACGCTGTCGATGAAGACATCGATGGTGCCGCCCGCCGCGATGATTTGCGCGCCGATGTGCACGAGCTCCGATGACATCTCTCCGATGAGGTGCACGCCCAGCACTTTCTTGTCCGATGGAGAGAACACCAGTTTCAGCATCCCGCTGGTGTCCCCAATGATTTGTCCACGCGGGCTCTTGTCAAAGTAGGAACGGCCGACGACATACGGAATGTCTTGCTCGCGACAGGCGTCTTCGGTCCATCCAGCGAGGGAGATCTCCGGGATCGTGTAGATGGCCAGCGGGAGGACTGAAGAGATGCTCTCCTTGTAGACGAGGTTGAACGCGTGAACCATCGCCACGCGCGCCTGCTCCATAGACACGGAGGACAGGGCGGGGAACCCGATCACATCGCCGGCCGCATAGATGTTGGACACCGTTGTTTGATATTTCTCGTTCACCAGGATCAGCCCGCGCTCGCCCAGCGCCATGCCCGTCTCTTCCAGCCCCATCCCCTGGACGTTGCTCTGCCGCCCGGCCGCTATCAACGCGATCTCGCAGTCGAGGATCTCACCGCTTCTCAATTCGAGACGCGCCCGGTCCGCGAGGACCTCGGCACGCTGCAGGCGATCGTTGAACACAAAACGCAGCCCCAGCAGCTCCAGCCTCTTCCGCAGGCGAGCGGCGATTTCAGAATCCACAAAGCGCAGGATGCGGTTGGAGCTTTCCACCAGCGTTACTTGAACGCCGAGCGCCGAGAACGTGCAGGCGTATTCGCATCCGACGACGCCGCCGCCGATCACGACCATGGTTTTCGGGATCATCTTCATGCGCAGAATGGAATCGGAGTCGTAGATTCTCTGGTTGTCGATTGGAATGCCGGGGGGGCGAAAGGGTGATGATCCTGTGGCGATCAGGATGACGTCACCGGTCACTTCGCCCTCGGTTCCGTCGGGTTTCACGAAGGACACCGTGTGCGCATCCGCGAGCCGCGCCACTCCTTGGAAGATTTCGACGTTGTGCCGCTCCATGTTGGTTCTTACGATGGTCCGTTCCCTCTCCACCACATCCTGCTGGCGGCGCATGAGATCCGCAATGGTGAGACGTTCCTTGAGGGAATAGTCGATCCCGTACAGGCCGCGCTGCCGCAGTCCGGAAAAATACAAAGCTGTCTCACGCAGAGTCTTGGAAGGCACGGTCCCCGTGTTGATCCCGGCTCCGCCGAGGTAGTCAGACCGCTCGATCAGTGCAACCCTCTTTCCGAAGTAAGCGGCCTGAGCGGCCCCCTTTTCCCCGGCCGGCCCGGAACCGATGACGACCAAGTCGAACCGCCTGCTCATCATGTGCCTCCGGCTAAGCTGGAAAGAAGAATCAACCGGGATTTCCGATGTGAGCCATGTTCGCTTCTACGCTCCGCCGTTTTGCGCGGGTTGGCCGAGCGCTTTGCTCGCGAGACGGTCTGACGCCTCCATAAATCTGCGAGCATATGCGCCATCTGTCATGACTGGGCTGGGCTGGATCGCCTCGCCACGCTTATTAAACATGGCACCCGAGAATTGTTCAATGTCGGATGATACGAGAAGAGGCGCAATGCTCTCCGCATACTGGTCGGGCCCGCCGAAAAGCATCCCGATCAGCCCTTCAACAAGCCGGTGCTTGAAAGACCCCGCCCCGAGAAAATGGGAGCGAATGTCTGATTTGACCATGCCCGGATTCAGGCCGCAAAAATTTATGCCTGGATATCGCGACGCGGCACCGATTATCAGGCCAAGGTCAGATAGAGCCCCATTGCTACGCCAACCAACGCCAGCAACAAGGCCAGAATGACAGCCTGCTGGGAGGGACGGCGGTCAGTGAATTGCCCGCGGTTCAATTCCCTAACCAGGCGCACATGGCGCCGTACCGACAAGAGATTCATGGCCACCCCGACCGCGATGAGCACCGTTCCGAACCAAAGTGAGAACCGGTTCGGCAGTGCCGCGGGGCCCTCTCGAGTGGCCTGGATCTCTGCCAGGAAGAGGCCAAAACGCGCCACCACAAAACCGAACCCCATCAGAGCAAGGCCGGTGCGAATCCACGCGAGGAACGTTCTCTCTTCGGCGAGATAATCCCGCACGCCAGCTCCTGGCGGACCTCCGATGGGCGTTTCCACTTCTAGTTCCTCACCCCGAAGAACCCCTCGGGCCGTCAACAAATACCTCGATCGGCAGGGTGTGGTCGATCACGTAGCTGCCGTAGTGCTGGTCGTGCTTGTCAGGCTGGACGTTCCCGTTCGCATCTTTGGCCCGGGCCAGGAGGGTGTATTGCCCCGGCTTCTTCGGCGTCAGCCAATCAAACTTCCAACGTCGCCACGCATGCCGTTGAACGGGGTCGACGAATTCTGCCTCGGCCCAAGTCTGCCCCCCGTCCGTGCTCACCGCGATCCCCGTGACCTCGGTCTCGCCCGCCCACGCAGCGCCGGAAACCGTGTAGATCTGGTTCGGGGCAAGCGTCTCGTACACACGTGGTCGGGTGATCTCGGACTTCAGCTTCATCTCTCCCAACGCGCGCCGCACGGGCTTCCCATCCAGATAATCCCAGTATCCGTAGTCTGATGTCTGCCAGTAGCCTCGAAACGGCTCGCGTACCGCCTGGACATGGGTCAGCCACTTGACGGAAGCCATGCCATAGTGACCAGGAACAACGGCGCGCACCGGGTATCCATGATCCAGCGGGAGATCACGGCCATTCATCTGGTACGCGATCAGCACGTCCCGCTGCATTGCTTTGTCCCGGGGCAAACTACGGGCATACGAGATGGGGCCGGGAGGGACAGGCTGTTCTGTCGGCGTCCCCCGATCAGCTCCTTCGAATACGACCTCGCAAGCGTCTTCTTCCAGGCCGGCGCGCTCGAGCAAAGCTCCCAGAGGCACCCCGGTCCATTCTGCGGTGCCGACGGCGCCGAGCTCCCACTGTGCTCCCGCAACCTGCGGGATGAGAAAGACCCGACTGTTACCTGCGCACTCTAGAGTGGCGACCCGCACCTCGGATGGCATGTCTCGCAACTGCTTGTAGCTTAGAGAAAACGGATTCCTGACGGCGCCATCAATGCGCAGTCGGTACGAGGCAGGCTTTAGCTTCGGTGTCGGGAAATGACTGCGGATGTAGAACAGCCCTGTCGGAGTGAGATAGGAGTCAACCTGATCCAAAGGACTCTCCAGGTTGATCGGCTCCTTCTGTCGAATGATCAGGCCCGCCGAATAGGTTTGAAGCGCCTTCGCCATGGTCCCCACCTCCCATTCAATGAGTGCCGAATCCAGATTCCCTCGACTTTCGGCAGCCAGCCAGGGGCCCTTTCTGTCGATCCTTCAGACGGCCCTACGCGGGCCAGCGGCAGCCGTCCCCGTGTTTTCAGCAAGCACGCGAAGGATCAGAGGCTGTGATGTGCGGGTCGCGACGCCCGCGTGTCTTTCGCATTCTTGCGGAAAGGACGATCCGCCTGTACCCGCGCATCCCGTACGGCCATCACAAGGCCACCACGAGCGCGATCGTTCGAGACTTGATCGTTGCGAGCACGATCGCGGCGACTGCCTGCGTGACCAGCGAGGGCGCCGCGCCGCTGGAAGCTGCCTGAGCTGTCTCGCTCCCTCGGCCGTTGAGCGAGTTCAAGAAGGACGTGACGGGTACTGAGCCTGACAGGAGAAAAAGAGATGAGAGAGAACAACGACCCCGAAGCAGAGCAACTGCCGGTCACGACGACGGATGCCGGGATTCCCGCGGCAAGCGACGAGCACTCGCTCACCGTGGGCCCCGACGGGCCGATCCTGTTGCAGGATCACTACGTAATCCAGAAGATGCAGGCGTTCAACCGCGAGCGCGTACCCGAGCGCGTCGTCCACGCCAAGGGCGGCGGCGCCTTCGGCTACTTCGAGGTGACCGCGGACGTTACGCCGTGGACCAAGGCTGCCTTCCTCAACCAGGTGGGCAAGCGCACGCCCGTGCTTGCCCGCTTCTCCACGGTGGCGGGTGAGCAGGGCTATGCCGATACCGACCGCGACCCGCGCGGTTTTGCCCTCAAGTTCTACACCGAGGAGGGCAACTACGACCTGGTCGGCAACAACACACCGGTCTTCTTCGTCCGCGACCCGACCAAGTTTCAGGACTTCATCCACTCGCAGAAGCGCATGCCCGACACGGGCCTGCGCAGCAACAACATGCAGTGGGACTTCTGGTCGCTCTCCCCGGAGTCGCTCCACCAGGTGGCGATCCTGATGAGCCCGCGGCACCCCGCGCACTTGGCGCCACATAAACGGCTACAGCAGCCATACCTTCATGTGGATCAACGCCGCGGGGAAGCGCGTCTGGGTGAAATACCACTTCAAGACGGAGCAGGGCATCCAGAACTTCACCGCCGCCGAGGCGAAGGCGATGAAGGCCGAGGACCCAGACTACCATCGTCGCGACCTCCACCACGCGATCGAGAAGAAAGACTACCCCGCCTGGCGGCTCGAGATGCAGATCATACCGTTCGAGGACGCGGCGACCTACCGGTTCAACCCCTTCGACCTCACCAAGGTCTGGCCTCACCGCGACTATCCGCCGATCACCATCGGGGGGCTCGTCCTCGACCGCAACCCCGAGAACTTCTTCGCCGAGATCGAGCAGGCGGCGTTCTCGCCGGCGAACATGGGGCCGGGGATCGGTCCCAGCCCGGACAAGATGCTGCTCGGGCGTCTGTTCAGCTACCACGACACGCATCTGCACCGCGTCGGCACCAACTACGAGCAGCTGCCGGTCAACCGCCCGCGCAGTGAGGTTCACACCTACAACAAGGACGGCGCGATGCGCTATGCGCATAGTGGCCAGCAGCCCGTCTATGCCCCGAACAGCTACGGCGGCCCGCACGCCGACCCCAGCCGCTGCGCCGACCCCAGCTGGTTCGTCGAGGCGGGGGAGATCATGCGCAGCGCCTACAAGCTCCACGCGGAGGACGACGACTTCATCCAGGCGGGCAACCTCTACCGCGACGTGATGTCCGCGACCGATCGCGACCACCTCGTGAGCAACATCGTCGGTCACATGGCCGACGGAGTGGAGCGGCTGGTGCAGGAGCGCGCCGTCGGGCTGTGGCGCCAGGTGGACTCGGACCTGGGGGCGCGTATCGCTCGAGGCCTCGGCGTCACCACCCGCGCATCTGCCCCGGTCGACGCTCACGCGCTCCGCTAGGCCCGGGGCGGGCGTGGCTCACCCGGAAGAACGTGGGCCCGCGGGAGCGACTCGGCTCACCGGCTTCCCAGCGCCTGGCCCACGACCTCGAGAAGCTGAGACAGTTCCCATGGTTTCGGGAGGAACGTGGCGATGCCCTCCCGGAGACCACCCGTCACGATCGGCTCGTGATGCCCACTGGACAGGACTATGGGGATGCTTGGGCGGCGGCGGCGGATGCGGCTCACCATTTCCTCCGCGCCGACGTCCGGGAGGTTAAGGTCCAGGATGACCGCCGCGATGTCGTCCCGAGAGTCGATCATGTGGAGCGCTTCCCGCCCGTCACGCGCGGTGACGACGGCGAATCCCTCGCCTTGAAGGGCGAGCGCGGCCACCTCGCGCACCATCGGCTCGTCGTCCACCACCAGGATCGTCTGTCCGCGATGCCCGCCGCCGGCGGCCTCGCTCCCGGAACCCTCGCCGCGCCCCAGCAGGACCACCGGTGGTGACGAGAAGATGGGAAGAAAGACGCGGACGGTGGTGCCGCGGCTGATCTCCGAGGTCACGACGAATGCGCCTCGATGGGCCCGCACGATCCCGTGGACGGCGGGCAATCCGAGGCCCCGTCCCGCTACCTTGGTGGTGAAGAACGGCTCGAGCATGCGTCGCCGCGTCTCCTCGCCCATGCCGGAGCCCGAGTCGCTGATCTCGAGACGAACATAGTCGCCGTCGGGGGTCTGCCACAGCCCGGAGACGTCCTCGAAGTCCGCCTGTGTGAAGCGCCCGACCCGCGCGCCGACCTCGATGGTGCCCGGGCGGTCACCGATGGCCTCGATGGCATTCGTGATGAGGCTCACCACCACCAGGCGCATCTGTCCGGCGTCGGCCTCGATCGCCGGCATGTTCGGGGGCAGATCCTGCTCAACGGCTACGTGCTCGGGCACCACGGTGCGCATGAGCCGCAGCACCTCGTCCACCAGCGCGGCCAAGTCGATCGACGCCATGACGAACCGGGCCCGGCCGGAGTAGGCCTGGAGCTTGTGGCAGAGGTCGGTGGCCTTGCTCGCAGCCGCCTCGACCTGGCTCACACGGTCGCGGGCCGGACTAGTCTCGGGGAGCCGGGCCAGCGCCAGGTTGGCGAGGATGGTCGTCATCAGGTTGCCGAACTCGTGAGCGATGCCCCCGGCGAGGATGCCGAGGCTCTCACGCCGCTGGGCCTCGAGAACCTTGGCCTGAAACTCGAGATGCGCCTGCTCCGCCCGCACGCGTTGTGAGATGTCGCGGCCGAGGAGGAGCAGCGTGAGCCGTCCCGCGCAGTCGATCGTCCGCCCATAGACCTCGACCGGCATGACGGACCCGTCCTTGCGCCGGTGCAGGCTGTCGAAGAGGACGATCTCGCCCGCCAGCACGCGGCCGATCTGCTCGTCCACGAGGCCCCGCACGCCCGGGGCGGCGAGCAGGGTGATGGGCTGCCCGCTCAGCTCCGACGGGCTGTAGCCGGAGAGATGGCAGGCCGCTTCGTTCGCGTAGCGCACGGTGAGGGAGGACGGATCGTGGGCGTCAACCAGGAGCATGGCGTCGTGAAGGCGGTCGCCCACGGCGCGGAACAGTTCCTCGCCCTCCCGCAGGGACCGCTCGGCCCGGATGCGGCGATCAGCCTCGATGGCCAGGGAGACGAGGTCCCCCACCGATCCCGCGAACGCCTGCTCGTCGGCGCTCCACTGCCTCAGCGGCCCGACGTGCTCGTGGCACACGACGCCCGCGACCTCTCCGCCTTGATAGAGCGGCGCGTCGAGGAGCGTCGTGATGCCCCGCGGCTCCAGGTAGGCGCCCAGCTCACGGGTCCGCGGGTCATTGAGGGCGTCGAAGGCGGCCACGGTGCGGAGCTCGGCGAGGGCCGCGAAGTACGAGGGGGCGACCGAGGCGAGGATCTCGTCTCCCTGCGTGTGCTGGTTCGCCCCTCGCTCGTAAGCCTGGATGCAGCGCACGCGCGTCCGCCCGCGATCGAACTTCCAGATGTTCACTCGCTCGACCTGAAGGGCGGCGGCGGCGGCCTCGGTGATGGCACGAAGCACCCCGGAGAGGTCGCCGTCTTCCATGACGGTGCTGCGCGCCAGCCGAGCGAGGACGCCTCCGAAATCCGCCGTTCGCGCACCCATGCGTCAGGTCTCCCGCCCGTCCTGTTGCGAGCGCAGGTCCACGCTTCAGGATGTCAGCCCGCGCGACGCATCGGTCCTCGCCGTCGCCTGGTCAGGTGGCTCATACTGCGCTCGCGCCCGCGGTGCGTCAAGGACCCGACCACCCTCACGGGACCGCCGCCGCAGGGCGTTCATGTTGCCTATCCTCCTGGCTCCGCATATAGTGCGCCTCGTTCGCATGCGCAGACGTGTGACCTTCGGCTACGTATCACTAGGTGGAGCCTGGGATGAATCGGTCACGGATTCCTGGGGTGCACTTCTAAGCCGGAGGTCGCCAGTTGACTACAGCGCCGGCCGCGCCGGCAGACAAGGAGACAAATCATGGCGAACAAGGTTGTGCAGGACGTGGTGGTCGCGCCCAACGAGAACTGGTCGGCGGTTCTTTCGCCGGGGCAGGTATTGCGCATCGTGGACCTCGAGGGGAAGCAGGCCGTTGACTTCCTCTGCTACAACGCCGACGATCCCGCCGATCGTTACAATGCGGCGGACACGATGAAGTACAACAGGAATGCGTACCTGGGTGCGGGCCACGGCATCTATTCGGTGCGCGCGACCAAGCTCTTCACGATCGTGGCGGACTCGATGGGGGGCGGGCACGACACCATCGGTGGGTGCTGCAGTGCCGCCAGCAACATGTTCCGCTACAAGGTACCGGACACCCCGAGCTGCTACGCTAACTTCCTCCGCGCCCTCGCCCGGCACGGCATGGGCGAGAAGGACATCGTGGCCAACATCAACTTCTTCATGAACGTCCCAGTACTGGCGGACGGCAGCATGGGCATCGTGGACGGCAAGTCGAAGCCGGGTGACTCCGTAGACCTCCGCGCCGAGACCCGCGTCCTGGCGGTGGTCTCGAACTGCCCGCAGCTGCACAACCCGTGCAACAACTTCAACCCCACGCCGATCCGCGTGGTGGTTACGGATCCCTCTGGATAGCGTCCGAACTGTTCTCGGTGAGGAACGGTCGTATGGTATACGCGCCAAGGAGGCGGACGATGCGGGGCATCGAAGGCGAGCAGGTCCTGCTCCGAATCATACTGAGCGAGGACCAGACGCACGGATGGAAATCGCTATATCTCGCGCTCCTCGAGCTTCTGCGGAGCGAAGGACTGGCCGGCACCACGGTGTTCAAGGGGGTGGCCGGTTTCGGCCACGATCGCGCCGTCCACACCACGGCTATCGAAGTCGCCGCCCAGGGTCTACCCGTGGTCCTCGAAGTCGTGGATACCCAGGAGCACATCGATCGCGTCCTGCCCAAGCTGGATGCCCTCATGGTTGGCGGCGTCATCATGATGGAGCGGGCTCACGTCATTCGTTACACGCAAGCTCCGCCGGCGAGTCCGACGACCTAGACGTCAAGCCTCGTAGCGAAGCACCTGCACCTTTTCCATGGTGATGAGCCCCCCGCCCATCATCCGGTCCACTTCAGGGAGCACGGCATCCAGGTGTTCTTGAGAGTCCACGACCTCGATAACCAGCGGCAGATCGGCCGAGAGTTTGAAAATGCCCGCTGTGTGCAGGATGGAGGTTGGGCCAAAGCCGGCCACTCCGCGAAGGACGGTAGCTCCCCCCAGACCTTTAGAGCGAAACAACTCCAGCAGCGCGCTGTAAAGCGGACGGTGCTTCCACTTGTCGCTCTCGCCGATAAAGATCCGCATCAGCACCTGCTCGCCTTGGATTTTTCGCATGCCTACCCCCGCAGCGTCAGCACGAGTCGACCCACCGCCATCCCAAGAAAACAGAGGCACAGGCAGACCGTGGTGGTGACGAAGATGTTGATCCAGGCCTGGTGCCAGGCGTTGGTCTCCATCAGCCGAACCGTTTCGTAGCTGAACGTCGAATAGGTTGTGAGGCCGCCCATCATGCCGGTCGTAAGAAAAATGCGCACGTTATCCGGAATGAGCAGAGTCTCGCCACCGATCTGCTGGACCAGACCGATGACGAAAGCTCCGCTCAGATTCACGATCATGGTGCCGTACGGAAACTCCGCTCCGAACCAGTGAGCGGCGAGGATCGAGGTCAGAAACCTCAAAATCGAGCCTATCGCGCCTCCAAATCCGACGAGCAGCACGCGCTCCAGCAGGGTTGATCCTCCTCTCGGGCAATGATCGGGTCAACGGCCGGCCATGATTCTACTCTGGTCGGGCACCCTGATGCGCAGCGAGAGCCTGGGCTTCGGCCCGCAGCGTCTGGAGAGCCTCCAGCCTGCTCCGGACGGCTGCGGCGCCGGCTGCCTGAGTCTGCCGCGCCTGTTCGAGCATCGGTCGAGGCCAGGAGATCCCGGAGGCGGTCCAAGGCACCGAGGCTGGAGCGACCCGTCATCGCGAGGCCCGCCCCTGGTCTACCTGCGCGGCGTCGGCCTTCAGCTGTTCCACCTCACGGCGAAGCTCGGCGATCACCCGCTGGCTGAGCTCGTTGGCTCCCCGCTCCCCGCTCAGATTCATTTCCAACGCATTCCGGTCCTCGACGACCTGTGCCAACCGATAGTGGAGCGCAGCCGCTCGGCTCGTGGCCTCGCTCAGCTGTTTGCTGAGCTCCTTGATGCTGAGCTCGAGCTTGGCGCGCTCAAACGCTGCATCCGACTCGCCGGCAACTCCTGCGCCCTCTGAAAGCATGGATGGAGCTGGAGGACGACGGACGCTACGTGACACCTGTCGGCGCCGATAGCTCGGGAAGAGACCCGGCGTTCCTGTTAGCGCCTCGAAGGCCCTCACGTATGCCGTCCCCTCAGCCTCCGTGAAGGGCTCACGGTTCCGGTAGTCGTGTTTGCTCACGAATTCTTCAAGGTCCTTCCTCAGGGCCGTCCATTTCGGGAGCGTGCGAGAGAGCAGCAGCGCGGCCGCCCCGCGTCCCCGGCCGACGTCGAGCGCATGGAGCGCATGGGGCATGCACAAGCCGTCGGACTTGCGGTAGGCCCGGTCGAATTGCGGATCGTCGACGAACCGGAGCACCACGTCGATATACCGCCCTTCGGAGTCGGCAGCCTGGCCGCACGCCGGACACATGGGGCGGCGCCGGTAGAGCTCGACCAAGAGCGGCAGCCTACGACGGCCCACGAGGGCGCGGAGCCACCCGACGAATCGTCCGCCCCCACCCACCTCGCGGCCGATCAGCCTTTCGAACCGCCGGATCGCGACACGGACCATGTCCTCATAGATGATCGCCGAGCCGAAAGCCGGATCGGACGCCTCCCGCAGCATCCACGCGTGCCAGTTGCAGAAGCCCCATGAGGCACGCAGGCGCGAGCGGGTCTCCGGGTCGTTCACTTGCTCGTAAAGGAGACTGTCGAGGTACTGTCGCGTGTCCGCAACTAGGCACCGGCATACCGGACATCCGGGTCCGTCGCAGGCATCGATGAGCCGAAAGAAGCTGATGAACTTCGCGCTCGCCCAATCTGTCATGTCTGTTCGTCCGGCAGCCGCCCGTGGCGAACCGCCAAAAAAGAGAAACCCCCACCGGAACCGGTAGGGGTCATCAGCCTCACGTGCTGTGGGCGGTCTTGGGCGAACCCCATCGCCCTTAGTGCTCACATTATGCACCAACCATTCACTTTGCCAGGAGCACCGAGCAGGGTGAGAGTCGCACAATGCTTTGAGCCGTGCTTCCGATAAGTCGGTCGAAGATGCGGCTATGGCCATGATAGCCAGCCAGAAGAAGGTCGAACCGGCCCGCGCGAGCATAGGTGATGATCATCTCCACCTCGTGACCCTGCCGCACCCCGGTCTGGAGCTCAACGCCAGCCAGAAGGGCCTGGTCGCGCGCCTCCTTGGTGAGCGTCCGAAAGTAGGTATCAATACGATCCTTGGCGTCCTCCACCTCGTCGATGGTGGCGGCATAGTGCGGCAGATGCTCTTCCACTGAGATGCTATGCAGCTCGGCCCCCAGACTCTTGGCCAGACCAATCCCCACCCGAAGCGCCGCCCGCGCGCCTTCCGATCCATCATAGGCAACAAGGATCTTCGTGAACATACGCGCGTCCTCCTTACGACGTAGAGGCCTCAGGAGCCCGTGTCTCGCCCGTCCCCTTCTCGGCGTCTAGCGCAGACGCTGAAAGCAGATGGCGAGGCATGAAGAAGGCGTTGGCGATGAGCGTCGGGATCACCGCGCTGCCAATCACCGCCGCTACCAGATGCGAGTACTGCGCGGGAGTGATGATCCCGTGATTCAAGCCGAAGAGGGCCGAGATAGTGCCAAAGGTGAGGCCGGTCGACATCATCAGCGTGTAGTAGACATCGGCGCCCTGCCGGTGACCGAAAAGCCTGACCGACGGAAAGACGCCGCAGACTTTGCTCACCATCTTGGCCAGGAACAGTGCGGTGAACACGCCGGGCGCGGCGACCAGCGCCGGCACCGACACGAAGGAGCCGGCCCGGATGAAATAAAAGGGCGTGAGGAGGCCGAACGTCAGCGTGCGCAGACGCCGGATCAGGACATGGTCCTTGCCGACGGTCCCCGCGAGCACCATCCCGATGATATAGGCCGGCAGGACCGGTTCGCTGTCCGCCCAGAGCGCGAGCCCGCCCATGCCGAACAGCGCCAGCAGAATGTACTTGGCTTCGAGCTCCGAGACGCGGCCGCCGTAACGCCGAAAGAATCCCGGCGTGATGAATGGCAGCACGATGAACACCGCGATGGAGACCAGGACGAATACGAGCGTGCGCCCTGTAAACGGCGCGAAGATGAGACCGAGTCCGATGACCGTGCCGAGGTCATTGATGAAGCAGGAGGCCAGAATGACCTTGCCGTACTCCGTCACATTGAAACCGAGCTCGAGCATCACCGCATAGACCACAGCCACCGAGGTGGTCGACAGCGCTACTCCCGCCAGCCAGGACTGGCCAAGTCCCCAGCCAAGGACGTAGTAGGCGATGGCCGCGCAGCCCAAGAAGGGCGCAAAGAATCCGGCCAGTCCAACCACCGTTGCTTCCCTCCACTTGAACCGAAAGACGCTCGGGTCGAGCTCGGCGCCGGCCAAAAATGTGAGCACGATGGCCCCGGTGCCGGCCAGAAAGGTGATCCATTGGGTCTGCCCGGCCAGCCCCGTGCCGCCAAGGGCTACGCCGATCACGAGCTGAGCGACCGTCCCGACCACGATCTCGGACAGCGCTGTCGAGACGCGGAACCAGATGGCGACGAGCGTCGCGACCAGCGCGAGCCCGACCCAGAGCGCCGCAAGGAACCAGATATTGTCCATGCTCACCTCGCCCTGCGACGTCCGAAGACGATCACCCAACTCCCTCGCGCAGGATGGCAATCAGGCGGTTCGTGACATCTTCTTCGAGTCGGAGCTTGCGCAGGTCGCCGATCGTCCGCTCGATGTCGTAGGCGGCCCGCTTGAGGGTGACCCGGCCATCGTCGATCACGGCGTAACTGGCTCGGGGATCGCCGTCCCGCGGCTGGCCAAGTCTCCCACCACGAGCAATCGATCGAAGGACTCGGCCGCGAGCACCGCCTCGAGTGCCGGCCAGATCGCGTGCAAGTCCGAGATCACCAGAGCGCGCATCGACGCCTCACTCGTCGCCCGCCTCGCTCGACCGCTCGACACGGCGACTCGTGCCCGGGCACAAAAAAACTCCTACCGCCAATTGCCACGGTAGGAGTTATCAGCCCGCACGAAGCGGACGGTTAGGGGCGAACTCCATCGCCCGACGCCCTACCTTTATCGCGGCCACCGCAGTGTGTCAAGCGGCTCCCGTCTGCATCGGTAGTCGCAGCAATGGCGCATCCGCTTTCGACCAGTCGCGCTGCGCCAGCACACAACCCGTCATGCGAGGTTCGAAGCCCCGACGGGGATTCGAACGTCTAGGTTCGCCCGGACGCCAACAGCGAGTGGTAGGACGCAAGAGCCTCGAGATGGTCGCGATCGGCGCGGAGGCCGACGTGTCCGTCGGGCCGGATGACCAGAAGAGTGATCTCGCTGATGCCCAGCCGGTCGATCGCGGCTGGCGCGAACCGTGCGCACGGGTGCCGATCGTGGAATCGGGTCGTGGGCACGATCGTCGCTTCGATGAGCGACGTGCCGCTCCAGGTCCGCATGGCGCTGTCGAGTCGGGCGAGCGCGTCACCGTGCGCCGACGGCCCGCCGATGAGGAGAGCGGTGTGGCCCCGCGGTGGGTCAGCTCGTGCAATCTGCAGGCTTCACCGCTGCCGAGGCAACCCTCGATCGTGTCCGGAAGCCGCTGGCCCGGCGCGAGCGCCTCGTGCTCGTCCCCCATGACGATCGGCGAGTCTCCGTAGTCGATGTCGAGCTCCGCCTCGGCGATCGCTTCGTTGTGCCGCGACGTCGGATCGGCAAAGAGCGCTCGAAGCGTCTTGTCGCGGGCGTTCGGCGGGGTCGGCCAGGGTGTGAGCGTGCTCGGTCGCGTCCCCCGATGCGGTGATCGTCTCCGCCACCGGACGTCGACAGGGTTGGCGCGGCTCGCGCCTCCGTAGATCTGGCGGAAAGGGAACGATCACTTCGGCACGAACGTCACCTGTTGGCCGCCGACCGTCGCCTCCACCATCGCACCGCCGATCGGCCTTACGAAGACTGCGAGCCCATCCACGAAGCGGGCGTTCGCGGCAGCGCCGGTCTTGAGGATGACGGCCGAGGCATCGGCCGCTAGCTCGACCCGGCCCTGCTTCAAGAGCTCCAAGGCCGCTTTGTTCTCAAAGACGATGACCTCACTGTAGGTCTGGCCTCCCATTTGGAGCCCGAAGGACGCCTGGCTCAGGTCGGCGTAGCCGACGTGTTGACCCTGCTCGTACACGACACCACGTCCATAGCCACCGCCAAAGACGAGCCCGCCCTTGGCGACCTCCGGAAACAAGGCGTAGCCGTAACCCTTTTTGGTCAACTCGTCCAGCCCGGGATCCTCCCTGTTCATCTCACTCATCGCGGTGGTGGCCTGCTGGAGCAGCACATCCCGGGCCCCCGGAGTCGACGGCGCCGTGCTGCAACTGATCAGCAACCCTGCCACGAGTGTCAACAACACCACGAGACGCGTAGTCGACCGCATGCAGCCTCCTCCATCGCGATTTGGTCGGGCGGCCTCGTCCCTGCTTTCAGCCGCTCCATATCCTTCTTTTCCATTCTAAGCGTGAGGTCAAATGGCGGTCCGATCCGCCGGACGCTAACGCTCGGTGGCGCCCGTCAGCCTTCCGCACCACCTTCCCGCTGCTTTCGCAGGAAGTCCTGTAGATCTTCCATCAGCTTTTTCGAGTCGAGCTCTCCGCCAGGCAGCGGTTGCCGCTCATCGCGCGCAGCCGCGTCGAACTCCTGCTCCAGCTGTCGCACGTGCTCTCGGGTGGCGCCATCCCGAGCCACCGCCTTATCGCATTGGGTGTGGAAGTCTCGGATGGCCTCGGCGAAGTGGGACATGTCCGGACTCAGGTTGAGCAGGCGGGCCACATAGGTCACCAGGGTCTGGATCGCCGCCGGATTCTCGGAATCTTGTAGATAGTGCGGTGCTTGCGCCATGAAGCCGACATGCTGCATTCCCCGTCGCTCCGCCGCGTCCAAGACGACCGAGGAAATACCGGTCGGGCCTTCGTAGGTCGGAGGACGATAAATACCCCAGTCCTCGAGCAACGACCGCGCGGCGGGGTCGGTGCAGCGAGCCGTGACACGTACTGGCCTCGTATGAGGAGCGCCCGCCAAGAGCGCCCCGAGTGAGACGATCCGCCTCACCCCAGAGCGCTCGGCCACATTAAGGAACGCCTTCGTATAGGTGTGCCACCTCTGGTGGGGCTCCGGGCCGCAAAACAGGAGGAGGCCGTCCCGGCCATCCCCTCGATGCCACGCTAAGAACTCGCTCAGTGGCCACTGGATGTCGCGGCCCCCATCAGCCCTCAACCGCACCTCAGGCCGTTCCTGGGTAAACACGAAAAACTCTTCGGGATCTATCCGGGCCAGCCGCGCGGCCCGGAGGTCACGGGCCAGGTGACGCAAGGCGCCCGTTGCCGCCCGGCCGGCATCAATCCATCCCCCAAACGCCATGACCATCGTCGTCAAGTTGGCCGGCGGTTCGCGGTCGAACTCTACATGGTCCATGAGCATCCCTCTCGGCAGTGATGAGCGTCGCTCAGCACTCACACTGTGTATCATTTGGACCCGCTCGGGCTCACGAATCTTCGCATAGGCCTCAAGCAGTTGCCTCGCCCGCACGATGTCGTCGCTGGTCTGGACCGCAGGGACGGCCCGGCTTCGGCAAGCGTTCTCAGTTGCGGGTCGCGCTCGGTACGACGTCGAGCTCCCGGCTGGCGCCCCTAGGAGTGCTTGAGCTCTTGGACCGGGCGGACCTCGATGGTACCGATTCGGGCCGGGGGGAACCTCGCGGCCACCGCGCACGCCTCGTCCATGTCCTTGGCTTCGATGAGGAAGAACCCGCCGAGCAGCTCCTTGGTCTCGGCGAAGGGACCGTCGGTGATGGTCGCCTTGCCGCCGCGAACCCGGATGGTCCGGGCGCTCCGGGAGCGCTGCAGCGCATTCGAGACGATGTAGTGGCCGCTCTGCCGGATCTCCTCGGTGTAGTCGAGGGCTGAGTCGACAAGGGTCTGCATCTCTTCCTTGGGCAGGGCATCCAGAGTTCCTTCGTCATGAAAGATCATAAACAAGAACTTCATGGCTTGAGCTCCTTCATGGGACGCACCTCGATGCTGCTCCGGCGCGCCAGGGGAATCTTGGCGGCCATCTGGATGGCATCGCTAAGGTCCCGGGTTTCGATCAGGATGAAGCCGCTCGGCGAAGGGGCCGTCGGTGATGGACAGCTTACCCTGGACCCCTCCTCTGGCCGGGTAGGATTGCCGACCCCAGACGTTAGATAGTCGATCGAGGACGCCGGAAATCGACATCACACCTCGGGTCGGGCTCAAGGGTGCCGCGAGTCATACTTCTCAAAGAGTTCGTAGAGGCCACCTGGTGGGCCAATTCCTCGGGTTCCCCTTCAAGGGCACCACCCTCCGGACTTAAAGGTCGCCTGGCCCTCCCTTCACGGCAATACATCGAATGCGACTCTCAAGGCTGGCTACCTGGCGGCAGTGATCTGGTCGATGAGGCGATAGTCGAGCGCCTCTCGCGCGGCGAGATGACGCCCGCGCCGCATGTCCTCGGCAATCTCCTCGGCGGGTCGCCCGGTGCGCCGGGCTAAGCGCCCGTAGAGCTTCCAAAGGAGCGCCTGTTGCTGGCGGCTCTGCGCGGCGATCTCTTCCGGGGTGCCGGCGAACCGCGCCGTCGGCTGGGACAGGTGGAACCGCGCATGCGGCGAGGCGGCGCTGTGATCGGCGGCCGCGATCACGCCGATGGCCGGGCCGCCGACCTGACCTCGGCAAAGGACGCGAAGCGCCGAGCGCAGCATGTCGGCCGTGTCGATCAGGACGAAGGCCGCCCCAAGTGCGCCGTCGGGGCTGTCCAGGTGGAGATCGATAGGTCGCTCTCCGCCGACGTCCAACGCCAGGAGCGCAGCCGCCGCCCTCGCCGCCGCCTTATCGTCGAGCTGACCCGTGACGAGCACGATGCGGCGCTCGAAGAGCTGCTCCTGCAGCCAGCCCCCGAGGCTCATGTACCGAGCGTACAGCAATCCGTTATGCAAACGGTCGGAAGTCCAACCGCCGCCCTGGTCCATCCGGACCGTGATCCTCTCGACGCGAAGCTTAGCTGCCGCCTGGCGACCCTGGACAGAATGGCTCTCGTTCAGGTGTCTTGATCGCTGTCACGCCCTCGGAGATTCGCGGGCGGGCAAGCCTGAACAGCCTCCCCGAGGGCCTCAGCTCGATTGGAGACACTGACGCGATGCGATCGCCATCATGCCTGATCGACGAAGCCCATCAAGCCGGCTACTATGTGGCGGCGGTCCCGCGGCGCTGACTCCCACCCCGAGGGAAGGAGGATGGAGTGCGATGGCACATTGGCTCCTGAAGTCCGAGCCCGACGATTGGTCGTGGGCCGAGCAGGTCGCGAAAGGGCGCGACGGGGCGGAGTGGACAGGCATCCGCAACTTCTCGGCCCAGAATCACCTG
>WNFS01000353.1_pt1 | contig 33084 bp, 34 predicted proteins | sample 5400141 | NCBI WGS metagenome assembly WNFS01 (sample SAMN13153358, study PRJNA577476) | soil metagenome | isolation source: 60 cm saprolite under Madrone tree | place: USA:California | collected 2016-06-14
TGGTTGTCCTCGACGCGCTCCATTACATTCAGGGGCACCTCGCTCCCGATCTCGCCGTTCGCTGGAATTGCAAAGCGGGGAAGTGCGGTTCCTGTTCCGCGGAAGTCAACGGCCGCCCTCGCTTGACTTGCAAAACGCGCATGGACGATCTCCCGCAGGACCAGCCCATCACCGTCCTGCCCATGAAATCCTTTCCCACAATCAAAGACCTTGTCACCAACGTTTCCTGGAATTACCGTGTCAACCGCAAAATCCCTGCTTTCGAACCCCGCAAGGGGGTGGAGTGGAAAATCTCCCAGCTCGATGTCGACCGCGTCCAGGAGTTTCGAAAATGCATCGAATGCTTTCTCTGCCAGGATGTGTGTCACGTCCTTCGCGACCACGACAAGAAGGAACAGTTCGCCGGCCCGCGCTTCTTCGTTCGAATCGCCGGCCTCGAAATGCATCCGCTAGATGGCCTCAACCGCGCCGGACTGCTCAAGGATCAGCTCGGCCTGGGCCTTTGCAACATCACAAAATGCTGCACCGAGGTCTGCCCCGAGGAGATTCGAATCACGGACAACGCCATCATTCCGCTCAAAGAGCGCGTGGTGGACGAATTCTACGATCCGCTGACCATGCTCTTCCGGATCCGCGGCCAGTAGCACAGCTTTTAGGCTGTGACTCGCAAGCTCGGTGAGTTAGAGAGGGAAGATTTCTTTGAGGGTCATGTTTGAGCGTCAGGCCACGAAAAACGAGGTCCCATGGAACACCAACTGAAGTCCATTTCGAAAGCCGGCATCCCCGAGGCCATAGCCAAAGTCGAACTCTACCGTTATCTCAACGAGCCCGAAGAGGCCGAATCCATCTGCCGGGACATCCTCGCCGTTGATCCCGGCCATCAACTCGCTCGCCGCATGCTCGGTCTTGCCATCACCGACCAATTTATCGGCGCCGCCAGCGATCGCTATATCGAGGCGCAGTCCATCTTTCAGGGTTTGCGCGATCCTTACGAGCGGCTTTACTACACCGGTTTATTGCACGAACGCCACGCCAAGACCCAGCTTCTGGTCGGCTACGCTCCGCACGTTCTCCTGCCGCTGGTTGAAGAAGCCATGCGCTGCTTTGCGGAAGCGGAAAAAATTCGGCCGGCCGGCAATGACGACAGCATTCTCCGATGGAATCGTTGCGTCCGACTGCTGGAAAGCCGGCCCGACTTTCATTTCGAGCGCGAACCCGCTGCCTTTGATACCGAGGATATGCCGCCTATCAACTCGCCTGTGCGCCGCGGGGGCGGCCATGACTGAAGGTTAAGTCGATTCCTTAGACCGTTACACGCTGGAATCGCCGCGAAAGTTTTTCATGCTCTTCGCGAATTTGCCGCGGCAGGCGCTCGCCGAACTTGCCGAAAAACTGTTTCGAGTCTTCCAGCTCCGCCTCCCAATCTTCCGTGTTCACGCGCAGCAATTCGCTCAGTGCTTCCTCTGAAATCTTCATCCCGTCCAGCGTCAGCCCGTTCTTTGCGGGAACGCAACCGATCGACGTCTCCCGCGCTGCCCCGCGGCCTTCCACGCGCTCCAGTATCCACTTCAGTACGCGCACGTTTTCGCCATATCCCGGCCACAGGAATTTTCCATCCGCGCCCTTGCGGAACCAGTTCACGTGAAAAATCTTCGGCGGTTTCGGTTTTCTCTTTCCCATCTCCAGCCAGTGCCCAAAATAATCCGCCATGTTGTAGCCGCAGAAAGGCAGCATGGCCATGGGGTCCCGCCGCGTGATCCCCACGTCGCCTGTTGCCGCTGCGGTAGTCTCGCTCGCCATCGTGGCGCCAACGAACACTCCGTGCTGCCAGTCAAACGATTCGTACACCAGCGGCGCCACCCGTGCTCTTCGCCCGCCAAAAATGAACGCCGAAATCGGCACGCCTTCGGGCGCTTCCCACTTCGGAGAAATGCTTGGCGACTGCCGCGCCGGCACGGTGTATCGCGCATTCGGATGCGCCGCCGCGCCTTTGGACGGGTCCCACGCCTCGCCCTTCCAGTTGATCAGCCCCGCCGGCGCCTCGCTGCCAATTCCTTCCCACCACGGCTCCCGATCCGAAGTCATCGCCACGTTCGTAAACAGCGTGTTCTTGTGCAGCGCCGCCATCACGTTCTGATTGGTTTTCATTCCCGTGCCCGGGGCCACGCCAAAAAATCCTGCTTCCGGATTGATCGCGTGCAAATATCCGTCCTCGCCGATTTTCATCCACGCGATATCGTCTCCGACCGTCCATACCCGATACCCTTGGCTCTCCAGCGCGGACACCATCATCGCCAGGTTCGTTTTCCCGCAAGCGCTTGGAAAAGCCGCGGCCATGTACGTCACTTTGCCGCCCGGCGACTCAAGACCGAGGATTAGCATGTGCTCGGCCATCCAGCCCTGCTCGCGCGCCATTACGCTGGCAATCCGCAATGCAAAACATTTTTTCCCCAGCAGCGCGTTTCCGCCGTAACCCGATCCCACGCTCCAGATCAATTTCTCCCGCGGGAAGTGCATGATGTACCGCCGCATGGGGTCCAGGTCGCCCAGCGAATGAAGCCCGGGAACGAACTCGCTTGACGCTCCCAGCCGCGCCATCGCTACCTTGCCCATCCTCGACATGATCCGCATGCTCGCCACCACATAGGGACTATCCGTCGCTTCCACGCCCACTTTGCTGATCGGCGAACTCACTGGCCCCATCACATACGGCACCACATACATCGTCCGTCCCCGCATCGCTCCCTCCAGGAGCGCACCCACCTTATGTTTCGCTGCATCAGGATCCATCCAGTTGTTCGTCGGGCCGGCATCTTCCCGTTCAGGCGAGCAGATATACGTCAGATGCTCGGTCCGTGCCACGTCATTCGGACTGCTACGATGCAGGTAACAATCTGGGTAGGTCTTCTCGTTCAACGCGTAGGAATCTCCTCCACGCAGCATCTCCGCGATCATCCGCTGGTACTCCGCTTCGGATCCGTCGCAATACACCACGCTGTCAGGTTTCGTCAGCTTCGCCGCTTCATCGACCCAAGTTTCCAGTGGAGTTGTCACTCTGATCCCCCTGCCAGCCCAACATTTCGCCGCCACCAGGTCCAAAGCGCGGTGCCCCGGTCGCTTGCGGCGCCAGCAACACTCCGGATGAGGACCCCGACCGGGCCGGGGAGGTGTAGCTATTGGACTCGGCCATGCCAACAGGCCCATGCAAAGGCGGGAACTTCCGGCCAAGTGGCAGGCTTTTTGTCTCTACCCACCCACAGTCTATGTTACCCCTCGCCGCCCACGCAAGCCGTCTCCTATCGTAGCCCGCATTCCAGCCGGCATCTTTCTCTTCCTTTTCTCTTTTTACTTCGTTACTACTCTCCTGCTGTAAACTCGTCTCCCTTGTCTCCCCACTCCGAACTCGACCGCTTGCGCGTCGTCCTCGTCAGCCCGCGCAATCCCCTTAACATCGGCGCGGCAGCCCGCGCCATGAGCAACTTCGGATTCCTCCATCTTCGTGTGGTGAACCCTTATGAGCTGGCGTTTCGCGAGGCGCGTTCCGCGGTCGGCGCCACGCCGCTGCTCGCCCGGGCAGAAGAGTTCAAGACGCTCGGCGAAGCCGTCGCAGACTGCACGCTCGTCGTCGGAACCACCGCCGTTGGCCTCCGCCAATTGCAGCATCCCGTCCGACGCCTTGAGCAAGCCGCTCCCCTCATCCGCAAACGTCTTGCGGCCAGCCCCGTCGCCCTTCTCTTCGGCTCAGAGAAGCGCGGTCTTTCGAATGAAGACCTCAGCCACTGCGACTGGCTGCTGCGCATCCCCACCCGCGAAGAGCACCGCTCCATGAACCTTGGCCAGGCCGTCGGGATTTGCCTCTACGAACTCGCTCGCAATGCCCAGGCCGTCCCGAAACCTCAGAAACATACCGCCGCCACCGCGGCCGATCTCGAGCGCCTTACCGCACTCTTGCTCGACGCCCTCCGCTCCAGTGGCTACTTGAAAGCGAGTCCCAGTGGCCCCCAGAAGAGGCGCTCCGCCGCTCCCACCGACGAGAAAATCCGCCGCCTCGTCCACCGCCTCCACCTCTCCGCCACTGACGCCGAACTTACCATCGGCATCTTTCGGCAAATCTTCTGGAAACTCGGTTCCCCCAAAAGTCCCTTGCCCTGACGAATTCTTTTCGCCCAGTGTCTTGAAATATGCCTCAATTCTTAAAGCAAGCTAATTGATTCCTGCTGCTACCGTCAAAAGACTCTTCACCTTTCGACTTTTCACGGGGGTGAAACTTGCCGAAGCGGCAAGTTGGTCTGGAAAGGAGGCTGAGGGACACAAGGCCAGTATTTCGAACTCCATGAGCCTGTCCTAAAGGCTAGTCACCTTCTGTGTTCACTCTTGAACTGTTTTCCGGCGTGCGGCGCTGGAAAATGGTATTCTTATGATTGCCTATCACGTTCTGCACACCGGGCATTCACGCTGTAAACAAAGCAGATCGCCGGAGAGCATATGGAATTGACCGCAACGCAACAAGAGCGCCCCTGGGACCGGCCCTTCTGGAAACCCGTTCATGGCAAAGAAGGCGTCTTCGCTTATATCGTCCTCATTCACATTCTTGCCGTCGTCGGGCTGATCCTCTTCCCGGTGCCAAGCCTCAAGGTTGTGGGCATGACTTTGCTCAGCATCGGCTTAGGCGGTCTCGGCACGACGGTCTGCTATCACCGCATGCTCGCCCACAAGACCCTCAAGACCAACCGGATCGTCGAGCAAATTTTGATCTTCTGGGCCGTCTTCAACGGCTCCGGCCATCCAGCGAGCTGGGTCGCGTATCATCGCCTCCACCACTCGGTTACTGATACCCCCGAGGACATCTCCAGTCCCAAGCAGGGCGGCTTCTGGTGGGCGCATCTTCGCTGGCTTTATCAAACTCAGCCCGCCGACAAGAAGCGCTGGGCGCCTGAGCTCACCGGCGGCGTGTACAAGATCTGGGGCTGGGCCGAAACGCCCGTAATTGTCTTCTCGATCTCCATCGGCCTGATTCTCGGCTTCGGCTGGATGGGTTTCTTCTGGATGGGCGCTATCCGCCTGGTCTACTCGCTGCACATGCAGTGCCTGGTGAACAGCCTCACGCATCTCAACCATGTCGAACAAGGCGATTCCAGCATGAACGTTTGGTGGCTCGGTCCCTTCCAGTTGACAGCTTGGGGCGAGAACTGGCATCAGAACCATCACACGCACGCCGGTTCAGCGCGACTTGGCCTTCGCTGGTATCAGACCGACATCGGCTGGTATTTCATCTGGATGCTCGAAGCCGTCGGACTGGCCCATTCGGTCAAGCGTCCCCGCCCGTCGTAGCCCGCTGCGTGCCACCCGGCGAGCATTTGTCCTAAACTGTAGGTGCGGGCCTTAGTCCCGCATCTTGCGCTTCATGTACGCACAAAAGTTCAAAGTAAGCGTAGTAATCCGCGGCGAAACCCGCGCCTGCCCGCTCGATTGGCTCGATCAATTCTGCATGCGCAACTTCACCAACTCCGCCGATTTTGACGACACGCTTCCCGTGGCCGATGGCAAGATCGAAGCCAGCTTCCGCCTCTCTCCCGAACGTTTCTCGGAAGGCCTCGCCGCCTGGTTAACGCAGCGCGGCAAAGGCGAAGGCCAGCCCGTGGCAGTACACGTCACTCGCGAATAGGCTCTTGGATCTTCCCCGTGACAGAACTGCTGGCAGAGGTAAACGGCTCTAGGCCGCGGAATCCCGCTTTTCGCCGCGGAGCAAGGCGCGAATTTCCGGCAACGCCGCCAGCGTCGCCGCTTCGCCGGCTGCAATCATCTCCGGGGTCTTGCTGAAATCGTCCCACGCAAAAGGTTTCACGTCCGGCTCAATGACTATGTCCGCCTGCGTGCGCCAGGAGAGATCGCTGTGCCGCTGGATGATGTTGAAGGAGCGGCTGAGGACGTCCGTGAACGTGCGAGGCTGTTCGATGTTGTCCGCCTCCAGGTAGACGGCGATGACCACGTCCGCGCCAAGAAGCAAGACGCCCTCGATGGGCACCGGCGCCGTGACGAATCCGTCGACCAGTGTCCGCCCCTCAAATTGGATGGGCACAAAAAGGCCAGGATAAGCGCAGGAACCGCGCAGCGGCGGCGCGATGGGCCCGTGGGAATAGTAGACGGAAACACCTGCAGTGATATCCGTGGTGGCGATGGCCAGCGGCGTTTGCAATTCCTCGAAAATTTTTACGTGAGTAAAACGCTCGAGATATTTTTCCATGCGCTGGTTGGTGGCTAGCCCGAGCCATGACGGCGTCCAGCGCCCGAAATCCGTGAAGCTCGTGGAAGTGCCAACCCTGGCCATTTGGTCCAGCGACGCTCCTGCGCAGTAGCCCACGGCGATCAGGGCCCCGACGCTCGTGCCGGCTACGCAGTCGATGGGAATTCCAGCTCCGCGCAAAACGCGGAGGACACCGAGGTGCGCTATACCACGCGCAAAGCCGCCCGCAAGAGCCAAGCCCACGCGCGGGCGCTCCCGGGGTTCGCTTTGCTCGCCGTAGGCAAAGGCGCGAAACTTGTCCTTTGCCGCTCGAAACCAGCCGAGAGTGCTGGAGGCTTTACCTTCTTCCATCATTTGTCCATTTTAGTACTATATTCAGGGATCTGCCGGTCGTTTGACCCGCGCATGCTGGTTTTGTAACCTGTCCCATCGAACTAAACGGGCCGTGTAAATCCTGTAAGAAGGCGTGCCATGAAACGTCGCATCGAAGAGGCAGTGGTGCTGGGAGCGGGAACGATGGGCTCGCGGATCGCGGCGCATTTTGCGAACGCCGGGCTGCCGTGCGTCTTGCTGGACATTGTCCCCCCGAATTTGCCTGCCGATGCCCCGGCCGGAGAGCGCAACAAAATTGTACGCGCTGGATTGGACGCGGCAAAGAAAGCAAAGCCTGCGGCGTTTTTCACCCCGGCGCTTGCGGAAAAAATTGCGATTGGAAACTTCGAGGATGACCTGGCATGCTGCTCGGAAGCCGATTGGATCATCGAAGTGGTCGCGGAGAATCTGGAGATCAAACGAAAATTGCTAGCGCGCGTGGCCCAGTTTCGCAAACCCGGAGCCATCGTCACCACCAACACTTCCGGCTTGCCCGTGCACTTGATCGCGGAGGGCATGAGCGAAGAGTTTCAGCAGCACTGGGCGGGGACGCATTTCTTCAATCCACCGCGGTATCTGAAATTGGTGGAAGTGATCCCCGGGCCGAAGACTTCAATCGACGTGGTCGAATCGTTGAACGAGTTTTGCGACCGGCGGCTGGGAAAAGGCGTGGTGCTGGCAAAAGATACGCCGAACTTCATCGCCAACCGCATCGGGACGTTTTCAATGCTGAATGCGCTGCGCCTGATGGGCACGCTCGGAATGACAGTGGAAGAGGTGGATGCCTGCACGGGACCGGCAGTGGGCTGGCCGAAGTCGGCGACGTTTCGAACGGCGGATATTGTGGGTCTCGATGTTTTGGTGCACGTCGTGAAGAACATTTACGAGACGGCGCCGAAAGACGAATCTCGGGAAATGTACAAACCGCCGGCGCTGGTGGAAGAAATGGTCAAGCGCGGCTGGCTGGGCGACAAGACGGGACAGGGCTTTTACAAGAAGGTGAAGGGCGAAGGCGAAAGGGAAATCCTGACGCTCGATGGGAACGCCATGGAGTATCGCGTGCGGCAGAAGGCGAAATTCGCTTCGCTCGAAATGGGTAAAGCCATTGAGGACACGCGGGAGCGGTTGCGTGCGCTTGTGGGGCCCGTACTCGAAGGCCAGAAGGGAGACAAGGCGCAGCAGTTTTTGTGGGGCGCACTTTCCGAAATGTGTTTGTACGCGGCGCGGCGCGTGCCGGAGATTTCCGACAACCTTGTCGACGTTGACCGCGCGATGCGCTGGGGCTTTGCCTGGGAACTCGGGCCGTTCGAAATCATCGATGCCGTTGGCGTGAAGGCGTTTGCTGGGCAGGTGCAGAAGGAAGGACGCACGCTGCCACCCGTTCTCGAGAAAGTGCTGGCGAGCGGGCGGAAGGGATTTTACGAATCGGAGAAAGGCACGACCACCGTTTTCGATATTGGCAGCGGCGGAGCGATAAAGGTCGAAGAGCCGAAAGGCGTCATCATTCTGAAATCGCTGAAAGATGCAGGCCGCGAAGTGGAGCGCAATTCCGGTGCAAGCCTGATCGATCTCGGCGATGGCGTAGTCTGCTGCGAATTTCACGCCAAAATGAACGCCATCGGCGCGGACTTGATCGCCATGTTGCACAAGGGCTTGAAGCGGCTGGAAATGGATTTTGAGGCTATGGTGATTGCGAACCAGGCGGTGAATTTTTCCGTCGGCGCAAACCTGATGCTGGTTCTGGTAGGAGCGCAGGAGCAGGAATGGGACGAATTGCACATGGCGGTGAAGCAATTCCAGAACATCAACCTGGCAATCAAATACGCGCCAAAACCGGTGGTGGCGGCGCCGCAGGGGCTGGCGCTGGGCGGCGGTTGCGAAGTGGGCCTGCACGCGGCAAAGATTCAAGCGGCCGCGGAAGCATACATCGGCTTGGTGGAAACTGGCGTGGGGCTGATTCCCGGCGGCGGCGGCACGAAGGAAATGCTGATCCGCGCGAATGAACACGCCGGTGGGACAGGCTTCAGCCTGTCCTCCTCTCCGGAATCCGACCTCGACCTTTTCCATGCCCTGAAGCCTATCTTTGAAGCGATTGCGATGGCCAAAGTTGGCACGAGCGCGGAGGAATGCCGCGACCTGGGATATTTGCGCCGCGAAGACGGCGTTTCCATGAACCGCGACCGGTTGGTCGCGGACGCCAAGGAAGCCGCTCTGGCGCTGGTGCGCGGCGGCTACAAGCCGCTGGCGGCAAGCTGGCAGGAAGGCGCGCAAACAACGCAGATCAAAGTGCTCGGCGAACAGTTTCTTGCCGGCGCCAAGCTCGCCATCCACATGATGCTCCGCGGCGGCTATGCTTCCGAGTACGACGCGCACGTGGGCCGCAAGCTCGCGAACATTCTGGCTGGCGGCGCGCTGTCGTCACCGCAAATGGTCAGCGAGCAATACGTCTTGGATCTCGAGCGCGAAGCCTTTGTTTCCCTTTGCGGGGAAAAGAAAACCCAAGAGCGCATCGCGCACACTCTCAAGACTGGCAAGCCGCTCCGTAACTAGGAAGCCGGTCTCCCTGGAGCCATCAGATCAACGGTACGCACTCAACCGACGGGGACGGAAAAGTGTTCATGAAGAATGCGCAGCCTGCCTTGGCTGTCTCTTTGAAAGACGTGGGTAGCGCGTACAAGATTGAGCTTTTCTTCGACACGCTTGCCGCCGCCGACGTCACGGCCGGTGGCTTGAAAATGAAACGTGTAGCTCGCAATGCCCGCATCGGAGCCGACCAGCACAACATCAATGGGGCCGAGCTTTAATTCCATCCGTGTATCGGGACGGAAGTATTCTCTAGAGCGGCGCATCGCGCCTAAGCGGCCGGGTTCAGCGCGGCCCATGGAGATCTGAAAAATCGTACTTCCCGGCGCATAGTAGGAATTCAGGAGGTCTTCCGACTTAGCAAGAAACGTGGTCCAGAAAAGTTCAACCCCTTTGCGTACCTCCTCGTTGGTTAGCTTCTCCAAGATGAACCTCGCGGACGGCAACAACGCGCCGTCTCCATCTGTGCTTGTCGTATTGTAGTCGTTTGCCCCGCGGCCATTTGCTGGATGTGATGGAATGTTAACCGTCGTGGCGCACCGCCACTTCCTTCAGAGGCTAAAATACGGAAGAAGGGCTTCTAATCGTATAAAAACGTATTGCTTTGACGGTCCACAGTGCGGTATTCTACGCATTCGCAGGAGGCGGATTGTGCAAAAGCTGCTGGCGCCGCGGGAAGCGGCGAATATTCTGGGTATCAGCTACCCCACCTTGAAGCAGTGGATCTACCACGGAAAGATCAAGTCGGTGAAAACGCCCGGCGGCCATCACCGCGTGCCAGAGAGTGAGATCGACCGCTTGTTTCCGAAGAAACTGGATCGCGGGGACATCGGGACCCGTCGGGGAAATCTGCGGAAGATCAGCGGGCGAAACCAGCTGATTGGGCGCGTGGTGGCAATCAAATTCAGCGGGCTGCTGGCGCAGGTCACGCTGGCGATCGGAGAGCAGCATATTACCTCGATCATCACGGCGGATGCGGCCAAGGAGTTGCGGCTGAAGCCCGGGGAGCGGGCTGCGGCGCTGATTAAGTCGACCGAAGTAATGATTTTAAGAGTATGACGGGAGCGATGGCTCGTGACTGGCGGCAAGACAACTTGGCCCAAGTGGTTCCGCATATTCCCGCTCCTCATTTCTATTTTCCTTGCGCAGCACGATGTGCGAGCACAGGGGCAAGAAATCCGAATAGCGGCGGCGGCTGACTTGAAGTTTGCCATGGGAGAGTTAACCGTAGAGTTTGAGAAGCAGTCAGGAACCAAAGTAAATGTGACTTACGGCTCGAGCGGGAATTTTTTCTCGCAACTGCAGAATGGGGCGCCTTTCGATCTCTTCTTTTCCGCGGACATTGAGTATCCGAAAAAGCTGGAGGCAGCGGGACTCGCGGAGCCGGGGACCTTGTACGAATACGCGGTAGGGCGAATCGTGATTTGGACGCCTGCGGATGCGAAGGTGGATGTTAGCAAACACGGATGGAAGACCTTGTTGAATGCAAGCGTCGAGAAGATTGCGATCGCCAATCCCGAGCATGCGCCCTACGGACGTGCGGCGGTGGCTGCGTTGCAAAAGGCGGGAATCTACGAATCCGTCAAGGCCAAGCTGGTGTACGGAGAAAATATTTCGCAGGCGGCGCAGTTTGTGCAGTCGGGAAATGCGCAGGCGGGGATTGTGGCGATGTCGCTGGCGGTTTCGCCGGCGATGCGCGAGGGGAAACACTGGGAAATTCCGGCGGAGATGCATCCGGCGATCGAGCAGGGAGCGATTGTTTTGAAAGACGCAAAGAATAAGGAAGCGGCGCGGGCGTTTCTGGAATGTGTAAAGAGCGCGGCAGGGCGCACCATATTGTCGAAGTACGGTTTCGCGTTTCCGGAGAGGACGAAGAAAGAAGAAAGAAGATAACGCGAAGACGCTGAGGGCGCAGAGCAAACGCGGAGAAGAGTAGAGAAAAGGACAGCGAATGGAAGCGTTGTGGTTGTCGATGAAGTTGGCGGCGTGCGTGGCCGCGATATTGTTGGTGATTGGGATGCCGGTAGCGTACCGGCTCGCGTATTCGAACTGGCGCGGGAAATTCCTGCTCGAATCGCTGGTGGCGCTGCCGCTGGTGCTGCCGCCGACGGTGCTGGGATTTTACGCGCTCGTGGCCATGGGCCCGCGCGGGCCGCTGGGAAGACTGTGGATCGCACTCTTCGGGCATGGACTGGCGTTTACGTTCGGCGGTCTGATTCTGGCGTCGGTGCTGTACAGCTTTCCATTTGCGGTACAGCCGCTGATCGCTTCGTTTGAGGGAGTCGATCAAAAATTGCTGGACGCTTCGGCGGTGCTGGGAGCAGGAGGCTTGCGGACATTTTGCCGGGTGATTCTGCCGTTGTCGCTCCCCGGAGTGGTCACCGCGGCAGTGCTGAGTTTCGCGCACACTCTGGGTGAATTTGGTGTCGTGTTGATGGTGGGCGGAAATTTGGCGGGGGTCACGCGAACGGTTTCGATCGACATTTACGATCGCGTGCAGTCACTGGAATACGGCGCGGCGAACCGCATGGCGCTGGTGCTTCTGGCGATTTCGTTCTCCGTATTGTGCGTTGTATATGCCGTGAATCGCCGCGTGTGGACGCCATGGGCGGCGAAGTAAACGCAAAGATGCTCACCGCGCGAATCCGCAAAGAGCGGCGCAGCGCGGGCGCCTCTTCCTTTGTCCTCGACGTTTCCATCGAAGTTTCTCCCGGCATTACGATTCTCTTTGGACCTTCCGGAGCCGGAAAATCCACGCTCCTGGATTGCGTCGCGGGGCTGGCGCGGCCGGACGAGGGGCGAATTGCAGCCTGCGGCGACGTATTGTTCGATTCTGAGCGCGGAATTAGTGTTCCCGTGCCGAAGCGGCGAGCCGCTTACGTTTTTCAGACCCTGGCACTATTTCCGCACCTGAGCGCGGAAGAAAATGTTTCATACGGCTTGATGGATTTGCGCGAGGAAGAGAGGCAGGAGCGAGCAGAAGCAATTCTTAGAGCCTTTCGCGTCGAGAAATTGCGGAAACAAAGGCCCGCCGAGATCTCCGGAGGCGAGAAACAGAGAATCGCGCTGGCGAGATCACTGGTGACCGAACCGGGCGTGTTGTTGCTAGACGAACCGTTGACCGGATTGGACGCGGAGCTGAAAGCGGCGATTGTGGACGATTTGCGCGCCTGGAACGCGGCAAAGCGCATCCCGATTTTGTACGTGACGCACAGCCGCGAAGAAGTGGATGCGCTGGGCGAACGCGTGATCGCGCTCGACAATGGACGCGTCGTAGGCGCTGGTGCACCAAGGGATGTACTGGACGCCCCGCGCCGGAAAAAACTGGCGCAGGCGGTGGGATTCGAGAATCTGCTGAGCGCCACGGTGCTCGATCTGCGCGAGGCCGATGGCGTGATGCGCGTGCGGCTGGGCGATAGCGCGTGCGAGATCGAGGTGCCACTCGGTTATGCGGCAGCCGGGAACCGCGTGCAGGTAGCGGTTCGCGCGGGAGATATTTTGCTGGCGGCGGAGCGGCCCCACGGATTGAGCGCGCGGAACGTGATCGAAGGTCGCATCGTTTCGCTGGAGCAGCGCGGGACCATGGCCATTGCGCGCGTGGATTGTGGCGTCACCTTTGTCGTGCACGTCACGCCCGGGGCAGTGCGGGCGTTGGAGCTAACGGCCGGGCGTCGCGTTTGGCTGGTGTTGAAAACGCACTCGTGCCATCTGGTGGAGTAGTAGAAAAACTCAGGAACACGGAATTTTTCAAGACTTCGGCTTTTGCGGAGCGGGCGTTGCAGTCTTGGCCGCGGCGGGGCCAGAGAATTTGATTTCATCGGCCTCAAGGGTTTTGTCTTTGGGTGTGGCATGGATGACGACGAGGTCGCCTGCGGCGAGGTCGCCGGCCTTGGCTGGTTTATCCTCATTGTTGGCCCTCGATAGAAAGACGGTCGAAGCGGCGAATTTCACTTCAACGGACTTGCCGTCGGCGGTTTTTACAACTACGGAATCGGCGCTGATTTTTTCGACCGTGCCTCTCACGTGAACTTTATTGCCGTGAGCGAAGGCCGAGCCCGCAACGAGTGCGAACAGTAGCGCCAGTAAGGATAAGCGAAGTTTCATGAAAGTCTCCCGTTGGAATGAAGGTCCGGAACGCTATGTCTTCACTCCAGGTGATGATCTTGTGATTCCGGTTTCCGTTTGCGTGTTGCTCCATTCAAAAAATCATTTTCCTGCTGTTCTTCCGCCCGGTCGTCCGGGCCTTTCGGATTATAGCGCTCCATTTCGATACGTTCCGCGACGCTGAGGTGAGGAAGGTGGCGGATGAAGTGAACCAGCTTCCAACTGCCTTGCATGCCTCCGTGCTCGCCGCCATTGGAAAACGCCGGCATTCCCGTGAACCGCACGCCATTCTCGACGATCCAGAACAACTCGCCGTCGGTAAGATTTTGCGTCTCCGGCAGGCGCAGATCGGGTGGCTTGGGGTAGAGGCCACCGCCAATCATGCTCTGCCCGCTGCCGTCGTTGGCGTGGCAGATGGCGCAATGATCCGCGAAATGAAGCCGCGCATCGCGCAGATCCTCCGGCGAGTCGAGCACGGGATTCTGGGCCAGCCGTGCATTCGAAGGGATCGCTAGGCGACGCGCATTGCGTGCGAGCGTGATTTCGAATTTAGTGGGCGTGGCGCGAGAGCTGAGGCCATCATGCAGGAAGGAAGCGGCGACCGCGACAACGAGGCCGAGGAGCGCTACAGCGACGATGATGATCACGAGAGTTCCGCGTTTCATGGCTCTGTGAATATGTTAATGGATGAGGGCCGGGGCGACCAGCGGCGAATCATTCCGCGGTGACGAAGACGGCGCTGCATGGTTTCGTCCGGACGCGTGCCCAACCGTGACGTGAAAGAGAATGGCGGGAAGGCGGCTATTTTCCTATGATCTAAAGCGAGTGCGTGTCATTCGAAACGAAGCGGTGCGCGAATAGCGAACATTTTCAGAAGAGCGGAGAGAGAAATGAAAGAGCGCGCGGATGTAGCCCCACAACCGGCTTCCTCTGGTAGGATACTCATGAAATGGCGACCCCCACGATGAACGGAAGCGGTTTGGCGGTGGTCGAAACCTGTCCGCCGGAAGTTCGCGAGATTCTCCAAGCCGTGACGAGCGGTGCGGAGCTGACGTTCGAAGAGGGACTGCTCCTTGCGACGGCGCGGGATCCTGCGCTGGAAGCGCTGGTGGCTGTTGCGGATCAGTTGCGGCAACAGACTGTCGGAGACGCAATCACCTATGTCGTAAATCGCAACATCAACTTCACGAACGTTTGTTTCGTGGGATGCAGTTTTTGTGGCTTTGGACGCGGGCCCGGAGCCGCGGACGCATACTCGCTCTCTTTCGAGGAAGTGGTGCGCCGCGCGCGCGAAGCCTGGGAACGCGGCGCCACGGAGGTTTGCGTTCAGGGCGGATTGCCGCGCGACCTCGACGGATTTTTCTACCGCGATCTGCTGCGCGCCATCAAGCGTGCAATTCCCGAGATGCACGTGCATGCCTTCTCGCCCATGGAAATCGATTACGGCGTGACGAAAACAGGAATGCCGCTGCGCGACTACCTGCGGATGATGAAGGACGAAGGGCTGGGCAGCATTCCCGGCACGGCGGCGGAAATCCTTGATGACCGCGTGCGGAAGGAACTGAGCCCGAACAAATTGCCGGCGGCGCGGTGGGTGGAGATCATCACCACGGCGCACGAACTGGGCATTCCGACGACTTCAACCATGATGTACGGACACGTGGAAGAGCCCGCGGATTGGGTGCGCCATATCCTCCTCTTGCGCACCATCCAAAAACGCACCGGGGGATTTACGGAGTTCGTGCCGCTGGGATTCATCCATGAGAATACGCGGCTCTACCGTCATGGTGGAGCGAGACCAGGAGCGAAACGCGAGGAACACTTGCGAGTGCACGCCTTGGCACGAGTGTTGCTGCACGGGGCGATCAAGAATTTGCAGGTCTCCTGGGTAAAACTAGGATTCGAAACTTCGCTCGCGTGCTTGCAGGCGGGCGCAAATGATTTCAGCGGCACGCTCATGGAAGAGAGTATTTCCAAGGCCGCTGGTGCAACGTTCGGAGAATATGTGTCGCCGGAAGAATTTCGCGCCAGGATTCGATCGATTCGGCGAGTCCCGGCCGAGCGGACGACGACCTACAAAATTCGTCGTATGTTTGATGAGCCGGAAAGTGATCCGCGCACAATGCCGTCGCAATTCGCTATCGCGCGGGCAGTGAGCCTCGTGAAATACACCGAAGGCGCCTACTGAGCGATTCCCATGCCAGCACTCCTCTTACCGGTCAAGGACTTGAACAATGCCAAGAAGAGGTTGACTGGCGTGCTGACGCCGGAGGAGAGGGTTGCGCTGGCCGGGGCCATGCTCGCGGACACCATTCGCGCAGTGCGAGGCGTGCGCTGCGCGGAGAGAGTTTTTGTCGTCACGAATTACGAGCCCGTCATGCAATTGGCCGAGGAAAATCAATGGGAGATTCTGCGGGAAGAACAGCAAATTTCGGAGAGTGATTCAGTCGATGCCGCTTCAAAGATCTGCGAACAAAAAGGCGTCACCGGATTGCTGCGCCTGCCGCTCGATCTGCCATTGATCCAATCGAGCGACATCGATGAACTTTTGACTGTGGAATGCCAAGCGCCGGCTTTGGTAATTGTGCCCTCGCGCGATGGAACCGGCACAAACGCCATGATGCGGACCCCGCCCACATTGTTTCCCTCACAATTTGGAAACGGAAGTTTCGCAAAGCACCTTGCCGAGGCCGAAAGGGCTCATGCGCGCGTTATGGTGCGCCGCAATGCCCGGGTGGAAATGGACGTGGACGACGAAGCGGATTTGCGGGCCCTGCTGGAACACGATTTGAGCGGCACAGAAACAGGCCGCTGGCTGCGCGCCAGCGGTGTGGGGGCGAGCTTCGTGGCCGGCGTGCGAGCCGGAGCGGCAAGCGCGCCATGAAGAGAAAGCTATATGCAAGTCTCGATGAGGCCGTGGCCGATATTCCGGACGGCGCGCAAATCATGGTTGGAGGATTCGGAGGCGCGGGTTTTCCGAATAATCTCATTCAAGCGTTGGCGCGGAAAGGCGCGAAGAACATCACTGCCGTCAGCAACAATTGCGGGACGCGCGATGGCGAGCTTGGAATCATGTTCAAGAACAATCAGATCAAGCACGTGATTGCTGCTTTTCCCGGGCCTCACGCCAATTATTTTTTGGAACGCTTCGCCGCCAAGGAAGTGACTCTGGAACTCGTGCCACAGGGCATTTTGTGCGAGCGCATGCGCGCCGCCGCTGCTGGCTTGCAAGGTTTCTACACCACGGTGGGCGTCGGTACTGAAGTCGCCGCGGGAAAGGAAGAGCGTTTCCTCGAAGGAAACCGCTGCATCCTCGAACTGCCGATTCGCGCGGACTATGCGCTGATCAAGGCGCAGACCGCCGATGAATTGGGGAATTTGACTTATCGGCTGGCTGCAAGAAATTTCAATCCCGTCATGGCTATGGCCGCGAAGACTACGATCGCCGAAGTCGAGGAAATTGTTCCGGTAGGCGCCATCCATCCGGAACACGTCGTGACTCCCGCGATCTTCGTTCATCGCATCGTGCAAGCGAAAGGAATCCGCTATGCCGGGTGACGGCGTTCAAAATATAGCTTTGCCCGGCGATGGCGCTCGAGGAAAAGTCATGCCCGGCAAGGTGCGATTGACGCGCGAGCAGATCGCCCAGCGCGCCGCGCTCGAATTGCCCGATGGCGCCTATGTAAATCTCGGTTGGGGAATTCCCAATCTCGTCGCTGGCTATTTGCCGAAAGGGGTCACTGTTTATTTCCACAGCGAAAATGGAATTCTGGGAATGGGTCCTCGCGCAAAACCCGGTGAAGAAGATTTCGACCAGGTGGACGCCATGAAAGTGCCCGTCACGCTGATTCCGGGTGCTTCTTTCTTTCATCAGGCCGACGCACATCTGATGACCCGCGGCGGCCATATCGACGTTGCTCTTCTTGGCGCCTTCCAAGTTTCCGAGAAGGGCGATCTTTCGAATTGGAAAATTCCCGACGCGAAAGGCCCCGGCGGTATCGGTGGCGCCATGGACATCGCGGCAGGCGCGAAGACTTTGATCGTGTGCATGGAGCACACCACCAAGGACGGAGCGCCAAAAATCGTGAAGAAGTGCACCTATCCGCTGACTTGTCTGGCATGCGTGGATACCATCGTTACGGATCTGGCGGTGATCGACGTGAAACCGGAAGGATTGACGCTGCGCGAAGTGGCGCGCGGCTGGACGGCGGCGGAAGTGCGGGAATTGACCGGCGCACAATTGATTGCGGGGCAACGAATTCCGGAGATGAGTTTCGCTTGATTTTATTTATGAGGAGGACTAAATGAGCCAGATGATTCCAGAAAAATATACGGATTTGCTGGAGAAGCCAGCGTTTGGACATTTGGGGACGCTGATGAAGGACGGAAGCCCGCAGGTGACACCCATCTGGGTGGATTACGACGGAAAATTCGTGCGCTTCAATTCGGCGAAGGGCCGCGTGAAGGACAAGAACGTCCGACGCGATGCCCGCGTTTCGATTGCGATACAGGACCCCGCAAATCCCTATCGCTATCTGGAAATTCGCGGTAAGGTCGTCGAAATCACCGAAAACGGCGCGGACGACCACATCAACAAACTCTCTAAAAAATATCTGGGAAATCCAGTTTACCCTTTCCGGAAACCAGGCGAAGTCCGCGTAACCTACAAAATCGAGCCGCAAAAAGTCAGCTCTATGGGTTAGCGTGATATTGACTGACTCAATATTCTACGTAAAATTCTCCATTCCGTAACTGATCACTGATAACTGTTCACCGAAAACTCACAGCCGCGCGGCGACGCGTGCGGCGATGCGGCCCTCCGCGGTCCGGAACACGAATACAAGGCTGTCCGTGAGGGGCACCCCGGCGCTGGGGACGAGCAACTGATAGGACCACTCGAAACGCTGGGGCAGTTCCGCTGCTAGAGCCGAAGCGTAGGGAGTGATCCGCTCGACGGACGCGCTAACTTCCTTGATGTTCTTTACCTGCTGCAGATCCACACCGCGTTTCCAATAAAGAGAAAGCTGCAGAGCGCTCATCATTTCGCGAGTCAAGTACACGCGCGTTCCAACTTGCTGGAGTCCGGGGCTGCAGGATAGGTCGTGGATGACGAAAGAGAGAAGCAGTCGATCGGGGAAGTCCGTGACGGTTTCCACGCCGCGGCGGTAGATCGTGCCGTGGCTGTCGTCGATTCGTTTCAAATTGTCGAAGAATTCCGGAGAAGTCACGTTGCCGGAGACGCGGAAGCAGACGCCGTTGGGTAGCGAGCCATCGGTTTCAAAAAGAAGGCCGCCGTCATATCTCCAGACGGACTTCTCGCGTCTTAATTGGCTGAGAGATGCGCCCGGCGCGCAACTGAGAAAAATCAGGAATGCAACGCCGGCGATTTTGTAGTTCCAGAAGCCCATGAGTGGCCGCCGTGCGCAAGAGATTTTACTCCTTGCGGGCGGCGGCAAGAAGAAAAGTGAAACCTCCAAAAGTGTTGATGACTTTGCCCTCTCCCGCGGGCTTGACGTCGCCTTGGCCGGATCGCACCGCTTGGATAGCGTCGACGAGTCCCGGGAGCACCGAAGGCTCTGCGACGGGGATATTGTGCGCTCCCAAAACCAGTTTCAACTTCGGGGCGAGCGTCGCGAGTCGCTTTACGGAAGCAACGTAGGCATCGAGATCGGTTTCCGGGCGGAAGAGCCAGATGGGAGCTGGATAGTACGTGTCGCCGGTGAGGAGCAGGCCGTTGGCGCTGTCGAGAAGACAGATGGCGTCCGGCGTGTGACCCGGAGTAGAAAGGACTTCGAGCGTGCGGCCGCCCAGATTTATTTTAAAGCCATCGCGGATGAAGTGCGAGATTTTCCAGGGTTTTGTAGCGTAGGTTTTTGGATTGAACCCCTTTGGCAAATCTCCGCAGAGTTGATCGGGAGTAATTTCCGCCTGCGCATCTTCACGCGAACCTTTCGCATTCGTTCGCGTGAAATCGGTGTCCATGCCGTAGACGAAAGTGAACTGCCAGTTGCCGCCAACGTGATCGTCGTGCGTATGCGAGTTAAGAACTACCACCGGACGCGACGTCAATTTCGTGGTGACCTTGCGGATGTCGCTAATGCCCATTCCCGTGTCGAACAGAAGGGCTTGCTTGTTGCCGACAATCAAGTAAGAGATGACTTCTTCGGCTTGGTGCGGTTCGTAGATGGCAAAAACTCCCGGCGCGACTCTGTAGACCTCGAACCAAGGATCGTCGGGAAGGATGCGTTGCAACGATTTGTATTCCGGGCGGGGAAGCGGTTTGCACCATTTGGGTTTTTCGGATTGCGGGGGATGCGGGACGCGATCAGCGGGGGGTGACACAACCGAAAGAAAAAGATTTAACGCGGAGAACACAGAGTTCGCAGAGAACGCAGAGGGGGAGAAAGACAAAGAGGGCCCAGCCGCAGGAACTGAGCGAGCAGGGAGATTTCTTGCGGGTAGACAGATACCAGCTGTCAGCGAGACTGCCAGAACAAGGGACGCGATTTTCATTTTGGCGATGACCCGGTGAAGATGGATTTGGGAAGCATCATGTGGACGCCTTTGTTGCCGTCGACGAGTTCGGTGATGTGGAGGTCGGCGGCGACGCTCGCGAGCATGTAGGCGTCGTCGCGCGAGAGATGCTTTTCCGTCACGAGGAAATCGATCATCTCGCGGACAGCGAGCGTGGCGCAGGCATTCAGGTCATCGTTGAGGCCCATGGTGATGTAGTGCGTTGGCGTTTCGGCGCGCGGCCACTTCAGGTGCATGTCCTTGCGCACGATGAATTGAAACGTGCCGATGAGCGAAGTTTCCAGCGCGGTGATGTCCACCTCGCCGTCGCCCTGGCCGGCGTGGCCGTCGCCCACTTCAAAGAGCGCGCCGGGCGCGTGCACGGGAATGTAGAGCGTGGTGCCGGCGACGAGGTCCTTGTTATCCAGATTCCCCGCCATAATCCACGGCGGAGCGCTGTTGAAGCGGCCCGCGCTTTCGGGCGGCGCGTCGCCCATGCTGCCGAAAAAGGGACGCAGCGGAATCTCGATGCCCGGCGCGAATTTTGCCACCATCCGCTTTTCATCCAGCGGAATGATTTTCATTTTCGCGTAAGGATAATCGTCGGGCAAATAGCCGCGGCCGGGGCCGAACCCGTTGTACGCGTAAGCAATGGCAAGTTTTATGGCGAGAACTTTTACTTCGAGCACGTCGCCAGCTTCCGCGCCTTCGATGTAAATCGGCCCCGTCAAAATGTGCCCGCCAGGGCCTTTGTCTTTCACTTGGTCGGTGATGTCGCGCAGCGATTGCTCGACCTGATCGGGAGGCAGGCCCGCATCTTCGAGCCGCTTCGGACTGTTCGTGATCAGCGTCTGAATCTCCACCATGTCGCCCGACTTGACGCGCAGCGCCGGCGCCGCCTTCGCATCGTAGTAACCCCAAGCCACCGTCTTCGGCGTCGGCTTTAGCTGATACGTGGTCTGCGACTGCAGATTTTGGACGCAGAAAAAGCTTCCGAGGATTAAGGCTCCCAGGCCGAGCACATTTGTGCGCAATTCAGTAGCTCCCTTTTTTTGACTTTTTGGGCGGTGCACCGTCGGTGTTAATAATAATGGGTCCGGCCGACATCGTTACTTCGTCAGGTAAATCCATCACTGTCTTGGAGGTGCTTGGAGGGGCGCTATCGTCCAAAATGTACTTAAATTTGATCGTGTGGTTGAATGGACCATCGGGAGGACAGCCGACACACCCAAATGTCCACGTTTTAATGATTTTTTCTGCGTCCTCTTTGAAGATTGTAAAAGCGGATTTCGTCGTATCGCTCGATTCGGATTCTATCGCAAGCAGTTCGCCGTCTGCTCCGATCTTCAGCTTTATCACGATGGTCCCATGAGTTCGCGTCATTCGCGCAAGCGGTGGATAGTACGGCGGCTCCAAGTGCTTGACGTAAATGATCGGCTGTTTCTCCTGTTGGGCTCGCACAGCGGGGATAAGCACCAGCGACATCATTGCCAAGCTGAATTTCACGGCCGCAGGACCTCTCCAATTTGTGGAATCTTCATGTTTCATCTCGACTCTCCGGCTTCGTGCGAAAAAAGGGAAATTGCGTGTCATGGGCGGGTCATGTCCTCGGGCCTGACGAGGGCGTCGAATTCTTCGGGGGTGACGTAGCCAAGATTGAGGGCGGCTTCGCGGAGGCTGATGTGGGCCTTGTGGGCGGCTTTGGCGACCTGGGCGGCCTGGTCATAGCCGATTTTGGGGGCGAGCGCGGTGACGAGCATCAGGGAATTTTGGACGTAGTGATCGATCTGCTCGCGATTGGCTTCGATGCCGTGGACGCAGTGTTCGACGAAACTGTTGCAGGCATCGGCGAGGAGTTCCACGGAGTGCAGATAATTATAAATCATCACGGGCTTGAAAACGTTGAGCTCGAAATTGCCTTGCGAGCCGGCGAAGCCGATGGCGGCGTCATTGCCCATGACTTGGACGGCGACCATCGTGAGGGCTTCGGACTGCGTGGGATTCACTTTGCCGGGCATGATGGAAGAGCCGGGCTCGTTTTCGGGAAGCGTGAGTTCGCCGAGGCCGCAGCGCGGGCCGGAAGCGAGCCAGCGAATGTCGTTGGCGATTTTGAAGAGCGAAGCGGCGAGCGTTTTCAGGGCGCCGCTGGCAAAAACGATTTCGTCGTGTGCGGAGAGCGCGGCGAATTTATTGGGATGCGAGCGGAAGGGCAGGCCGGTAAGCTCGGAGATTTTGCGGGCGGCGCGCTCGGCAAATTCGGGATGGGCGTTAAGGCCGGTGCCGACGGCGGTGCCGCCGATGGCGAGGTCGTAGAGACCGTCGAGAGCGACGGCGACGCGGCCGCCGTCGCGGTCCAGAAGATTCACGTAGCCGGAAAATTCCTGGCCGAGGGTGAGCGGGGTGGCGTCCTGCAAGTGGGTGCGGCCGATTTTTACGATGTCCGCGAACTCTTTAGCCTTGGCGTCGAGCGCGTCGCGGAGATTTTTGATGGCGGGGAGAAGCCGGCGCGCGGTTTCCGAAGCGGCGGCAATGTGCATGGCGGCGGGAAACGTGTCGTTGGAGGATTGCGACATATTCACGTTGTCATTGGGATGAATCGGCTTCTTGCTGCCGAGGACGCCGCCAGCGATCTCGATGGCGCGATTGGAGATGACTTCGTTGACGTTCATGTTGGTCTGCGTGCCGCTGCCGGTTTGCCAGACGCGAAGAGGGAAGTGGTCGTTGAGTTTTCCGGCGATGACTTCATCGGCAGCTTGCGTGATGAGCGCAGCTTTATCCGGCGGAAGTTTGCCGAGATCCTGATTGACGAGCGCGGCAGCTTTCTTGAGGAAGCCGAAGGCGCGAATCAGCTCAGGCGGCATGACGTCCTTGCCGATGGCGAAGTGGATGAGCGAGCGGGCGGTTTGCGCGCCGTAGTAGCGGTCGGCAGGGACGTCGATCTTGCCCATGGAGTCGGACTCGGTGCGGGTGGGAATGGTCAGGGCGGATTTCGTGGCTTCAGACATAGGGGACTCCTTCAAAGGCTGCTTGCAAGATTCTACCAGCAAGTGACTGGTGACTAGTGACTCTTGGAAGACAGCGCCTTTGGCACGGTTGAAGTCGAGCCGAGAAGAGCCAGCTGCTGAACCGTAAGGAGGCACTCCCTGTTTTTTGTAAGTGTTGCATCTAAAGAGCTTAAGCATGCTGTAGGTCTTTTGGTTGCAACACGTGTTGATTCTAAACCACTTACATGAACTCTAAGTCCCTTAAATGCAACACTTACAAAAAACGAAGGGGTGACCTAGTTATGGTGAACCAGCTTATCCGACGAGGATACGCTGTCCCGAGGAGCATCCCGACGACCGGAGGTTCCGACCTTTTCGGAAAGGATCTCTAGATCGGCGGTTAATTCCGGCTCTTTGCTTCAACTTAATGGGGAGTCGAAACGAGGAGTAGCAAGGCCGCTCCCTGCGCTAGGCGGAGACTTTGGTGGGAGCCATCCGGCGCAGCGGTTTTGCGCCCGGAATCGGGAACTGCATGTGCCAGAAGTTCGTTTCGGGCGAGATAAACTCCACTCCGATATACTGCTTGCCGTCGCGAGCCCGGTGGATGGAGACGACTCGGCACTCCATCGACTGCGAGGTGTTATCATTCAACAGGATCAGCGTTTGTCCCACCAATACGATCTCTTCAAGCTGAAACAGCGCCCCGTGCCGGTTCACCGATTGCGAATGGGTCTGTGCGGAGAACTTCTCGCCAGAGTCTGTCTTTCCGCGGACGGTCAACGCCACCGTTAGGGCTACCCGCAGTGTGCGGCGGCGTTCTTTGCAACGAAAGTGAAGCAGGGACATTTCGGCTTCGACCTCGAATCTAATTTACGAGTCCACGGCGTCTTCGGCCAACTTCAAGCGACGGGTTTACGCCTAACGTATCGTGTCAGCAGGGTGCTAAAGCGACAGAACAGCAGACTAGAGGTGAATAGCACGAACCTTGCCCACACACCCACATACTGGCTACTTGCTTCTTCCAAGACAATGGGGGAACGGTACCACAAAAACGAGTTCGGTAACAGTACCCTCGGTCTAGGACCCCATTTTTCCTTCGCGGAACTCCAGAAACACGGCAAAAAGGCCTTCATCCGCCCTCCAGCCGGAATGGATCCAAAGGGCACGGCCAAAGTTCCGACCCACTCCACTTCCAGCGCCGCCCGGTCGATGTCAGCTATCTCTTGCTTTATCTTATACATCTGCCGGGACATGGCCCCGTTCCGCCCCCTCCAGGGCCGCAGCCAGGTCTCGCTTCTTGCCGAGGGGCGTCAGGAAGGTTGGGGAATTCCTCCAAGACTACATCGGGGGCAAGGAACTCTTTTGGCGCGGCTCCCGTTTCGTCCCTTTCGAGGGCCTGCAAGTCTCCGCGCAATCTCCAGATTACCCGCCGCTTCGCCCATTTTCGCCTCCACGAACGGTGGTTCTCCGCCGCCTGTTGCAGTTCCTAGCACCGGCCTGTCATTTTCTAGTGTCCGGGCCGGCGCATTTGTTTCAATTTTTTTGGGGCTTGGAAGATTTTTGCCTGGCCGCTTTCCCCGATGAGTTTCCCAATAGCGTTACGAGTTGCAGCGGGTTCACACGCGCCTTTTCCACGGTGAGTCCCCAGTGCAGGTGGGGCCCGGTGACGCGTCCCGTGGCTCCAACTTTTCCCAGCACGGCGCCTGCATCCAAAGTGTCTCCCACCTTTGCATCGATCTCCGAGAGGTGGCCATAAAATGTGTAAATTCCCAGACCGTGATCCACCACGACCGTATTCCCGGCGAAAAACAACTCTTCTGCCAGCACCACCCGGCCGCGCTGCGCGGCATGTACTGGGGTCCCGGTTGCGCCAGGTAAATCCATCCCGCTATGTGGTGACCCGGGATTCCCATTCAGAATCCGCCGTTTCCCAAAATTCGAACCCGTTGTCACGCCATCCAGCGGTATTCGAAACTTCCCATCCCACAAGCGCTCCGGCGTCACGTGGTCAAAAATATCGCGCAACTTCTGGCGCTGTTCGTCAGCGCGCTTGATTTGTTCCGGGCTGGGCTCGACGAACTGTTTCCCCACCTGCAATTTCTCCGTCGCGAACCGGCCTTTCCTCACCGTCACTCTCGCGCTGCAGCTAATTTTCCCGCCGCTCGCCGTTTGTCCCGTGACCTTCAACTCGTATTCCCCGGGTGCCTTTTCGAGGTCAACCCCCACCAGGCCTTTTCTCTGGGTTTGACTTGCCGCCTCCCGCCAGAGGGGGACACTCCGCCCGTCCCAATCTCCTTGCACTTCGGCTAGCGGCTTCGCGCTTTTCACTTCTATCAGCAGCAAACTTCCCTGGCTGGATCCGGGCGCGCTCAGGCGCAGTGTTGTTCCCCGAGTGCAAGTACCCGCCTCTTTCGCCATCGCTCCGGCGGGAATCAGCACCGCAATCGCGCCCAAACACACGAGGGCCAACCACATCCGCCGCTTTCGGACTACCGTCTCACCTTGCGAGTTCATCGTTGTTGCCGCATCATCGCCACGCGTGGTTCCACTTTTGCGAATTGCGCGCGCCCCAGCTTCGATCCCAGGATGGCCTTTTCCGACAATAGAAACAGATCGGGATTTTTTGCTTTTTCGCGGAGCTCTTTGAGAAAAGGCCGCACTTTCGCAAACATGAAATACAGTTCACCGCAAAATGCCGGTTCAAAGAAGAGTTTTTCGCTCACAACGCCATTCAAAACAAAAGACGTTGCAATTCCCCAGTAGCTGCCCGCTTGCCGCAGCCAGTTGTTTTCTTGCGAGCCAAAGTCCATCGCCACTTTCATGAATTCATCCGCATCCTTTGGCCAAAACGTCGTCAGCCACCATTGCCGCGCCTTGCGCAGTTCCGGCTCGCGCCTCAGGTCGTAGAGTTCGAGTATCAGCCTCGCCTCATCGACAGTCGGTTTTTTCGCCATCGTCCCCTCCCAGGAATATCTGCTTTGTGATTTTACCTTTCGCGCGCACCTTTTCGCTCCAGATTTCTCTCGTTACTTGCCGGGATTTCTAGCAGACGGCAAACTGGCGGCGCGCCCTACGCTTGAGGGGCCAGCCCGGCTACCTGCGCCTCCAAAGTGTCCGGCAACGCGACACTTTCATCCCGCCAGCGGACGCCGGCAAGCCGGTCGAGGCTCTGACTTTTCCCAGAAGTCTTTTTGATTCTGTGGTTTCTGCTCTTCCTGCGTGCGGCATGAAGATTGCCCTGAATCTCTCCGGGAAATTTCGTCCTCCGCATCTGAAAAAGGACCCTAAGGAGGCTTCCGTGAAAAAAATCGATCGTATGCGAGAGAAGGTCAGCATCCTGCCGACTTCCGTTTACCTGTCGCAAATGCACGATGCGGGTTGGAGCCTGGTGGCCCTGGAATGGGAGCGCGAGGTGGAGTCTTCAGCCCAGCCCGAGGAGCGGGAAGCTCCCGTCGCCTCTGAAGAAATCCCCTTCGGCCTTCGCATTGCCTCCGACTGCCGCCATCTGGAAGACGATCCCCTGGAAATGCAAACTCTCAAGTTTCTAGCCGAAATGATTGTCCAAGACATCTCTTTCACCAGCATGGCGGATGCGCTGAATGTCCGCGAGTATCGCACCCGTGACGGCCGGCCATGGACCGCCGCGGGCGTCTTCAAACTCACTCCACGCCTGATCGATGTCGCTCCGCGCCTCCTCTCCGGCGCCGAGTGGGAATCTCGCAAGAAACAGTTGTCCCGCGTCACCTGGAACTCCTGAGGCACTCAAGGAGTCGGGCGCTCATTCCGAGTTAGGCCAGGACTGCGTCTTCTCCGGCGATCCTCACGGCCCATGTCGCCGAGGTTCTGGCTACTGCAGGGAATTTACACTGACTGTCCAAAAGTGAACAGATTCGTGCGCAGCATATTTTTACACTTTGACCGGGCTTAGCGGAACGGCTTTGTCAAAAGCAACCGCTGGTGCGGGTCGTCCTAGGATAGCGAAACCAAAGGACGAAGTGCCCGCCGTGGTGAGCCATCATGCAACAACAGACTCCCCATTCTAGAAGGTTCAGCTCTCGTGTCGCGACGCCCGGGGACGTCTACGTGTACTGGAGCTCTGTCGGGTATGACGATACTTCGCGAGTCCGGGATCTAGGCTCGGGCGGCCTGTTTGTCCAGACCCGGAAGACAAAGTCCGTGGGGTCGAAGACAAACGTTCATTTTCTTGTCGAAGAAGGTCAGATCAGGGCCGAAGCTGTGGTGCGGCATGTAAAGCCTGGTCGTGGCTTGGGGCTGCAATTCACGGCCGTGCGCGAGGAAGATCGCCAGCGTCTCGCGGGCTTGATGAAAAGGCTTCGCGCATTCGGCTAGATTTCGAAGTTTCGAAACGACAAACTCCACCCGCAAGTTCCCCGCTCTGACGAAAAATGGGCTTGACCTTCTTCACCCCGTTCGGCAAACTCACTTTAGCCCTCCTGATTTCCACGCCGGCTTGTCCCTCCCAGGTCCGAAGGAAACTAAGACATGTCGGTATCCGAGCGTCGAATCGCGCGCCGCTTCATCCTCAATGTTCCATTGCAGCTTCTACCCATTAAGGGGCCTTCTCAGGCTGCGTGGGCGGTGGAAACCATGAACATCTCAACCCGCGGCGTTTACTTTACAACCAATCTTCCACTCTCCCCGGGACAGCTCGTTCAAGTCCTTCTTCAAATGCCAAAAGAGATTACCGGAAACGTGGTCAACCCGCGGCGCTTCACCGGCCGGGTCACCCACGTGGACCAGAATGGGTTTGCAAACGGGATTTCAGGAGTGGGCGTGCAATTCCTATATTACGGGGAACTCGCCCTACAGCTCCACGAGCAGGAGCTGGAAAGTTCCGAGGCGCGTTCGATCCAGCAGGGATTACTCCCCAAAGAAATCCCGCAATTCCCCGGGTACGAGATCGCCACCGCATGGCAGTCCGCACGCGTTGTCGGTGGTGACCATTTCGATGTCCTTCCTTTTGACGCCGATTCCCTGGGACTTTGTATTGCCGACGTTGCGGGCAAAGGATTCTCCGCCGCGCTCCTGATGTCCAATCTTCAAGCCGCCGTGCGCGGATTAGCCGCGCCGTCTTTGCCGCCAAACGAGCTTTGCCTCCGCCTGAATTCCCTGCTTCACCGCAATATGGAGGGGGATCGCTTCGTTACGTTTTTCTACGCCCAGTTGGACGGCCCCACCGGCCGGTTAAGTTATGCGAACGCCGGCCACAGTCCGCCGATTGTCCTGCACCGCGATGGATCGCATCACCGCTTAAAGGAAGGTGGCGGTGTTCTGGGCCTGTTCAGCTATCAATCGTTTGCATCAGGCGTCATTCACTTGCAACCTGGCGATCGCCTCATTCTTTTCACCGACGGCGTAACCGAAGCAAGCGACACTGGCAAAGAAGAATTCGGCGAGCAGCGCCTCCTCGAACTCTTGGAAGCCAATCGCGCTTCAACTCCCCACGAAATCAAGAATAAAATCCTCGAGGCTTTGGCGAATTTCAATCGCTCTAACTGGCACGATGACGTCACCCTGCTCATCCTCGCGGTTTCCTAAGGAGTTCCCCAGGTGCGGTTTGCAGCGTGGGTGTTGCGTCTTTGGATCACGCAGGTAATGCACTTTTGCGCGGCAACGGCGGGCTGAACTTCTCTTCCCAGCGAATTCGTCCCGTCATTTGCATCACCACAAACAGCGTGAGGATGGCTCCAATCGTCACCGCCAATCCTGTGAATCCTTCAAAGAAAAACGCGTACGAAAACAACACCAGGTAGATCAGCTGCGTCAGTCCCGCATCCACTATCGCGAAGCGCAAATCCACCACCAGCCGCAAGTAGCTGACCACCAGCGCAATCGAAACGACCGACGAAATCACGAAGGCCAAATGAATCGAAATATGATCCGCGAGATACGCCAGCAGCAGATGAAATGCAAAGAACGCGCATGCCAGGAAAAAATAGTTCATCGGGTGCAGATCGTTGCCGCGGAGCGCGGACAGAATGAACACTAGAAAGAAAAAGAAGAACAGCGACACGGGGCCGAAATAGCTGATGCGCCCCGCCAGCGGACCGGGTTGCAGCTTCTGCGGCATCTTCAAGGCGATATCGAATCCGGATACCAGACTCTGATAATTCCACTCCAGCTCCCACCCGTTTGCCGCCTGCCGTTTTTCGGTGGGCGAAAGCGAATTGTCCGGGAAATCGAAACCTGAAAAATCCGTTTTCACCAGCAGGTGGAAGTCGCGCGCCTGCGAAATTTCCTTGGCGTCCCCGTCCGCATTTCCGCGCGCAGTCGAACCCTCCGCGTTCGTGCGTGAAAATGTGTATCGCCAGTTGTCGAGCCCTTGCGAGCGATAGGCTGCGTGCAGCACGGACTTCGCCCCCGCCGCCAGGCGCGTCCGCGCCATAGCCTGCGATCCGCTGAAGGTGACCGCCAGAGGCTTGTCGTCCAGAAGTAGTTGCACGTTGTCGTACACCGCCTGCTGCGCGGGAAACGGCAGTTGAATCACAAACTCTTCTTCCCGCGAAGTGGGATTCTGAAACGTGTAAGCTCCGTCGAAATCCACTTTGTACGTGCTGAACCACAGCAGCCCCTTTTGCCGGTAGTCGATGTGCAGGGTCGCCGCAATGTGGCTCGCATCAATTTTCACCGCCTCCGAGTGCGTCTGCTTCTCCGTGCGCGTGGTTTTCTTTCCCTTCTCTTCCACCTCGACGGTCTTTTCCTCTTGCCACTCGCGCGCGATCGCGGGCGGGGCCTGCGCTTGCGGCGCCCCCCACGTCGAAGCCACCCGCCCGGACAGCCCCGACTCCGCGTTATAGGTTCTGTAGAAAACGGTGGATCCCAGAATGGCCCAGGCCACCGCCGTGCAAACGAAAATCGCTATGATCGCCGCAATCCGTTTTAACATGGTGGTTTGTGCCTCGAGTCTCTCCGCCGAACCCCAACCTACCTCGCCTAGTTGGCATTGTCAAGTACTTTTCATTGCAAAGTGTAAACACGCGCCGTTCTGCTTTAGTCCAAAACGAGTGTCCCGCGATCAATCCTCAACCGGGGTTACTTTTTCAATGGCGCGGGTGGGGCGGACCTTTCTGTTCAATTCTCGCTGGAGCTTTTGCCCACTCTTTATAGGACAATAACCAAAATAGTTTTTTGATGAAAAATGAACATATGACCAAAGAAGAGTTCAGACTACTTTTCGAACGCGCCCTAGAGATAGCAACTGAGAACGCGGAGAAACAAGTGGGATGGCTGGTGCCTCGCTCGTTCGAGATCGAAATGCATGGGGTTGGTCCCCATCCCAAGATCATGAAAAAGGATGACGCCTTTGAGGCGATCTATCTAGGCCCAGATCGATTTTATCGAATTATCGACGTTTCAGTTTTTCGCGTGAGTAAAGATGTGTCCACCGTTTTCATACGTATTAGCGGTCATAGTCCTGGTCCTCTGAATGAAACGTGGAATCAGCCACCTGGGAGTGGGCCCTTTAAACAATTGCTAGCCACTAAAGTGGCGGTGGTTGAATGATGTAACGAGGTCCAACCGATGGGAAGTCGACAATGGACCAGCTGTAGTACAATCCGTATTAAATGTTGATGAACTCTTCATTCACCGACCGGGCCTTTCAATTATGGGAATTCAAGGTGAGCCATGGATCCTTGCTAATCCGCAGTCCAGAGGCACCCGGCATACCTAATAATATCGACGTGGTTTGTAAAGGTGTCGAATATCTGGCAGCACCCCGCCACATCCGCGGTCTCGATCTCGGGCAGGCAACAACGGAAGAAATCGAGAACCTGAGCAATTTGTTGGGTAAGGAAGTTCCTCCTTCGAGGGTTCGCGTAATCAGTTCCGAGGGACGTCGGTTCCCCATAGTAGCGGTGAGCTTCAGAATATCGGAAAACGAAAACGATATTTTCGATAGTCCATTTGTTTGATGCAATTCTACGCGTTTCACGAAACGTCGATCGGAGTGATTTTACCCGAGCCGCGATTCCGGATGACGCTTACTATGCTTCGACGTAGGGACGGGTTTCAGTCCGCCCTCTCTACTCCCTCCTCCCATCGCGCTACCCAGAGCCGTCATTCCTAGCGAAGCAAGGAATCTCACTTCACTTCTTCTTGCCTCCTCTTCGACCTTCAACAGTGGACTGTCAACCCGCCGGATTGGAACATACCGAGGGACACCGAGTTGTGCTAGATTGGCGGGCACCCGGTCTAGGCGCAGCGGCGCTGGGAACTGCCGCCTGTAAACTCTCCCTGAACGCATCTCACATTGGTCCGCGGTAATCTGCAGGAGGCTCCGTGAAAATGTCGAGTTGGATGGGACTGCTGGCTAGCGAAACATGGAAGAAGTCCGCGGCAAGGACGCGCACTCTCGCCCTGCTATGCGGTGCGTTGTTGATGGCCACGCCGGTGAAGGCGCAAGGCCCCGGGCCGCTGCCGGCCACACCGAAAAAACCGGTCGTGGATGAGTATCACGGCACCAAAGTCACCGACGACTACCGCTGGCTGGAGAATTGGGACGATCCCGCGGTACGCGCATGGAGCGACGAACAAAACCAGCGGACGCGCGCGTATCTGGATGGTTTGGCTGCGCGCGAGCCAATCCGCAGGTGGCTGCGTGAGGTGGCCGACGCGACTTCGGTGAATTACTTCGCGATTCGGCTGTCGCGCGACGTCTTTTTTGCCATGAAGACGCAGCCGCCAAAGAACCAGCCGTTCCTGATTACGTTGAAATCTCTCGATGACCCGGCCTCGGAACACCTGATTCTCGATCCGAATCAACTCAATTCCAAGGGCACTACGGCGATCGATTTCTACGTGCCCTCACTCGACGGTCGATATGTGGCTGCATCGCTCTCGGAAGGCGGCAGTGAAGAAGGAACGGTGCACGTATACGACGTGGCGAGTGGAAAAGAGACGGGAGACGTGATCCCGCGAGTAAACAAGGGCACGGGCGGCGGAGGCGTCGCGTGGAATGGCGACGGCACCGGTTTCTTTTACACCCGCTATCCGGCGGACGGCGAGCGGCCGAAGGAAGACCTGGACTTTTATCAGCAGATTTACTTTCACAAAATGGGCGCTCCAGTGAGCGCGGACACGTACTCCATCGGAAAAGAGTTTCCGCGTATCGCCGAAATTTTAATGCGCACCTCTGATGATGGCCGCTACGTGCTGGCGCAAGTGGCAAATGGCGACGGTGGTGAATTCGCTCATTACTTGATGGATTTCACCGCTGAACGGGCGAACACGTGGATACAAGTGACGCATTTCATCGAAAAGGTCAGCCAAGCTGTTTTTGGGAAGGACCATACCCTGTATCTCCTCTCCAGGAACAATGCACCGCGCGGAAAGGTGCTGAGGGTGCCGCTGGGCAAACCGGTATTGGCGAACGCGGAGACGGTGGTGCCGCAGAGCGAGGCGGCGATCGAAGCGTTTGCGCCGTCGGAAACACTCCTCTACGTGATTGATTCGATGGGAGGGCCGTCGCGCGTCCGCGTTTTTGACCAGAAAGGCCACGCCAAGGGAGTGGTGCCCACGCTTCCGGCGTCGGCCGTGTACGGCGCAAGTTCGCCGCGAGGCGATGACCTGATTTACAACAATGTATCCTACCTGACCCCGGGCGCGTGGTATCGCTATGACCCCGCGACCGGCAAAGCAACGCGCACGGCATTGTTTCAGACTTCACCGGTTGATTTCAGTGACGCGGAAGTCTCACGGGAGTGGGCGGTATCGAAGGACGGCACAAAGATCCCCATGAGCGTGATCCGGCGGAAAGGGATCAAACTCGACGGGACGACGCCCACGCTGCTCACGGGTTACGGCGGCTACAACATCAGCTTGGCGCCGTACTTTGATGCGGCTCTGCGGCTATGGCTGGATCGCCGCGGCGTTTCAGCGGTGGCGAATCTGCGAGGTGGCGGCGAATACGGCGAGGAATGGCATCAAGCGGGGAATCTAACAAAGAAGCAGAACGTCTTTGATGACTTTGCGGCATGCGCGAAGCATTTGATAGACGCCGGGTACACGAAGCCGGTGAATCTCGCCATCATCGGCGGAAGCAACGGCGGATTGTTGATGGGCGCGGCACTGGTGCAGCATCCGGAGATGTACCGCGCCGTCGTGTCGTACGTGGGAATCTACGACATGCTGCGAAGCGAGGCCATCACCGCGAATGCGGTCTTCAACATCACGGAGTACGGAACCGTGAAGGATCCCGCGCAGTTCAAAGCGCTGTACGCCTATTCGCCCTATCAACATGTCGTGGACGGAACGGCGTATCCG
>WNFS01000356.1_pt1 | contig 32991 bp, 34 predicted proteins | sample 5400141 | NCBI WGS metagenome assembly WNFS01 (sample SAMN13153358, study PRJNA577476) | soil metagenome | isolation source: 60 cm saprolite under Madrone tree | place: USA:California | collected 2016-06-14
ACGGGCATCAAGGGGCAGTCTCCCACGGTGCCGTCGCGGCGGCGGTCGCTGGCCATCCTGTATCAGCAACTCGGGCAGCTTTATCGCGATACGCAGAATTATCAGGCGGCGATCTACACGTTCGAAGAATTGGGGCATCTGGGCGAAGAAGAGGATCGCCGCGCGCGAATGATGATCATGGATACGTACCGCGCGGCAAAAGATTTGTCCAAAGCCCTGCAGACGGGCAAGGAAGCGCTGGCGAAATACCCGGCCGATCCCGCGATTAGGACCAGCCACGCGCTGTTGCTTGGCGAGAACGGACAGACGGACGACGCGGTCAAGATTCTGAGAGCCCAGCTCCACGGCGAGCCGGGAGATCGCGAGACGTACCTGAATATTGCCCAAGTGTACGAGCGCGGGCGGCGCTACAAGGAAGCGGAAGAAGCAGCTCGCGCTGCGGAAGTGCTGCCGGGCCAGGCGCGCGAAAACGAAATGGTATGGTTCCTGCTCGGCGCCATCTACGAGCGGCAGAAGTTTTTCGACAAGGCCGAGGAACAATTCAAGAAAGTGCTTGCGGTGAACCCGAAGAACGCTCCCGTCTTGAATTATTACGGCTACATGCTGGGCGACCTGGGGATACGGCTTGATGAAGCGGAAGCACTTGTCCAAGAGGCGCTGAAGGAAGACCCCTTCAACGGGGCGTACCTCGACAGTCTCGGCTGGATTTATTTCAAAGAGAACAAGCTGGGCGCTTCGGAGAGCACGCTGCGGAAAGCCGTTGAACGCGAAAGACACGACGCCACGATTCATTCGCACCTCGGCGATCTTTTCGCCAAGACGGGCCGGGGCGACCTAGCCGCCGCGGAATGGGAAAAATCCCTGGTGGAATGGCGCCGCTCTCTTCCCGCGGACGTGGAGACCGACAAGGTCGCGGAGCTCGAGAAGAAGATCTCGCATACGAAGCATCGCGTGGCGCAAAAATCTGCGGCGGCCGACGCGAAGCCGTAATTTAGCGCATGTCCGAAGTCCGCATTCCCGCGTTCGCAAAAATCAATCTCCGCCTGGATGTCCTCGGCAAACGTGCCGATGGATTTCACGAATTAAGAACCATTTTTCAAACCATCTCGCTGCACGACGAATTGCTGTTGCGCGCCTCTCGCAGCGAGGGAATTACGCTGACCATCGAAGGGAACCGGCCGCTCTCTGCCGAACCGGTCGAGAAAAATCTTGTGTATCGCGCGGTGGATGCGCTCCGGCGCGAACTGAGAATCCATGGAGGCGTGGAACTTCAGTTGAAGAAAACGATTCCTGCGGGCCGTGGGCTGGGCGGGGGATCGAGCGATGCCGCCGCGGCGCTGCTGGGGTACCTGCGGCTGACGAGGAAAAAACTGGCGGCGGCGCGATTAATGGAAATTGCTGCATCGCTGGGCGCGGACGTTCCGTTTTTTCTATGGGGCGGGCGGGCTCTGGGAGTGAATAAGGGCGATGAAATTTATCCGTTGCCGGATATCGCGAAGCTGCACATCCTGGTTGTTTCGCCAAAAGAGATTCATGTGCCCACCCCGGATGCCTACCGCTGGCTGCAGGCCAAGGCTCTGAGATTGACAAAATCGGCTGTAAACCCTAAACTTTGGGAGTTCTGTGCTCTATGCTGGAGCGCGCAGGGAAGCGGCCTTTCGAACGATTTCGAGGGGTCGGTTTTCCGGCGGCATCCCCGGCTTGGTCGAATCAAACGGGAGTTGCTCCAAAGAGGAGCTACAGAAGCCTCGCTGGCGGGTAGCGGTTCGGCGGTGTTTGGAATTTTCCCGAGCCCAGCGATGGCGCGCCGAGCCGCTGTTGGGTTTCCGCACGATCAGGCCTTCGTTTGCGAGACAGTCTCGCGCGAGAGGTACGCTCGTTTGATGCGCATCGCAGGATAATCTGCCGGCGCGTCGTGGATTCCGCCGCAGCGTCTCCGAAGAAGTTTACAGTTGACAGTGTAGAAGTTGAAAAAATGGGGACAGGAGCGATGTTCGCAATGCCTTCCCCCATTTCTGGTCTTCACTTCTGACTTTCAACTCTTAACTGTCAACCGCGTCCAAACATAAAGAATTGCAGAGGTTGAGTTGCTCAGGGAGCGCGAGCGTCGTGAACGACGACCGATTCAAGATTTTCTCGGGGACCGCGAATCCGATTTTGGCGGAAAGCATTTGCCGCCACTTGGACGTACCGCTGGGCAAAGCGCTCCTCGGGCGCTTTAGCGACGGCGAGATTTATTTCCAGATTCTAGAGAATGTGCGCGGCGCGGATGTGTTCGTGGTGCAGCCGTGTCATGCTCCGGTGGACAACCACCTACTGGAATTGTTGCTGATGATCGACGCGTTCAAACGTGCGTCGGCGTGGCGGATCACGGCCGTGCTCCCGTATTACTGCTACGCGCGGCAGGACCGGAAAGACAAGCCGCGAGTTCCGATCTCCGCGAAGCTCGTTGCGGATTTGCTGGAAACCGCGGGGGCGAGCCGGGCGCTGACGTTGGATCTGCACGCGCCGCAGATTCAAGGCTATTTCGACGTGCCCGTGGATCACTTGTATGGTTCGCCGGTGCTGGTGGAACACTTCCGGCACATGAAGCTGCCAAATCTGACGGTCGTTTCGCCGGATGCAGGCGGTGTGGAGCGGGCGCGGTTTTTTGCAAAGAAACTGGATGCGCCGCTGGCGATCGTGGACAAGCGCCGCGTGGACGTGGATGTCAGCGAAGTGATGAACCTGATCGGCGACGTGCGCGGACGCAGCACGCTGATCGTGGACGATATTATCGATACCGCGGGGACGCTGGTGAAGACCGCCGAGGCGCTGGCGCGCGAAGGCGCCACCCAAGTCTATGCGGCGTGTACGCATGCGGTGCTTTCCGGTCCGGCCGTGGAGCGGATCGCGAAATCCATCATTACGGAAGTGGTGGCCACGGACTCCGTGCCGCTGAGCGAAGCCGGGAAGAAGATGGGGAAAATCAAAGTGTTGAGCGTTGCGGATTTGCTGGCGCGCGGAATTCGCTCGATTCACGAAGAAACTTCCATCAGCGAACTGTTTATTTGATTTTGTAGGACAGACATTCTTGTCTGTCCTCTAAGAAATTGGAGTAAAGGCAAGCGGACAGGCAAGAATGCCTGTGCCACCTGGAATTCAAGAAGGGAAGAAGGACATGGCAGAGAAGATTGTAGTCGAAGGCTCGCCGCGCCAGACGCGCGGTAAGAACGAGGCGCGGCGGCTCCGGCAGACCGGCAAGGTGCCGGCGGTCCTGTACGGCGGCAAGGGCGCGGCCCTCACACTGACGGTGAACGCCAAGCAGGTCAGCGCGATTCTCCGGTCCGAGAGCGGGCACAACACACTTTTTCAGGTGGATCTTGGCGGCAAGCACGAGCCCGCGATCCTGAAGGATTGGCTGGTTGATCCCATCAGCGGGAAATTGCTGCATGTGGACCTCCTGCGCGTGGCCATGGACGTTCGAATGAAGGTGAAGGTTCCCGTACACACGTTTGGCGAGCCTTCCGGCGTGAAGGTACAGGGCGGAGTTTTCGAAGTGGTGACGCGCGAAGTGGAAATCGAATGCCTGCCGGCGGACATCCCGACGGAATTCAGGATGGACGTCAGCGACTTGATGCTTGGCAAGCAACTGCGCGCCGGTGAATTGCCGATTGACACGGCTAAGATGAAGTTGCTTACGGAGCCGGAGCGCGTGCTGGCGCACGTCGTGGCGCTCAAGGTGGAAGAAGAGAAGCCCGTGGAGGCCGTGGCGGCGGAAACGGCAACGCCGGCCGAGCCGGAAGTCATCAAAAAGGGCAAGAAGGAAGTGGAAGGGGAAGAAGGCGCCGAGGCGGAAGCCAAACCCAAGGCGGAAGCCAAACCCAAAGCAGAAAAGAGCGAAAAGGGCGAGAAGAAAAAGTAACACGATGTTGTGCAACGAGGGGCCCGCGGCTGGCGGGCTGCCGGAAAAAGGTCTATGCGGCTCATTGTCGGACTTGGGAATCCCGATCCGGAATATCAGTGGACGCCGCATAACCTGGGTTTCATGGCGGTGGACGAGCTGGCGAATCGCAACGGGATTCGCGTGGAGCGCCCCGAGGGCAAGGCGCTGGTGGGCCGGGGGAAAATTGCCGGGGAAGAAGTGCTCCTGGCGAAGCCGCAGACGTACATGAATCTCAGCGGCATCTCCGTAAGGGAGCTGCTGGGGAAGTACGAGCTGGATGTGAAGGATCTGCTGGTGCTGTGGGACGAGACGCAGCTTCCCTGGGGCACGATCCGGGTTCATCTCGATGGCAGCGCGGGAAGCCACAACGGCGCGAAGTCCGTGATCAGTTCGGTCGGCACGCAGGAATTTGCAAGGCTGCGGCTGGGTTGCGGGCCGGATCATCCGCTGAGCAGCCGCAGAGAATACGTGCTGCGGCCGATGAAGAAGGCGGAGCTGCAAGTAGCGGCGGAAATGATCGGTGAAGCCGGGGACGCGGTGGAGATGATCCTGACGCAGGGCATCGACGCGGCGATGAATAAGTACAACCGGCGGAAGCCAGCCGATCCGGAAGAGCCGGAAGAAAAGTAAGAACGATTTTGCCGGGCTGCGCGCCCGGCGTGAATGGAAAGAGGTCATCATGGAAGAGCGTTACTACGATTTGGTTTTCATTGTGCGGCCGGCGACGCCGGAAGAAGAGATCAAGAAAGTCCTCACGGTCATCGAGCACACCGTCGCGGAAAAAGGCGGCAAGATCGAGAAGACCGAGCACTGGGGCACGCGAAAGCTGGCGTATCGCGTGGCCAAGCATCGCGAAGGCATCTACGTGCATCAGGAAATCCGCACGAACCACGGCGAACTGATTGCCGAGCTGGAGCGCCGCCTGCGCGTGCAGGACACGGTGATCAAGTATCAGACCGTGCGGCTGGATGAAGACCTGAAGCGCCAGAAGAAACTTTCGCAGAAGCGCGAGAAGCGCGCCGCGCGGCGTCCGCGCCGCACACCGGCTCCCGCCCCGGCGGCAGCGCCGGAGCAGGCCGCGGCTACCAGCTAGGTCCGTGTGCCGAAAGAATTTTTTGAATCGAGAAAAGGTGATTCCGGCTCGACCGGAATCACAAGAGGATTGATCCCGATCGGATCGGGACGATAAGTGAAAGGGTGGAAGGTATGGCAGAGGAACCGAAACAAGCATCAGTGCCGGGCGGAGCGCCGCGGCGTGAAGGTGGCCATGGCGGTGGTCACGGCGGTCCGGGGGGAGGACACGGTGGTCCGCGGCGCGAAGGCGGACCAGGCGGGGGCGGTCCGGGCGGTCCCGGAGGACGGCCCAGGGGAAAGCGCCAGTATTTCCGGAAGAAGAAGGTGTGCAAGTTCTGCGTCGAGAAGATGGACTTCATCGACTACAAGCGCGCGGACATCCTGTCGCAGTTCGTTCAGGAACGGGGGAAGATTCTCCCGCGCCGGATGACGGGAGTGTGCGCGCGTCATCAGCGCTGGCTGGGCGTGGCCATCAAGCGGGCGCGCAACATCGCGCTGTTGCCGTTTGCGGGCAGCGCGGCGGGCACGCAGGCACCGCGGGTCGTTGTGCCAGGCGCGCCGGCGGCTCATGCCGCGCCTGCTCATGCAACACCGGCGCCAGCCGCGGCGACACCAACGCCAGCTGCCGAAGCGCCGAAGGCGTAAGGAGAAGTTCTCGGTTTTCTGTGGTCTGTGTTCAGTGAAAGAAAGATTTACGGAGAGTTGAAAACTGTTTTTCTGCATTGTGCACGATTCCTGCCAGTCAAGGAAATCGTTAGCCAAGAGATTCAGGAGCTTAGAGAGAAGACATGCAAATTATTCTTCAGGAAGACATTGAAAAGTTGGGCCACCGCGGTGATGTAGTCACGGTGAAGCCGGGATATGCGCGCAACTTTCTTTTGCCGCAAAAGCTGGCAGTCGAGGCCACTGCAGGCAACTTGAAAGCCATCGAGCGCATTCGCACATCGCTGGCCAAGAAGACGGCCACGGAGCAGCAGGCTGCAGAGAAACAGGCCGCGCTGCTCAATGGTGTTTCGCTGAAGTTCACGCGCAAGACCGGGGAAAACGATCAGATGTTCGGCTCGGTCACCTCCGCCGATATCGCGGAAGGACTGGCGGCGCAGGGCTTCAAGATCGACAAGCGCCAGGCCCAGCTTGGCGAGCCACTCAAGACCATCGGAGAATTTCCAGTGACCATCAAGGTGTTCCGCGACGTCACCGCGCAGATCAAGGTGACGGTCGAAAAAGAAGCGTAGATAAGCTCCCAACATTCTTCCTTCTTCGCCGCTGCTCAAGACTTGCAGCGGCGATTTTTTTAGAAAACAGTGTTTGGCGACACCATCATCGGTCTGTCACCTTCGGCGTTCGACTTCTTCTACGCAATAGCCGCTTCTTGTTTAATGATAAGATTGGCATTGGAGTAGAGAGATGGCCCGCTTGGCCCGGGGCTTATTAGGCAGTTTGAGGTGCTCGCATGGCTGAATTGGGAACGCCTGAATTGCACCAGACGACGGTCGAGGAACGGTTTCAAAACCTGGCCCGGAATTGGCAAGAGGAAACCGCTCATCTTTCTTCATTCACGAAGCGAATTCTGAATCGGCACTACCAACAAATCATAGGAATGGGACCGGCAGTAGTTCCTTTCCTGCTGCGCGATCTTGCCCGAGAGCCGAAGGATTGGTTCTGGGCGCTTTATTCGGTCACAGGAGCGAATCCCGTGGCTGCGCAAGACGAAGGCGATATCGCGGCTATGAGCAAGGCTTGGTTGGACTGGGGCAGGCAGCGCGGAATGATCTAGCATGCGAGCCAACCTCGCGCGTATTTTCCCTCAATTGGAATCTGCCCCCTACGAAATTACAAGTCCCGAGGACGTCAAATACAATTGCGTGGCGTGGGCAGCGGGCCGGGCGGAAGTTCGCCGGAGGTGGTGGCCGGCGCCTTCGCCCTTCTACTATTGGCCCGTGGAGCCCCGCGAAGAAACGGTTGTCGGCTTCGTCAGGGCGTTTGTCCACCTCGGCTATACAGTTTGCGATACGAGCGATCTCGAACCGAACTACGAAAAGCTGGCTATCTATGCCGACAGCACTAATACTCCCTCCCACATGGCACGGCAACTGTCTTCAGGCCACTGGACTAGTAAGCTGGGCGAACTAGAAGATATTCAGCATTTGACGCTCGATCAATTGAGCGGCTCTGATTACGGCCGAGTCGTGCAAATTCTGAAGCGAAAGCGCCCTACATAGTGAGGACGACGCGGAATTCGGCTTTGCCGCTCATCATGCGGGCGTAGGCTTCGGCGGCTTTTTCCAGCGGGAATTTTTCGATCATGGGTCGCACGCCGGCCATTTCGGCGAAGCGCAGGGTGTCTTCCGAATCCGTGGGAATGCCGCCGGGCCAGCCCTGGACTCTCCTTCGCCCCACGATCAGTTGAAGTGGCGAAGCTTCAATCGGGCCTTGGCCCGCGCCGACTACCAGCAGCGTTCCGTTCAAGCCAAGACCGCCGACCAGGTCGGACATGGATTTTGAATCCGTGGCAGTGGCCAGAATCACGCGGGCGCCGCCAAGCTTCTGAAGTTCTTCCGCGGCATTGGTGGCTTTGCTGTCGATGTATACATGCGCGCCGAGTTTCTTGGCGAGAGCGGCTTTCTGAGAACCGCGGCCGACGGCGGCGACTCTGTATCCAAATTTATTGGCAAACTGAATTCCAAGATGCCCGAGGCCGCCGATGCCTTGGACGGCGACGAGATCGGAAGGCAATGCGCCGCTGTGGCGCAGGGCGTTGAAAGTGGTAACACCCGCGCAAAGGAGCGGGCCGGCTTCCACGGCGTCGAGGCTATCCGGCATTGCGGCGAGCGCTTCCACAGGAGCGATCATGTATTCCTGATAGCCGCCATCGAAGCTGATTCCGCAAATTTTCGCGTTGCGGCAATTGGCGAAATCTCCGCGGCGGCACGGGAGGCAAGTGCCGTCCTGGCCGCCGTGCCAGCCGACGCCGACGCGCTGGCCTTTTTTCCAGCCAGTGACGCCGGAACCGACGTCGTCGATCACACCAGCGACCTCGTGCCCGGGGGCACGGGGATATTGAATGCCGGGCCAGTATCCTTCTTTTACGAGGCTGTCGCTGTGACAGATGCCGCAAGCTTGCACGCGAATGCGCACGTGCCCGCCGCCTGGGTTGGGAATCTCGCGTTCGACAATTTCAAAATCTGCGCTGGGTTTCGGCACCAGTGCCACTTTCATCTTGGCCATCGAGACTCTCCGTTTTCTTTGGATTCACGCCCAGAACTTGGATGCTCGTCGCGCGGAAACCGGCACGTATTGCGGCGCTGCAAGATTGTGCAGAGAGCGGCAAAAAAGTTTTGCAGAGATTTCCGAGACGATGCACAGGCACTCCGATTGACGCGCGCGGAAGTTCTACGCACAATGCGGCATCACTTTGAACAAGGAAGTGTTCGTACCTGGGGTGAGAAATTCTGCGCTTGCCCTCCCGCGCAGAACGTAGTACAAAAGCGAAGAAAAGGCGAATATAAAGCAGACCTCTCATGCCTGTTGACACGACCCTTGAGAAGCCACTACCGAATAACCTGGATGCCGAGCGCTCCGTTCTTGGCGCGATTTTGCTGGACAACCATGCGCTGAATCCGGCGATCGAGCATCTGCGGCCGGAAGATTTTTTTCTGGACCAGCACCGGCGCGTGTTCACGCAAATGATCGCGCTCGGCGAGGTGCAACAGGCCATCGACCTGGTGACGTTGACGGAGGAACTGAACCGTAAGGGCGACCTGGAAGCCTCCGGGGGCGCGCCGTACCTGGCATCGCTGGCCGACGGCATGCCGAAGGTTTCCAACATCGAGCACTACGCGCGGATCGTCAAAGAGAAGGCGATCCTTCGCAACCTGATTCACACCACGCACAATATTCAGCAGCGCGCGTTCGAGGGCGAGGACGGGGCCGACGCTATTCTGGACAACGCGGAATCTTCGATTTTTGCGCTGGCAGAAGACCGCGTCCGGGCCGGATTGCTCCCGATCAAGGACATCGTCCGCGACAATTTCGAGCGGCTGGAAAAAATCTTCCGTGAAGGCAAGAGCATCACGGGAATCCCCACGGGTTACACGGAGCTGGATAAGTTGACCTCCGGCTTGCAGCCCTCCGAGCTGCTGATTTTGGCTGCGCGCCCTTCGCAGGGGAAAACGGCGCTGGCGCTGAATCTGATGGAGAACATCGCGATTCGAGGCGGGCACCCAGTGGCCATGTTCAGCCTGGAAATGTCCAAGGAATCGCTGCTTCAGCGGCTGGTGGCATCCGTGGCGCAGATCGACGCGCACAAATTCCGCACCGGCCATTTGAGCAAGGAAGACTGGCGGCGGATGACGGAATCGCTGGGAACCATTTCCTCCGCGCCGCTGTGGATCGACGACGCGGGGTCGATCAGCGTGCTGGAAATCGGGGCCAAGGCACGGCGGCTGAAGCGCGACAAAGGATTGTCGATGCTGGTGGTGGATTATCTCCAGCTCATCACCGCGCGGGGACGCTTCGGAAACCGCCAAGAAGAAGTGTCCAGCATCTCGCGGGGATTGAAGGGCCTCGCGAAGGAACTGCAGATTCCCGTGCTGGTGCTGAGTCAGCTTACGCGCGCGCCGGAACGCGACGAACGCGGGCCGCAGCTCTCCGACTTGCGGGAATCGGGCGCCATCGAACAAGATGCCGACGTGGTGATGTTCATCTACCGGCCGCATTTCTTTAAAGCAGGAGCGACGCCCGAAGAGAGGGAAGAAACGGAGCTGCGCATCGCCAAGCAGCGCAATGGACCGACCGACATGGTGAAATTTGTGTTCCGCAGCCGGTTCACGCGGTTTGAAGAAGCGGCGCCGGACGCGTTCTCGCAATTTGCCCCTGACGACATGTAATTGTTGCCACGATGCGGCGGTTTGCCCACACTTTGTGCCAGAGCGTTTAGTACTCTGGCAACGACGCAAGTGGATCGTCGAAGGGCCTGCCTACCCCCCACCCCCTCCATTTTGCATGAATATAAAAACAAAGGGCTTACGAAATTTGCATTTCGTAAGTGCTTGATTCTAAAGGATGCGTTTTTGGCTGTTTCGGGCTAGTAAGAGCCGGGGTGGCTAACTTAAAAAAGAAAAGCGGGAGCAAGCTCCCGCACTCCCTACGTAGTTCTCTACAGGGTAAAGTGTATCATGTTTTAAGGAAAGGTCAATAGGAAAAATACTTCCCATAGAAAGTGTCTGAGCCTAGCCCGTGAGAAGCGAGTGCAAAAGGCCACTAGTTTGCTGAGCAAGGGGGTGTTGTCATTCAGGCGGCAGCCAAAGTGGCTGGCGGCGGGCGGAGGCCGCGCGAATGGCGTAAACTTATTTATTCGGAAGGCCCATGGTAGGCACACAGAAGAGTCCCCGCAAAGAAGTGCGACGCCCAGTGTGGGCGGAAGTTTCGCTTGGCGCGCTGACTTACAACCTTGAAGCAATTCGCAAGTACGTAAATCCGCCGCAAGAAAAACGCAAATCGCCGCGCAAGATTCTCTGCATCGTCAAAGGCAACGGCTACGGCCACGGCGGCGCGGAAGTGTCAAAGGCGCTGGAGAAGGCCGGGTCGGACTGGTTTGGAGTTACCTGCACGGACGAGGGGATTGCCGTTCGCAGGGCCGGCGTCCGAAAGCCGATCCTGGTCCTCACCAGTTTCGTGCCGGGAGAAGAATCCCGGCTCGTGGAGCACGACCTCACGGCAGTAATCCATCGCTGCGAACAATTGGAGTTACTCAATCGCGCGGGGGCGCGCCGCGGCGGGAAGAAGCCCGTGCCCTTCCATTTGAAGATCGATACGGGAATGAACCGGCTGGGCATCGCCTCCGGCGACGTGGAGTGCTTTGCGCGGCAATTGGGGAAATGCAAGCACCTGGAGCTTACCGGCATCTTTTCGCACTTTGCTTCGTCGGAAGTGTTCACGGATACCGCCGTTGGCCAGCAGACACGCGAACAAGAAGAGCGTTTTTACGGGGCGCTGGAGCGGCTGCGCGTCCTGGGGATCGATCCGGGAATCGTACACCTGGCGAACAGCGCGGCGATCGTGTCGCGGCCGGAAACCTGGGCGGACATGGTGCGGCCCGGCGTGATTCTTTATGGCTACCATCCGGGCTACGATCCCATGGAAATGCGCGAGGAAGCCGAAGCGCGGTTGCCGTTGAAGCCAGTGATGAGCCTTCGTTCGAGGATCATCAGCCTTCGCAGCGTCCCTGCGGGCGCGGGAGTCGGATACGATGCGACGTTTGTGACCAAGCGGCCGTCGCGCATCGGCGTGCTGGCGGCGGGGTACGGAGACGGAATCCACCGATCGCTGGGAAATCGCGGCAGCGTGCTGCTGCGCGGGAAGCTCGTGCCGATCATCGGCATTATCTCCATGGACGTCACCATGATCGATGTCACGGACGTGGAGGGCGCAGAGATCGGCGATGTGGCCACGATTTATGGCACGGACGGCAAGGAAATATTGCCGGCGAATCGCGTGGCGCGCGGTGTTGGGACGGTCACTTCGGATCTGTTGTGTGCCGTGAGCCAGCGCGTGCCGCGGCTCTGTCTCAGATAATAGGAAGTTTCTATACGCTGCATTCGGTAATTCCTCGGCTGCTGATTTGATACCTGCTTGACGCCATACTATTGAGAGAGTATATAGACCACGGTAACGCTTACGAGCGTTCCACATCCCGCATCGGCCCTTTCCTCTTCGCTCCTGCGGGCTGGCTGTACTGATTTTGCAGTGAAAGCTAGAAACTGTGAGGTCGTATGAGCCGGATCAGTCCTCAAGCGCAGCGGCGTGGGCATTCCCCGGAATCCAGAGTTTCACGCGAGCGTGAAGATCGTGCGATTGGTGCGCGCCCTGCCTGGGCGTGGCACGGGGGCTGGGATTTCTGGGTGGTGCGCGCGTTTGTAGTGGCATGCACGGGGGCCGTGAGTTACGCGTTGGGGCCATTCGGCCTCCGTGGATTGCCGTCCGCCAGCGTGGGATTTCTGATTGCGCTGCTAGTCTTGTTGGCGGAGCTGCGGCTGCGGCGGGCGGCGTTGAGCGGGCTGCTAGGCGGGGCGTTTGGCGCGGTCCTCGGTGTATTTGCAGCCCTGCTCGTGACCCTGGTAGTCTCCCGCACGGATGAGCCCGAACCCACCAAGTCCTTCCTCGAATTTGCCGCCCTCTTCGCATTTGGCTATCTCGGACTCGTCCTTGGCTCGGGCCGGGGAAGGGAATTGCGTGTTGACGCTATGGAGGAGTTCTTCGGGAAGAAAACTGCTCCCTCGGGATCCGTGAAGCTGCTGGACACCAGCGTATTGATCGACGGCCGAATAGCCGATATATGCGAGGCGCAGTTTCTGGAAGGTGTCCTCGGCGTGCCGCAATTCGTGTTGCGCGAGCTGCAGATGGTGGCCGATTCTTCGGACTCGTTGAAGCGGCAGCGCGGGCGACGCGGGCTTGAGGTGCTGCAAAGAATTCAGAAAATGCCACAGGTGGAAGTGCGGATTCTGCAGGAGGACTTTCCGCAGGCCGGGGACGTGGATCACAAACTGGTCGAGCTGGCGCGGGGCATGGGCGCAAAAATTGTTACCAACGATTTTAATTTGAACAAAGTGGCCACGGTGCAAGGGTTCTCGGTGCTGAACGTCAACCAGCTGGCGCAGGCGCTGAAGCCTGCCGTGCTTCCGGGCGAGCCTATGCGGGTCTTGATTCTTCGTGAAGGCAAGGAACCGAACCAGGGCGTGGCCTACCTGGACGATGGCACGATGGTGGTGGTGGATGGCGCGCGCCGGATGATCAACAGGAGTGTCGACGTCATTGTGACCTCCGTGCATCAGACCACGGCAGGCAAAATGATTTTTGGCCGGCTGGAAGAACGGACGGAACAACCGGCTCCTCCGTTGCGACAAGCTGCCGCGGCAGGGCGTGTCGACGGAAATGGTGGCGTGCGTTCTGAGGCAACGAGCCGAGTAGAAACATCCGCGCGTCTTCCGGAGCAAGACACGCCGGGTCGCCAGGCTCGCCCCATCTTTCCAGAGCCCGATGCGGGTTAGTTGAGAGTTCGCATCGGGGCGGGCACACCGCGCATTTCATAAAGTTTCGTATCGAAGTGGATGCAGGCCGCCTTGGATTGCGTACTGCTGCTGCCGATTTCACGCCACGCCCCGCTTGAGGTACACTCTGAAGTTTGCGAGTCCGCGCCTTGAAGCGTCTGGGCGGAATCGCTCCAAACATGAGCCGAATCGCTGCCATTCTTCCCGCGGCCGGTATGGGAACGCGCATGGGCGCGGATACGCCCAAGCAGTTTCTGGAGCTGGATGGAACGCCGATCGTGATTCTGAGCCTGCGGCGCATCGCGGCCTGCACGCAGGTTACGGACATCATCGTGGCGACGCGGGCGGATGAAGTGGCGCGCCTCAAAGGGCTGATCGCGCGGGAAAAATTCAAGCAGCCGGTGCGCGTCGTAAAGGGCGGCGATTCGCGGCAGGAATCGGTGGCTGCGGCGTTGCGCGAGGTGGCGAACGACACGGAAATCGTACTGGTACACGACGCCGTGCGGCCCTTCGTGACGCCGGAGCAGATCGCGCGGGTGATCGAAGAGGCGCGGCGGTGCGAAGCGGCGATTCTGGGCATCCCGGCGATGGACACGGTCAAGGAAGTGAAGCGCGCGAGCTTGCCGGAGGACGTGGCGTTGATTACGGGTACGATGCCGCGCGAGCGCGTGGTGCTGGCGCAGACCCCGCAGGCGTTTTCTACAAAACTTTTGAAAGAAGCTTTTGCGCGCGCGGAGGCCGATGGAGTGAATGCTTCGGATGAAGCAGGACTTGTCGAGCGCATGGGGCACGATGTGCATGTGGTGCTGGGCTCGGAGCGGAATATGAAAATCACCAAGCCGGCGGACATGGAATTGGCGCGCTTCTACCTCGAACGCGAGCGTAGGAAGGCATGAGCACGCGCTGCGGAATCGGCTATGACCTGCACCGGCTAGAGGAAGGCCGCAAACTCATTGTTGGTGGGATCGAGCTGCGGTTTGACAAGGGACCCGTGGGGCATTCGGATGGCGATGTGCTGGCACATGCTCTTTGCGATGCGCTGCTGGGGGCGGCGGGGCTCGGCGACATCGGGACGCATTTTCCGGATACGGATCCAAAGTGGAAGGGCGCGAACAGTTTAATTTTTTTGGAGCATGCAAGAAAGCTGCTGGATGAGAAAAATTTCACGATCGAGCATGTCGATGCCGTGGTCATTGCGGAAAAACCCAAGCTGGGTCCTCATTTTCCGAAGATGCGCGAGACGCTGGCAAAGGCGCTGAGCGTCGGCGCCGATAAGATTCATTTGAAAGCAAAGACGAACGAAGGCGTCGACGCGATCGGCCGCGGGGAGGCCATCGCGGCGCATGTGATTGCTACACTCACTTCCCGCTGAACTGCAAGAGTGTGCCTGGGTGGGGAGGAGCATTTCGAAGCTTAGAGTAAATAATTGTGCGCCTCGACTAGGAGAAGGAAAGAACGGGTCTGAAGACCCGCCACTACGACACGGGCGGACCACGGTCCGCTACAATCCTCTTGATGCTTCCTGCCGATTCATCTGACGGTTCTGTTGCGGCCGCTAATCCCTTCACTGCTGCCGACGTTCTCGCCATCCTGCGCGAGCGCGGCTGGTTGGCTGCGGAGCCTTCGCCCGAGCAACACGGCTGGTGCGGACGTGCGGCTTCGATGCTCGGAGGGCACGCTGCTGACCGGGCGGCCCTGGCCGATCTGCTGGGCTTGGTTTTTCAATACGACGCGCGCGAAATCATCTCCAGGGTAGAAAGCCACGTGGTGCTTTCGCGGTATGCGGCGCGAGACGTGCTCCGGCAGGTGGCGCTGTTGCTCCTGGATGAAGCTCCGCTGACGTCGGAAAGGTTCAAGGAAATTGTCACGGGATTGAAGGACGGAATGGAATTGCGCGGGCGCGAGCTGTTCCATCCCATCCGGCTGGCGCTGGCTGGGCGTGCCGGGGAGGGCGAACTTGATCGGGTAATCTTGCTGCTTGATGGGGCTGCTGCCCTTTCGTTCGCCGCGCCGGTAAAATCTGCACGGGTGAGGATTCTCGAGTTCTGCTCGGCGTTGGATTAATTGTGTCATCGGAAAGGGCGCAGCATGCTGCGCCCCTACAAGGATGGTGGAGGCACCTATCGGCCCCATCTGAGAAAAATTGCGTGGCTTTCAACTGTGGACTGGCAACTGTAGACTCTCTACTTCATGGACAAGCTGACTGGCATACATGCCGTTAAGGAAGCGCTGGAAGCACGGCGGCCCATCGATCGCATCGCCATCGCGAAGGGCAGGCAGGACACGCGGGTCGAAGAAATCGTGCAACTGGCGCGCAAGCAAGGCGTTCCGGTGCGATTCGAAGACCGCGGGCAGCTCGACCGGCTGGCCAATTCGAAAGACCACCAGGGAGTGGTGGCGTTGGCGGCGGCGCGCGCGGCGGCGACTCTGGAAGACGTTCTGGCGATTGCCAACGCAAGCCCCGGGCAAAAGGGATTGATCGTATTACTCGATGGAGTGGAGGACCCGCACAATCTGGGCGCGATCGTTCGAACGGCGCTGGCTGCGGGCGCGCACGGCGTGGTGATTCCCGAACGGCGCGCGGCAGGACTCACCGATACCGTCGCGCGGGCTTCCGCCGGAGCGCTGGCGCATCTTCCTGTCGCGAAGGTGACCAATCTCGTCCGCACGATGGAGGAGTTGAAGGAAGCGGGCTATTGGCTTGTGGGCCTCGATGAGCAGGGGGACAAGAATTACACCGAAGTGGATTACACCTCGCCGGTGGGGATCGTGCTCGGCAGCGAAGGCCCAGGCTTGCATGAGCTGACGCGCAAGCGGTGCGATTTCGTTGTTTCGCTGCCAACCACCGGCCCGGTAAAATCCCTCAATGTTTCCGTGGCCGCCGGCGTTGTGCTCTTCGAAGCACTTCGCCAGCGGAACGCGCGCACACGAGGGAAGTGAGTTCTTCCCGCGTGGGACCGAAATGGCGGATGCTCATTCCTATTTGTCGTACTGAATCAGTGAGAAGACATCGAAGCCCTTCAGTTTACTGCGGCCGTTGAGGAAAGTGAGCTCGACGGCGAAGGCGGCGCCTTCGACCGTGCCGCCCAGTTGCTGGATGAGTTTGGCGGTCGCGGCGGCGGTGCCACCGGTGGCGAGCAGGTCGTCGCAAATGATCACGCTTTGGCCGGGCTTCACGGCGTCTTCGTGGATCTCAAGCGAGTCCGTACCGTATTCCAGGGCATAAGACACGCTGACGGTCTTTGCGGGGAGCTTCTTCGGCTTTCGAACGGGAACGAAACCTGCGTTGAGCCGGTACGCCAGAGCGGGAGCAAAAATGAATCCGCGCGCTTCAATCCCCGCGACCACGTCAATGGTGCGACCGACGTAGTGCTCGCAGAGCCGGTCAATCAGCATGTGAAAGCCAAGCTTGTCCTTCAGCAGCGTGGTCAGGTCGTAAAAAAGAATCCCCGGCTTCGGGTAGTCGGGCACTTCGCGGATCAGCTTCTTCAAATCGTTCATTCGAACGTCTCCCCTTTTTCCTATTCCCGCAGATTCGTCTCGTTCAAGAGCTGGGATTGATAACGAATCCGCCTTCGTACTGCGGATCCGCAGTGGCGGGCTCTTCCTGCACCGCACTGACGCTGGAGAAGCGTGGTCCGCGCTCGAGCATGCTCCGCAATTCGGCATGCTGCTGCGGTGTGGCCATGGCGAACACCTCAACGCGGCCGTCCCACAGATTTCTCACGAAGCCACTGACTTGCAACTTTTCCGCGGCGTCTTGCGTGAAGTAGCGGAAGCCCACACCCTGGACCATTCCCGAGACGAGGTAACGCTTGGCTTGCTTGGCTTCGCTCACGAATCGCCAGAATTGTAGCAGAGAGCTGCCGATTCTATCTCGGACGGGGGATGCGGGCCGTCTTGCTAGGGCAGGATGCCCGGGGTGCGTTAAACTCTTGCTTCGGCAGCGCCTGCCAGGCTGCCCAAAGAGGAATTGGGTGCATCCAATTTCTTATGAGCCAGAGCAGACAATTGCAGCGCCGCAAACACATCTCATTCGTTTTTCCCGCATGCGTCCTACTTTTGCTGGCCGCTACTCAGGGATCTTCGCTGCGCGCGCAAGATACTCAGCAGGGGCCGATCGCTCCGCCGCCGGAGCATCACGTCACGCGTATCGGAAATGAATCAGAGCCGGAGGCGCCGCCATCGCTCCCCGAGGCCGAAATCGTCAAGCGCTTTTCCCAAAAAGAAGACGAGTACATCGTCTCGCGCACACACTACACCTACCAGAAGACGATTCGAATCCAGGAATTCGGTGCGGACGGGCAGCCTTCCGGGGAATTCGTGCTGGTGACTCAACCCGGCCGCGATGTGGACGGGAAGCTATTTGAAAAGGTGGTCGAAAAGCCTCGTTCCACCCTCCAGCATTTTTATCTGCGGTCTGAAGATCTCGAGGGGTTTCAGCGTATACCCGCGTTTCCGCTCACTTCCAGCCAGCTTGGGAAATACAACCTGAAATACTTGGGTAAGGAGCAGGTGGATGAAATCGATTGCTACATTTTTCAGGCCAAGCCAAAAGTGGTCGAACGCATCAAGGCTTATTTCGACGGCGTTGTGTGGGTGGACGCGAAATATCTGGAGGTCGTGAAGACATACGGAAAATGGGTTACGGATCAAGGCGACGTGCACACGATCACGGATCTACCGTTCAGCCTTTTCGAAACCTATCGCGAAAATGTCGACGGAAAATACTGGTTCCCGAGCTACTCGCGCTCGGATGAGACGTTGAATCTGAAGGGTTTGGAGATTCCGGTTCGCGTCGTAATCAAGTGGACGGACTTCAAACCGGTTCCCAATGCGCCGCAAGCGCCCGCGCCGTCGACTCCTGCAACTTCTCCGAAACCTTAAGCACGACAGTTAAGAAATTCGGTTCATCGGTGGAGCAATCTTTTCAGAACGTCCGGCAATTCCTCGATCGAACCGATCAGAAATTCCGGCCGGGCCGCGCGCAAACGCTTTTCCGTGGGAAACGGGCCGAGCACGCCAATCGCACGCACACCAGCGCGCTTGGCCATCTCCACGTCCTGTGGCGCGTCGCCTACATACACGCACGCGGAGGGATGCAGTTTCATCTGCTGCATGGCCAGGCGCAGCGGTTCCGGATGCGGTTTCTTGCGCAAGGTATCTCCACTGCAAACGCGCGCCGCGAATAGCGTTGTTAAGCGAAACTCACGTAATTGACGGGAGACGCGGTCACGATCGCCGCTGGTGACAAGGCCAAGAGGATGAGCGCGGCCCAATCTCGCCAGCACCCGGCGCGCACCCGCGATCAGCTTCGGCCGGTGCTTGGCATAGTGCGCGCGCCACGCGCGGTCCGCATCTGGCCAGCGCCTCCGCGGCAACCCCGCAGCGCGATAAACCTCATACCAGTTGGGCGAATAGTTTTTCTCAAGCTCTTCGACTCCCCAAGAGATGCCCATCTCCTCGAACATCGCCAAGTACGCGGACGCATCGGCATTGTAGGAATCGATCAGCGTGCCGTCCCAGTCGAAGAGAACTCCTTCAAAGCTGCGTTTTCGTTTCGCGGCCATCGTTCCTCAGAGTAGCAGAACCTTATGGACGCCAATTCTATAGAGTCTGAAACGGTTGACGGGAGCAGCTCCGGGAGTCAGTTTGGAATCGAATGGATGCGTTGGACTTACGGTTTGAGAAAACGGGAAGGAATGTGATCGTCGCGGTCAAACTGGACATCATCGAAGGCTGCGGCGATGCCATGCCAGCCGGGCATAGCAGCGGTCTCCGCACGACGGACATGCGCCATGGTAGCAACGACTACGTTTCCGAGGCCCAGGGGTTTGCTTACCAGGACGATCTCAAGTTCGATCGAGGCGCCAACCGCCAGTCGCCTGGGGCAAAGAAAATAGACGCCGGTTGAGCTGATGTCGCGAGTGACGAGGGTTATCGGAGATTCTTCGGGCACTCCGCCAGCGGCGCGAAGGCGCAGCGGGAGGTTCAGAGTGGCGCGGGGGTACTCGCGGTGTTCTGGATGGACGCCCACAGCGTGCGTTGGCACGCGAGCGAAACGCCGGGGCTGCGAAGGGAGCAGAAAGGGCGCCAGGCGAAGCACAGGGACGCGCGGGGCTTCGGAAAGGGGTTGCGGTCCCATTGCGGCTTCGCGAGCTTCGGCGGTTGGCTTGGCAGGCCACGATTCAAATGGAGGTACACGTTTCGCCGCGCTCATCTGGCCCTCAGAGACGCTACTTCACGGTCGCTGGCTACGGCCCAACAAAATGAACTGCCAAACTGACTTTCTGGAATTTGCCCTCCGCACCAGTGCTGTGCGGAGCGCTAAGATGCCACTTGTTATGCCCAGCGTCAACCTGTGGGAAACGCTGGAAGTGTCCTAACCTCAAACACTTAGTAATGGTACTGGAACTCACCCACTATATCCTGTGGAATCCTCAGGAAAGGGCTCTACCAATATGGTGCTCGACACCCCTGACCTTCAGCGTTCATCCTAGCCGAGTAGTTTGACAGAAGGAAGAGTGTTCACCTGATTGCCGTGGAATTTCGCGGGAGCAGACTACTTCACTTTGCCAAATCTTTCCGGATAGATTTGCCTTTCCGCTGGCGCTACCAATACCGTGTTGGACGCCGTTGGCTTTCAGCGTTCATCCTAGGAGAGAAGATTAAGGAAAGAAATATGTCCACGACGACAGGCGAGCCACAGCACGGGGCAGGAACTCCTGTATCTCTGTCGCAGACACCTGCCCGCACAACAACGCTGGTTCTAGTTGCGTTTGCCGCCGTCTACCTCGTCTGGGGTTCTACTTATTTGGCGATCCGCATCGGCGTCGAATCGTTCCCCCCGCTGATCCTGGCGGGACTGCGCCACTTTACAGTGGGGATTCTTCTGTACCCCATATTTCGCATGAAGACGGGGATCAGACCGAGCGCGACACATTGGCGCACCGCTGTCGTCACAGGCGCCCTGCTGCTATTCGTTGGTAATGGCGGCGTGAGTTGGGCGGAACTGACCGTGCCTTCGGGAATCACGGCGCTCCTGGTGGCGACGGTGTCGCTCTGGCTGGTGGTCGTCGACTGGCTCCGCCCTGGCGGGGTAAGGCCCGTTCCTAGAGTGACGATGGGCCTGCTCATGGGATTTGCAGGAATGTTGCTGCTGGTGGGGCCCGCGCACCTGGGAGGCTCAGAGCGCGTCGATCCACGGGGTGCTGCGGTGCTGGTGGCCGCTTCCCTGGCTTGGGCTTGCGGTTCGCTCTATTCGAAACATGGAGGAATGCCTAGCTCGCCGATGCTGGGAGTGGCGATGCAAAGTTTTGCGGGTGGCGTGATTCTACTGATAGTCGCGCTGATTGCCGGAGAATTCCGAGAGCTGCACCTAGGTACGGTCTCGGTTCGCTCCTGGCTGGCACTCGGCTACCTCGTTGTATTCGGGTCGGGGATCGGCTTCAGCGCTTATATTTACATCATTCACAAGAGCACTGCCGCGCGCGTGAGTACGTACGCGTTTGTGAATCCGGTCGTGGCGCTGTTCCTAGGGTGGCTCATCGCTGGGGAAGCCATCACGCTGCGCACGGTCATCGCGGCCGCGGTGATTCTTACTGCCGTCATTCTGGTGATCACCGCGCCTCACCGGGTGCCGGCGCCGGTTACAGCTCCGGTTCCCGCCCGGGGCGAAGTCTGATCGCTCGGCCTTTTCGCCGGACTTTGCCTTCCCACTTTGCCGCACGATTGCGGATAGATTTGCTTTTCAGGCTGCGCTACTTTTAGCGGGTTGAACATGAGCCATACACAAACCAAGTTCGTACAGAACATCTCGGCGCACGCAGCCGCGCAGTACTGGCAGGCCACGCTGGCACGTGACTCCCGGGCCGATGGGAGCTTCGTGCTTGCGGTGCGCTCGACGCATATTTATTGCCGGCCTTCGTGCCCGGCGCGCCGGCCACTGCGGCGCAACGTTACTTTCTTTCGCACGCGAGAAGAAGCGGAAAAGCACGGTTACCGGCCTTGCCTGCGTTGCCGCCCGAACGAGATCTCCGGTCCGGTTGCGCTGGTGCAACGCGCCGCCGGTTATCTTGTCGAATCGGGCGAAGAGGGCGTTCGTCTGGGAGCCCTAGCCAGGACGCTGGGGACCACGCAAGCCACGCTGCGACGCGCTTTCCTGCGGGTGACGGGACTGAAACCACGCGACCTTGCGGAAGCGCTGCGCATCAAGCGGTTCAAAGGGATGCTGCGTGCCGGCAAGAGCATTGCCGACGCACTCTACGAAACCGGGTATGGATCATCCAGCCGCGTCTACGAGCGCAGCAATGCACAGCTCGGCATGACGCCGGCCACTTATCGAAAGGGAGGACAGGGTATGAAGATCGGATACACAATTGCGAAATCGCCAGTGGGAAAAGTTCTAGTGGCTGCTACCGAGCGCGGTGTCTCGGCGGTTTATCTCGGCGATGCAGAGAACGCGATGATTGCGGAACTACGCGAGGAATATCCGCGTGCGGAAATTGTGCCCGCCACGGATTCGTTCCAGCGCTGGGTGCGAGAGATCGTGCTGCGCATCGAAGGCAAACAGCCTCGATTGGAACTCCCGCTCGACCTGCAGGCGACAGCGTTTCAGCGGCGCGTGTGGCAGGAGCTGCAACGGATTCCGCGCGGCAGGACGCGCACGTACTCGGAAGTCGCGCGATCACTCGGCAAGCCCAAGGCCGTCCGGGCCGTTGCGAGAGCTTGCGCCACGAACCCCGTGTCCATCGTGGTGCCATGCCATCGTGTCGTTCGCGAAGACGGGGCACTCGCCGGCTATCGTTGGGGGATCTCGCGAAAGGAACAGTTGCTCTTGCAGGAGCGCGCCGCCGGCGAGTAGGTTGTCGTCTTTCAGCGCATGCAAACCAGTGCGCTGGTGAGAATCAGGAGTTTGCCAGAGTTCAAAAATTACCCTCGAGGCTTTTCTACCTTTGCGCTCTTTGGCCAGTCGGGCTTGAACTTGGCATCGGCGATCTTCAGATTCTTCATCAGGTGGGTGTAATGGGATAGGAAGTAGTCGTCGGAGCTGGTTTCGAAAAATTTCTGCTGCACCGGCAGCCAGGATGCTTCGTCGATCCACATTCGAATTCTGGCGATCTGGCTGCGCGCCTGTTCGGACTTCGGCGTCAACTCCAGTACTACGGTCTTGCGGCTGTCGAAATCTTCCTCTCCGATGAGCGTCAAGACGTAATTCTTCTTGAGCGTATCGCCTTTCGTTCCGAATCCCAGCGCCAGATACTGGTCGGCAAACGAGCGGTGCTTTCCGATGTTATATTCCTCGACGCGATTAATCTTAGGCGTGAAAATGTAAAGGGAATCACCGTTTCGGAGGATCGTTCGCGGATCGGGCTTCTGGAAATCGATGCGCATCTTGTCGTCGCGACGCACAAAAATTTGGCCGGTTTCGGTCGAGGTATCCTTCACTACCGCGGTGTACTTGATGTGTTCGATATCGGCTGTGAGGGTGTGAAAGTCCTGCGCGGACTTGTCCAACATGGTCAGGACGCCTTCGAGGGTCCAATTTGCGGTAGTCTGCGTGGCGCGCGTTTGAAGTCCCCCTAGGGCGCAAGACAAACCAAGCAGCGCGAGGAGGAGAAAAGATAGACGTTTCAAACGTGGCCCCTATCCCGTAAAGATGCCGCGGCTTGTACAAGCCCTCGGAATCGTAACATATACAAAGAGATGCGCGGACGAACCGCAAGGGTACCCCGAGCGAGATTCTTTTCCCTGCTTAGAACGGCGGGGAATGATGGATCTCCACTTGGTAAGCTATCACGGTGCCTTGGTCATCGCGCACTGGTTCAATGTTGGCGATCGAAAAATTCCCGTTGTGCAGTTCGGGCAGCGCCTCCTGCAAGGCGGTGTGCAGATCGTTCTGAAGGGCGAGCTTTGTCGGCGGAGCCAGGATGCGCGCATCCACGCGATACTTCAGCCGGTTTCCCTCTTTCGAAATAAATTGGACCTGTCCCGGCGTGACCGGAGCCCCGCTTTGCGGTTTATCGCGGAACCAGTTCCGCGGGGTGAGAAGCACGAAAACCAGAATCAGAATGACCGCGAGGTCATACTGCCACGTGCCGCGCTCGTAGGACCAGAAAAACGTCCGGGAAAGAATTTGGCCGAGGCTTGCCATATCAATCCGCAGACACCCCGTCGACGATAACTCCATCGCGCATGTGCACCACGCGGTCGAAGTAGGCTGTTGCTTCCGGGTTATGCGTGATCATGACGATGGTCTGGCCCAGATCTTTGTTCAGTTGCCGCAGCATCTGCAGCACGATTTCCGAGTTTTTTGAATCCAGGTTTCCCGTGGGTTCGTCGGCGAGGAGAATCTTCGGCTCATTGATGATCGCCCGCGCGATGGCCACGCGCTGCTGTTCGCCGCCGGAGAGTTCCGAGGGCTTGTGATGAAGACGGCCCGCCAGGCCGAGCATCTGGGTTACGACATCGAAACGGTGCGGATCGAAACCGTCACCATGAATAAATTGCGCGATGGCGATATTCCCTTTGGCCGTAAGGGTGGGGAGCAGATTGAAACGCTGGAAGACGAAGCCGATTTTGTGGCGGCGCAATTTGGTGCGCGCGGAGTCGCTCAGTTCGGAGAGATCATTCCCGTCGACCAAGACCTTGCCTCGGGAAGCCTGCGCCAGACCGCCGATCACGTACAGCAGCGAAGACTTGCCGCAGCCCGAAGGCCCCATCACGGCGACCGATTCGCCAGGCTGCACCGCGAAATTCACGCCACGCAAAGCCGGGACTTCAACCTTGCCCGCGCGGTAGAGCTTCCACAAGTTTTCTGTTCTGAGTATCGGCTCCACGCTATTTTTTCCCTGGAAAATCAGCCCTTCGGGAGGTTCTCGTATTGTAGCTGCGATTCCCATTCGTGCCTAGCCATCCCGCCTGCTTCGCGGCCCTTTCCACTCTTCTCCGTGTCCTCTGTGTTCTCGGCGCGCTTCGCGGTGGATTCTTTGCGTCCTAGTCGTACGACAACGCTTCGACCGCATCCTTCCGGCTCGCCATCCATGCCGGATAACTCGCACCGAACAGCGCGCCCAGGAGCGCGATGCCAGCCGCGCGAAGAATCCACCCGGAAGTGATTAGAATGGTCAAGGTCGGAAACTTCCAGACAAAACCAGCCCGCACCAAATAGCTCAGTCCGACGCCTGCCGCAATCCCGAGCACGCAAAGCGCCGCCGATTCCGAGAGCAGCGCCCGGACAACGAACCAATGATTTGCGCCGAGCGATTTCAGAACGCCGATGTCCCTGGTGCGCTCGATCACGGTGGTGTACATGGTGAGAAAAATGACCAGCAGCCCGATGGTGATGGCCAGCAGGATCATAGCGTTGATGAAGGACTCCAGGCCCGGGATATTTGTCGAGGTCATCAGGGAGAGGTAGTCCTTGAGGGGCCGGACGGTGTATCCGGGAAGAAGGTGGCGCATTTCTTCCATTACATCTTCGGTGTGTTCCGGCCGCGTGCACTTCACAAAGAAGATGGTGGCCTTGTCCCGCGCGCCCACCAATTCCTGGAGCGTAGCAAGAGGCACAAAAAGGCGCGAGCCCTTCCCGTGCTCTACGATTCCGGCGACATGCCAATCGTGATCGAATACGCGGTACGTCTGTCCCGGCTGTATCTTCTTTGTTTTCGCCGCAATGTCGTCCACAAGAATGTCGTCGGGACCTTCCATGTCGTGTCCCTGAAGAAACACAAATCCGCCCGAGACGGCTCGAAAGCTCTCCTGATCAATTCCGTAAACGATTTCTATACCCGATGTGTTGAACTGAAAAAGCACGGGGGCGACGGATTGGACGTATTTCAGTTCTGCAAGCTTGTCCCCTATTTTGATCGGCATGGGGGCGCTGCCAAAGGCGAAAAAGATAGACGAGGATGGCGGCTGCAGCATGATGTCAGCCCCGATGCCTTCAATGCGCCTGGCCGTCTCGGTCAGCAAGCCGCTGGTCAGGCCAACGATCAGGACGACGAGCGCAACTTCCACTGCAATTCCCATGGCGCCAATCAGCGTGCGCAGCGGACGGTGCAGCAGATTGCGTAAGATGAGCTCACCCATCATGGCTGTTTGTTTTCCGTGGCATCGCCGAGGCGCACCAATTCCGCTCCCGCCGGTGGCTCGAGCTTGAATCGCTCGGCGGGAATCTCCTCGTTCAAGATGACCTTGGTGACCTGCAAATCGAGCTTGTAGTCGTCGTGCGGCCTTTCAATTCGAATCGCACGCGGAAACGAGGCAAGGCCATTGGAAGGCGTAACTGGAGCACTCGGCCCTGCGGCACTATCCAGAGGTTGCCAGGCCGCCAGGCGAACATCCGACAGCAGAAGTCCTTTCGGGCCGAAAATTTGCATGCGGGTAACCTGCAGGTCCGAGCGGTCAAACCAGATCTTCCTCAGAATCTCCGTCTGGTAACCGCCGCGGAGAACGGTCAACACATAGTAGCGGCCGTTTTCATCGTTGAACTCTTCGAAGAGCACTGCTTCTTCTTTCCGGACTTCCGGCCAGAGCAGCGCATCCAGCAAGTGCTGCGGCCGCAAATTCTCAATAGGCTTGCTACTGGTGCGCTCGACGGCCACCGATCCAACGAGGAATTTGTTCTTCGGCGGGATCGAAACGCGAAATGTGTCGCCGTCGCTGGCCATGTCGAACACCGTGGTTCCGATCACCGGCGCCTGCCCGATCACGCGAATCACCGCCGGCCGAGCCGCCAGGAGGAACGCCTTAACCTCATGATACTCATCGATGACACCGCTGTATTTTGATCCTGCCGTGGGCTTTAGCTCCACGGTGGCGTTGAGCGTTTTTGTGCCGAGCGCGATCCGATTGTATGCCTCGAGGAGTTCTTCACGCGTGGCATCCCTCGCGACCGGCCTCTGCGTCGGTGGCAGTTCGATGTGGCCTTTTACACCGTTTCTGGCAGCACAGCCGCAGGAAATAGCCGCCAGTGTCGCCAGGACCAGGCATGTTTTCACACGTCGCATCAATATGTTCCGTCCCCATTCGCACAGATAAAGCAATCTAGCTACCACTTGCTTGCCGGTCAATCAACGCGCGTCGAAGCAAGGGAGGCATTCAATTGGGCCGCGCAATGTGGATGTCAAATGGTTGAACCGCAGGCCGCACCCGGCGGATGACTTCGCTGGGCCAGAGCGAATCGCTCAGCAGCGTCACCCAGCCGTCTTCCGGCTCGCAAATGGCGCAAAACGTGTAGCGAGCGTAGACCGGCTGGTACGCGTCCAGCCCGCGCTTTGACAGGTTGCCTTCGAGCTCGGCATCGGCGGATTGCGACGCCCGGCCTGCTCGAAGACCGAATGTCTCGCCTTCGAATCGTTCAAAGATCTGCCGCAACTGCTCCTGATCCGGCTGCGGCAGCACGACGCAGCGCTCCGCCGCATCGCGTATCGCAATTTCCCGCGTCTTGCAAAACTCTCTTACGCGCTCGATGTGGCTGAAAAAATCCACGGCGTACGATTCGTTCCCCGCAAGGGCAGGGAAGACCGCCGACCAGATTTCTGCAGCATCCTTGCCTCGTACCGGCTCGCGGTTTTCGGTTCCGACCAACTCGAGTCCCACCGCCTTCACGTCGCCGCCGAGGTCCAGCGCTTGCACGTCCAGAGAAAAAGGCGGCAATTCCAGCGCACCACTTCCTGGCGCCGCGGTACCTGGTGTGCTCATTCCTCGGACTCCAACTGCGGAAACTTGGCGCGAAATTCGGGCGACTGCTTCCGAACGTCCAGCCAGTCGAAGAAGGCATCCGGCGTCTCCAGCCAGATGCGGAACCAGCCCGCGATCTCTACTTTTTCTGCGCGCTTGTGAGCTTCCACCTTGTTGTTTCGCGAGATCATCTCCGCGCGGCGCTTGCCGAGCCGTGCCACATTCAAGACCCGCTCCACGGCCGCGTGTTCACCTTGCGAGCGAAACTTGCGCATCAATTCATCCAGCCGCATGATGCTGACCTCGGCATCTTCCACGGTCTTGAAGTGCAGCAGATCCTCGAATTCTTCTTCGTACTGTTCCTCGGCTTCTTCCTGCTGGTTGATTATTACCTTTTGTCCCGCGTCTTTCAGCACGTCCGCAATGTATTCCATTCCCGTTTTGCCGGCCTCGCCATGCTCCGCCAGCAGGCGCCGGCGCAACTGGTCGATCTCTGCCGGCGTCCATTGTTGTACCTTGATCTCCCGGGCGGTCTCCAGGATCAGCGCCTTCTTCGTTTTCAAATCTTCGGTCATCGTGCTTTGCCTCGGTGCTGCTTGCCGTGTTTTTTCTTCGGACTGGGCGGTGGTGGTGGCGGCGGTGGATCCGCCGGCAAGCCGGCCAGCAGCCGGCGATACTTCACCACATTCTTGTTGTGTTCCGCCAGGGTTGCACCAAAAAAATGCCCGCCCTGCGTGTTAGCCACAAAATAAAGGTAGTCCGTCCGCGCCGGCTGCAGTGCAGCGCGCAGCGACGCTTCGCCGGGGTTTCCAATCGGTCCTGGAGGAAGCCCGCCGTGCTCATACGTGTTGTACAGAGAATCGAAGCTCAGATCCTTCCCCGTTAGCGTCCCGTTGTATTTTCCGAGCCGCTCCATTCCATAGATTACCGTAGGGTCGCACTGCAGGCGCATCCCCTTCCGGAGGCGGTTTTCAAATGCGCCCGCCACTACCGGCCGTTCTTCCGGCTTTGGCGTCTCCCTCTCAACGAGTGACGCTAGAGTGACGATCCTGTTCACGGCCCGGTGGTCGCCCTCGTCTGTTGATCCTCCCGCCGGCGGGGAGCCAATCTGCTTCCACTCCTCCTTGAACTTGTGCACCATCTCCGCGGTCAGTTCGCTGGCGGCAGGGTGCCTGGGAAGTTCATAAGTGGCAGGGAAGAGGAAGCCCTCGAGTGTTTGCGCACCTGGCGCAAAATCGCGAATCAGCGCCGGATCGCCCGCGGCAAAGAGAAAGTCGCCGGCGCGCATGAACTTTGCCGCTTCCAGTTCGCGGGCGATGTCGAACATGGTCTCCCCCTCGCGCACCGTGAAAGGCTGCTGGTACACCTGGCCGTTCGCAAGCTTCCAGAAGACTTCGCGGCCGGTCATGGCATGATCGAAAAAGTATTCGCCAGCCTGCAGGGTACGCTTCGGATGCCGCCTCACATAAATCTCAAACCCAAGTGCGCTACGCACCACGCCGTTTGTTTTCAGCACAGACGCCATGTGCCTGCTGGAAGCTCCGCGCGGTACCCCGATGAAGACGCCCTCCGCCGCAAAGCCCTGGTATGGTTTCGTGATGCCGTACCACATCCAAGCCGCGGCGGCCCCGGCAAAAAGCAGGATTAATAGCAATAGGACGAGCAAAAACTTCAATTCAACCTCACGGATTCGCTTTCATATTGTGCTCGGTCTTCTCGGCCGTCTGTTCCTGCCGATCCAGGTACTCTTTCAAAATTACGGCAGCCGCCATGGCGTCCACGGTCATCTTAGCCTGCACATTTTTCGGTTTTTTACTGCCGGTCAGTTTTTCGTCGTGGATGAATCTTCCCTGAACTTCTTCCAGCAAGCGCTCGGCCTCCCAGCTCGTCAGCCGCTCGTCCACCATTTCCACCGGCACGCCAATCTGCTTCCGCACGCGTTGCGCAAAGCGCTCCGCCTCTTCAGCCATGGAGCCGCGGGTGCCATCCAGCCGCAACGGCAGTCCCACGACGATCTGCTTCACGCCTTGCGCGCGCACCAGTTCACGCAGCCGCCGCATGTCTTCGTTGCGGTTGATGCGCTCCATGGTGCTCAGCGGTTGCGCCATCCGCGTCTCCGCGTTCGCAAGAGCAAGCCCCATCCTCGCGCGGCCATAATCCACCGCCAGAATGGTATGGCAGTCACCCTTGGTCAATTCGGTTTTAGCGTTTGCCACGCTTCCAGTATACCGGTAAGGTCCTCGCCATATATGCGATGCGTCCTAATAAGTGCCTGTCACAGGGACCGTTGTGGAATACAGATCGATGAGGCTAGGGTTTGCGGCCGCGTGCGCCGCTTTGCCAAGCATCCCAATAACCAAGCAATTTGAGCTGCTGGTCGAGGCCGGTTTCTTTGACGAGAATGTCGAGTTCGGCGCGTGAGAGGCGCTTGCCGAGCGGTTCGGCGCGGTCGGCGATTCCCCAGGCCGTTAGCGCAGCGAGCGCGGTGTGCAGCTTCAATTCGCGCACATCGACCTTGTCCAAAGTGTCCGAGGCCGCGTGATAATTCGGCAGGTAGTTGGCCTCTTCCTGATTCGCCACAAGCGTGGGCACGCCTTCGAGCATGAAGTCAAAATTGTCCGTGCCGAACGAGGCATCATAAGTGTGATTATTCGCCCCCCAGGATTCCAGCGGCTTGAGGACTTCGCGCACGCCTGCATCGATGTCGCGGCGGCCACCCAATGAATACCCTGTCACGCGGCCGATCCCCGAATCATAGGTGATCATCGCTCGGATTTTGTCGAGTTCTGCGCGGTGCGCCTTCACGTATTCGAACGAGCCAACCGTACCTTGTTCCTCGCCGCTGAAGAGCACGAAGCGGATCGTCCGCCGTGGCAAAAGCCCCGTGGCCTTGATCGCTCGCGCCGCTTCAATAACCAATGCCGCGTTGCAGCCGTTGTCCAGCGCGCCCGTGCCCAGCTCCCACGAATCCAAATGCGCGCCGAGGATGACGGCTTCATCCGGCTTCTCGTAACCACGAATTTCGCCGACAACGTTTTCCTGTTCGATAGGCCCGCCAATTCTATTGGGCATGTCGAAGCGCACGCGGACTTTCCCGGGATATGCCGCGACGGTGCGCGCCAACCGCATGGCATCTTCGCGCGCCAGGACCGCCTGTGGAATCTTGTCTATCTCACCTGCCAGCGAATTCGTGTGGCGATAGAGCAACAGTCTTTCCCGCGCGCCCATCCACAGAATGGCCCTCGCGCCTTCCTTCACGGCATGCTCGATAATCACCGGCGGCCGCAGGTATTCGTTGAAGAGGTCGGCCCACGTTGATCCGATATCACTGTGAACCAGCAGAATCGCGCCCTTGACGAGTCCGCCGGCCCTTGCAAAATCGTCATCGTTGCCGTAACCCACATCGACAACGTTCGCTTCTATCCCGCCAGCCGGCGTCGCCGGTGACCACCCCTCCGCTCTCAGCCGCACGGGAAATTTTACCGGGCCGAGCAATTCCAGCCGCGTGTCCCCCTCGCTCCAAGCGACCGGGAGCGTGTACTTCTCCGTGTGAACGTCCACTCCTGCGGCGCGAAACGCCCCCACGCCCCACTCCACGGCTTTGGCCATCTGCGGCGATCCGGTCACACGTCCGCCGACTTCATCCGTCAGACGACGCAGATTCTCCTCCATCGGTGACGAGCCCATCACGATCGGCAGAATCTTCGCCGCCGCCTCCGCACAGGACGATGCTTCGGTCGTCGAGCAGCCCGCTTTTCCCTGGGCGCTTTGCGAAGGGCTCAGCGGGTCTTTCTTCGCAGGCGGCAACTGTGCCTGCACAGACGGCAGTGCAGTGAAAAGGCAGAGAAACATGGAAATAAGAAAAACTGTGTGGCGCGGCATGGGCTTGCTCTCTTTTCCTGGAATTTCTGCGTGAAGCATTCGCGTTCCGATTACGGGCGGATTATACCGAAGGAAACGTACCGCCGGAATCTTGAGCGTAGATTCTCTGTATTTAGTTTTTTAGCCTTCGTTTCGGATCGAGCAGGCAATCGGCGACGCGCGCGACCTGCACCATTTCGTTGATGTCGTGAACGCGGACGATGTGCGCACCGTTCATGATGCTCGCCGTAACCGTCGCGGCCGTGCCCCAGATACGCTCTTGCGGCGGAGCAGGTTTGCCATCCCGAGCCAATGTTGCGCCAAGGAAGCCCTTGCGCGAAGTGCCCACCAGCAGCGGATAGCCGAGCTTCGCCAATTGCGGCAGCCTTTGCAGCAATTCGTAATTTTGCGCGAAGCTCTTGCCGAAGCCGATCCCCGGATCGAGGATGATCTGCGATTTTGGAACGCCGGCCTTGCGCGCGATAACGACGGACTGGCGCAGGCCTTGCATGACGTCTTTTATCACATCTCGCGCAAACGGCCCGATTTGCATCGTTCGGGGCTCACCGCGCATGTGCATTAAGATGAGCGGCACGCGGCGGCGTGCGGCGACTTCTGCGATCCGCGGATCACTTTTCAACCCGAATATGTCGTTGATGACCTGCGCGCCGACATCGAGTGCGGCCTCCGCGACCTCGGATTTCTGAGTATCAACGGAGACCGGAATTTTTATCCATACTCGAAGCGCCTGCAACACCGGCAACACGCGTGCCAGCTCTTCTTGGGCGGAGATGCTGGCAGCACCCGGCCGCGTGGATTCGCCGCCGATATCCAGTAAATCCGCGCCAGCACGTTCCATCGCAAGCGCCTGCTCGACAGCGCGCTCGGTGTCAAAAAACTTTCCGCCGTCGGAAAAGCTGTCCGGAGTAACGTTCAGCACGCCCATCACGAGCGTGCGCTCGCCAAGCACGAGCTTTCCTGAGCGCAGTCGGAGGCTAAATTTTTTCCTGGAGCTCATTCGGAGGAATCGAAAGAACACAAGGTGAGGCACTCTTCCTTGCGAGGAGGAAGGCTCTTCCACGAGTCACCAGTCGGGAGTCACCAGTCACGAGTTACCAGTCACTCTTAATCCAAATCAAAATCGCGGATGGGTTTGCCGGCGGGTGCGTCTTTGGCCTTCTTCATGGCCTCTTCAAATTTCTTCGCCAAGATGTCTTCCTTGTTCGTTTCCTGGAACCAGGAATCCGCAAACTTGTCTTCGCGCTGGCGGTTTTGTTCTGCAAGGATCTTCTGTGCGTCAGAGAGGTCCACGTTGGGGCCAGCTTTGACCGGGGCCTCATGCGAAAGCACAGCGCCGAAAACCGGATCGACGGTCAGTTTTGCCTGGCAGCACGGACAAATGACATGCAGGTTTTCGCTGTTCTGCTTCGTCATGGTCGTATTCTACGCCTTTTTCAGAAAACAGGCACAGCTTGCGACGGTCGGCGGCCATGCAGCCCACAAAAAAAAGGGGCACGATTCACCGTGCCCCGCAATGTCATGAACGGACTCTCACTGAAAACTGATCACTGACAACCGTCCTTACGCCTTGGCCGGGTTCTCACCGCGGGTGAATCCAGGTGCGAGGCGAGGCTCGGGGCGCACCAGTTTAGGGTCCGCGCTCGGCGCAGCCTGCGGCGGCGGCGTGGGAGGCGTGCGCGGCTTTTCCGGCAGCGGCTTGCCTTCCATAAGCAATCGCACTTCATTGGCGTCAATGACTTCCCGGTCGAGGAGCGCTTGCGCGATGCGCTCGAGCGTTTCTCGGTTGTTGGCAAGGAGATTCTTGGCCTTTTCGTAGCCGCCGTTGACGATGCGCTTCACTTCCTTGTCGATCTGGATGGCGGTGTCTTCCGAATAGTCGCGGTGTTGCGTGATTTCGCGGCCGAGGAAGATGGCCTCGTCCTTCTTTCCGTAGGCCAGTGGTCCCAGCTCGCTCATGCCCCATTCGCAAACCATGTTGCGCGCGATGTCGGTGGCGCGTTCGATGTCGTTGCCCGCGCCCGTGGTGATGTGGCCGAGGAATATTTCTTCCGCTGAACGCCCGCCCATCAGTACGGCTAGCATCGCTTCCAGGTATCCGCGCGTGTAGGTGTGCTTGTCGTCTTCCGGAAGCTGCATGGTGAGGCCAAGGGCCATGCCTCGGGGAATGATCGTGACTTTGTGAACCGGGTCGGCGCCCGGCGTCATCGCCGCAACCAGCGCGTGGCCGGCCTCGTGATACGCCGTGTTCCTCTTCTCTTCGTCCGATAGGATCATCGATCTGCGCTCGACGCCCATCATCACTTTGTCTTTGGACATCTCGAAGTCGACCATCATGACGAATTTGCGGTTCTGGCGCGCGGCCCACAGCGCCGCTTCGTT
>WNFS01001185.1_pt1 | contig 32982 bp, 25 predicted proteins | sample 5400141 | NCBI WGS metagenome assembly WNFS01 (sample SAMN13153358, study PRJNA577476) | soil metagenome | isolation source: 60 cm saprolite under Madrone tree | place: USA:California | collected 2016-06-14
GGTGGCGATCCCGCCAGGGCTTATTAGAAAACGGAATGCCCGCTTGCTGTTTGTGGCCAAGATGTGAAGCAAGGTGGCTGCGACAAACGACGTGATGTAAAGAGAAGTCCCAGTTGCTATGCGGGCGCACCATTGTAGGATCGACCGCTTTCAACCGAACCCGCGTTCTCGACGATGAAACGCACAGCCCAATTGTATTTGATCATAGTTAGTATTGTTGGCCTGGGCATCTTCTTCATTCTGCATGTGGGGAGTCAACTTCCTTCCCCCGTTTCTCGACTCTCAACTGAACCTGTAGCAGCCACTACTCCGCACTTAACCGACGTTAGCGGCTCGTCGTTTTTCGCTTCAGTGGAGTCCACCTTGCGGCAGAATGCGACCAATCCGTTAAGCCGGCTTTTCCTTCAGCTCCTTATTATCATTGGCGCTTCTGGTATGGTTGCCTGGATCTTCACCCGTTGTGGACAACCCGCAGTCATAGGGGAGATGGTGGCGGGCATCCTTCTAGGCCCATCGCTCTTCGGTCTGCTGGCACCCAACGTATTTCACTTTGTATTCGCTACATCATCTCTGGATACACTAAGGCTCTTGAGTCAGATTGGGGTATGCCTGTTTCTGTTTACCGTGGGTATGGAACTGGACGTGTCGGCGGTGCGACACAAGGCGCAAACTGCGGTGGTCGTCAGTCATTCCAGCATTGTTATTCCCTACTTTTTGGGTGTAGCTCTGGCGTTGTTCCTATACAGCCACCTCGCGCAACCCGGGGCCTCATTTCTTGCCTTCGCCCTGTTCATGGGAATCTCCATGAGCATCACCGCTTTCCCCGTACTGGTTCGTATCTTGCAAGATCGCGGTATTTTTAAGACGTCGCTCGGAAGCACCGCCACGGCCTGCGCCGCAGTGGATGATGTGACTGCATGGAGCATGCTGGCCTTCGTGGTGGCTATCGCGCGGGCAACCAGTGTAAGTGGAACAGTCTTCAATCTCGGTCTCGTACTGATCTTTATCGCGCTCATGCTCTTCGTCATCAAACCAAAGCTGCCAAGCTGGCTTGGACAGCCAGCTTTGGAGCGTCCTGACCCGAGTAAAGCGGTGCTGGCTGTTGTTTTTGTGGTGGTGCTCGTTTCTGCGCTGACCACGGAACTCATCGGGATTCATGCGCTGTTCGGGGCCTTTCTGGCAGGAATAGTGATGCCGACGCCAGGAGGTTTTCGCGACAAGTTGGTTGTACGGGTTGAAAACTTAAGCGCCGTCCTGCTCTTGCCGGTGTTCTTCGCTTTCACCGGTCTGCGCACACAAATCGGCCTCCTCAACAGCGCTCAGGATTGGTTGATCTGCTTGCTCATTATCGCGGTAGCCACTGCGGGAAAGCTCGGTGGAAGTGCCCTGGCTGCTCGTCTTACCGGGATGAAATGGCGCGAGTCCCTTCAACTCGGCGCATTGATGAACACGCGGGGACTGATGGAACTCATCGCCCTTAATATCGGCTATGATATGGGCATTCTCTCACAGCACATCTTCGCCATGCTTGTGATCATGGCTCTCGTCACAACTGTTATAACCGGACCGCTGGTCACTTTTTTTGGAAAAGAACAGCGGAGGCCATGAGCGCGATTCGAAGCGTTCCTTTTGCTGTTTCTTCTATGCCGCGTGTTTTTCAAATTAGATCGCCAAGGACCTCCGAAGACATGGGAACGGACGAATCGTGTGAGGCTGTGCCGACCAGCGAGGCAAGCACGGCCTGGGCCCGCTTGAAGTCGTCCGGTATTCCGATGTCGATGAAGAACCCCGTGCAAACCAACCCATAGACTCCGCGGTCGAGAAGCCGGGGAAAAACCTCCCTCTCCAGCGAGATGGCTGTGCCCGCTGGCAGGTCACGGACGATCTGCTTTCGAAGCAAATAAACGCCGGCGTTGATCAGACCAGGACCGCCTCGGACACCTTTTTCGAGAAACTGAGTAACGCGGCCCTCTTGATCGAGTGTCACACTTCCATAGCGGCTAACCTCGGCGACGGCTTGCAGCATGATCACCATATCGGCATCTTTGGCCATGAACAGTTCCAGCATTGGAACAAGGCTCCACTCCACGTAGCTATCGCCGTTAAGAACAAGAACCGGGTCGCTGATGAGTGGTTCGGCGAGCTTGAGTGCCCCTCCCGTGCCTAGCGGCTCGTCCTCTCTGGAGTAGCGAATACGCAGGGCGAACTTGTTTCCAGACCCGAAGTAGCCTTCAATTTTCTCGGCCATGTAGCCCGTTCCCAAAATCACGTCACCGACTCTCTGAGACCTGAGCCTATCGAGCAACAGTTGAAGAAAAGGCGTTCCCGAGATTAGAGCCATCGACTTTGGCCGGTCAACCAGCACGGGGCGGAGTCGGGCGCCGTGCCCCCCACAGAGTACGAAAGCGCGAACGCCACCGGCTGGCATGTCTCGGTTACCCTCGAGTTTTTTCATCATTGTCACGAAAGAAGAGTAAGCACCGTGCGCTTCCGACTTAAGCTTGTCGAGCCCGAGCGGTCATTTGGGGCGCATAGTTGGCTACTGGTTAATCCTTTGAGTATAGCCCGAAATACTGGAACATGGAAGAGTCATGACTTGCTTTGTTGAAATGATTAATCGCGGGAGAAATTTCCGCGGCTCCGGCACCGAACGACTGAGCATTGAAGAAAAGCTCATTGCCCTCTGCGAGATAGCACCTGAGCGCCGCTTGCCGACTAGATCTTCGTCATCGAACGAGCCGAACCTGCTTTAATCAACGCCGTCGCGGGGCACGAGGGCATTGTGGCGTTGCCTTCTGGATGGTACGCAAGCCTGCCTAGTCCAGCCTGGCTAATGCCGAAAGATGAAGGTCAGCTCGGCTGCGCCTAAGAAAAGGCCGCTCTGCTAGGAAGCCGGCCTCGAACCGGCTTGGCAAAAGGCAGCGTCAGAAAAGCCGTCGGCTTTATTGGCGCCCGCGTAAGCTGCAGCTCTGGGGTACTCCCGAGCGATCACTTTTCGCGTTTGACCAAAAACGTGGGAATACCCTCCTGGGGCGAGGGTTTGACTTCTCCTGTCGGTGCGGTTGGCGTTTTGGTCGCAAGTAACTCTCCCAGGCTTCGCAGGGTCGCGAAATTTTCTGCTATGAGCTCTTCGTCCTCAATCCGATAACCGAAGTCACTTTCCAAAAATGCGACCAGGCGGATCAGGCCGAGCGAGTCAATCTGTAGCGGCTCGTCAGGATCAGTTACTGGTGGCAAAGAACCACGATTGTTGTCTATGTACTCTTTAAGTTTTGGGGGGATTTCCATAATTTGGGGGTATTTCCATTATTTGGGGGTTATTTCCATGATATTGGTACTGGTTTAAAAGAGGCTGGCAAATCACCGTGCCCCCATCCATTGCTCGGTCGTTCCGACGGGGGAATTAGGTTCCCAGAGTGCCGCTCGCTCGGGGTGAAAGCGGGAACCGATTGGCACAGAGTAGTCATCCTTGTCATACTCGCGTGTGCGCTTGAGCATCTTGCGGAAACCGACAACGGCTGGTGAAGGCTGGTGCTCAGTTGGATAAATTCGTCCGGCAAAGGCGTCAGTCAATTGGTCGGGATACCGATGATAGACGAAGGTCGCGAAGGCGAAAGGCTGTTCCCAGAACAGGTCAATCATGTCTTCAAGATTATCGATTCCTCTCTCGCAGAAAACCTCGTGCTCGCTAAACGGGTTTTCCCCGTTTCGCTTCTTGCCCTCGAGGTACTCGCGGACAAGCGGCGCGGCGAACTCCGCTTCGCGCATGGTCACGGTTAGTCCGAAAGAAAATATCGGATCAATGAAACGGTGCGCATCGCCGATGCAAATAAAGCCTTTCCCGCAGAAGCCGCGCACCTGGTAGGAGTAGTTGGGAATAACGTGCACCTTCTCAACCAGGTTCAGCTCAGTTATGCGATTCCGAAGCGCCGGGTTGATGTCGTAGAGCTCGTTCCGGAAAAACTCTTCGGGAGTTTGTTTTTTGGCCAGAAAGTCCGCGCGGGGCGTGACCATTCCTACACTGACAACGTCCTTGTCGAGTGGAATGAACCATGCCCAATGAAACTTTTTCGCGTAGAAGATCAGCGTGTTATCTTTCGCATCTTCGCCCGAAACGCCTGAGCCACGGACGGCGCCGGTGACCTGTGAGAAGAAGGCGACCTGCTTGTCGTAGTTACCGAGATATTTCGGACCGGTGACACGCTGGTTGGCGAGAAAGGTTGCCTGGCCCGAGCAATCGAGCACTATCTGCGTTTCGATGTCCTCGCTCTTGCCGTCAGGCCAGCAAACCGTTACGCCTCGCACCGCGCCGTCATCGGCCAGTAGCGGCTTTGTCGCCGTGCCTCGCATAACGGTCGCTCCGCGCGTCTCGGCTTCCTTGAGCATCATCGTATCAAAATTGCTCCGCCGCACCTGCCAAGTTGTTGAGAAAGAGAGATTCCACTCCTTATCGCGGGACGAAACGGGGACGTACCAGGAATTCTGGCCGCTGGTGCCGAAGACTTTGACGCCGTACTTGACTGGATGCTCTCTCTTTGTCATCTCCTCCTCAAGGCCGAGTCGTCGAACGACCTGGGCCGCTTCGCCTGTCATCGATTCGCCAATGTGAAACCGCGGGAACTCTTCCTGTTCCAGAATGACTGGCTTAATTCCTTCCTGCACGAGGAACATTGCCATCGCGGCCCCCCCCGGCCCGCCGCCGATTATTAGCACATCAGTTTTCATTATTTATTGAAGCAATAGAACAGATTAACATCCGTGATCTCATATCAGAATCGGGGTCAGCGGTCCATCTTGTGCAGGTGCGGGCGCGTTTCCTTTGAGGGGCATTTATATCTCTCACCTCATTCTCCGGGAACGGCGCGTCGAAGTTCTGAAAAAAGTTCTAAAATTTTCGGAACACACACTTACGGTTCGTCCAGGCCAGCGGGCTTGCCGCCGGCCGATAGTTGAGGCAAGTGGCTGCTTCCAACGCCCGTTTCTCAATCCAAGGCGAAAGCAACCGTGTCGCTTTGAGTTTGAGCAGCGCTTTACTTAAAGTGAGATAACCTCCCTTTTCCGCGCCTCGCTCCCGCACCACCCGCGTCGGCAGCCGCATCAGACCAAAAGGCGTCACTTGGTCGATCGCGCCAGCGCACCGCCGTGTAATCGCCTCCTCGCTCTTGCAACCAGCGCCGCTGAAAAGCATACAAGACAGCCGCGTAAAACTCCCGCCTGCTCCGCTGCACTTTTTCTACAATCCGCTCTTCAAGAGCTTTGACATCGGCGGGCATTTCCTCCAAGCTCATGGAGCACACAACTTTGATGACTGCGGTCGTCGGGTTTAAAGCTGAAGGGTAATCCATTCTTTCCGATTTGGTTGAGCCTTTCAGTTTGGCCACTTTTACCCCCAACTGACAATCAACGAACACTAGCCGTTATTGGATCACAATGAAACGCATAGCTCAGTTGTATTTGCTCATTATCAGTATTGTTGGCCTGGGCATCTTCTTCATTCTGCATGTGGGAGTCAACCTTGTATCTCTTGGACAGGATTAGTGCAAACATAAAAATTGCTTTGTTGAAATGATCAATCGTGGCGACGGTTTCCACGATTGCTGGGCAAACATCGGCACACTGATTCACATGAAAGATTCGATCCAGTCCGCGACCGCCCCGGGCGCGACCGATTGCGGCCACATTCGGGCTGCTTGTCGACGCGTTGAAGCGATGGGCGCTAGCCTGGGCAACCCCGTGCAACCGCCGACGGTGTTCGAGTTGGAGGAGGCGCTGGACGAGCGGGTGCAGACGTGCGAACTGTTGGGAAGAAATTGGCGGAACCGGGTTTATCGAGTCCAACTCGCGACCGGCGATGCCGCGCTGGCGAAACAGGTAGTTATGGGGACGGACGGGATGCTCCAATGCCAATACGATCAGCTAGGAGCACTGGCGACGTTGCGGATTCCCGGGTTGCGCGTGCCAAAAGCGCTGGCATTGCTCCGCGCGAAACGGGTCTGCGTGATGGAGTTCGCGAAAGGGAAGACTATCCAAGCCCTGGTCTGGGATCGGACGAGCGGAGACGACCTGATTTCTGCGTGCGAGCTTGCCGGGAAAATCCTCGCGCAAATGCAAATCGCGCAGACCGAGCAGATTTGCCCCATGCCCGTCGACGCGCTTGCGCGCGATCTTGCTGCGGCTCCGTGGCATCTCTCCTCTCGCGAACAAATGATTCTCGAATCCGCGCTTGAAAATCTCACCGGGGCGAGAGTCAGCATCGGGCAGGTTTACTACGATTACAAGCCGGAGAATCTTTTATTCGAGAACGATCAGTTGTCCTTGGTCGATCCGCCCGATGTGTTACGGCAAGGTGTGCTGCTCTGGGATTTTTCGTGCTTCCGCAGCTCGATGCGACGCCATTTGTGGAGGTTTAGCTTGCGGCGACCGTTCGATCGACGGCGTGCGATGATCAAGGAAGCCATTGCTCTCTTCCAGCGCAGCTATCTCGCGAGTTTCGACAAGCTGTATCCCGAACCCGCTTTGTTCGCAGCGGCGACGCGGCTTTTCGAACTATAGCGTACTGCGGTGCTAATCGCGATGCAGAAGGGGAAGGTGACGATGGCGCGCCGGAAGATGCCGATCGCACGAGAAGGGGACCTTGGCAATTCTCTGGCCAACCGATGTACGCTGCCTTTGCTGGAAATGGAAAAGCGGTGGCTCTTCCTGCAACTTGCCCGCGAACTACGCTGACGGCAGATCGCTGCGCGGAGACCGCCTGAGCGATGCCAGGCCTGAACCTACTGCCAGCGCTTCATCACCGCGTCGCGCTAAAGTTGTCGAGAAGCTCAGCGCTCAGCGTATGAGTTTCAGGTAGAGGCTTGTCGCAGGAGCTTCCCATTGTCTCGTTTTGGGCGTAGTGAAAGATAGAAAAGTCGGAGGTGCCGGAGCCGCAGATTCCGGTTGCTGCGCACTTCCTGTTTACGTGGCGGGCGTAGTCCTTTCGCGGAGCAAGCGTTGTCGATCAATCTTCCCGGTGCCGGTTCTGGGTAGCGAATCCCGAAACTCAATCTCTTCGGGTATCATGTAAGGCGGCAACTTCTCGGCACAGTGTCGCTTCAACTCCGTTGCGTTAACCGAATTGCTATGATTAATCGCAACAATTGCACGGATCGCATTGCCGATCGCCTCGTCCGGAATCGCCAAAGCCACCGCCTCGTTGACAGCGGGATGTGCGACCATCACCGCTTCGATCTCACCAAGCTCGACGCGGTAGCCGCGCGTTTTGATCATATGATCTTTGCGCCCGATCAACAAAAAATCCCCTTGCTCATCGAGTGTTACCCAATCGCCCGTGCAGTACAGTCTTTCATCGCGGCCTGACGCGAACGGGTTGCTGATGAAACAGGCTGCGGATTCCGACGGACGTCCGTAATAGCCCTGCATGACGTTCGAGCCGCGGGCGTAAAGCAGCCCTTCCTCCCTTGGCGCCACGACGCGCCTCCCGGCTTTGTCGATCGCGATTACCCCCATGTTGGCGCAGGCTTTGCCAATTGGGATAGCTGTTGTTTGATTTTCGGGGATTTGGCCGACTTCGTACCAAGTGCAGACATTCGTTTCTGTCGGCCCGTAAAGGTTCGCCATCCGCGGCCGCGGCAGCATTCGCCGCAGATTACGCAGGTGCTTGATCGGAAAAACTTCGCCAGCGAAGAGCACCAGCCGCAGCCGGCTGAGGTCGCGCTCAGCCAACTTGCCCCGGGTGAGCATCGTGAGCACCATCGGCACAGAGTACCAGACGGTGATTCTTTGATCCTGGATAAACGAGGAGAGCTGTATGGGGAAAGCCGATAATCCCTCGGGCACAAGCGAGATTGCGGCACCAGTTTTGATCGCGGCGAAGATGTCGAAAACCGACAGGTCGAAGTTCAGCGGGGCATGGTTGGAGAGGCGGTCGGTATCGGAGATGGCGAAGGTATCGCATGCCCAGTTGATAAAGGTCAGCGCGTTCAGATGCGAGAGCATCACGCCCTTCGGAGTGCCCGTGGACCCCGATGTAAAAAGAATGTAGGCGAGATCCTGGTCGATGACCTTAACTGCAGGTGGCGTAACTGGCTGGCTGGGCAGCGAATTAGCGAAGGTAACCGCCGGCGCAGGAAGCGCCGTATCGGGGGATTTATCGATGAAGAATATGGCTGCCATCGAACATTCATCAAGAACGGCGCCGCTGAGTTTTTCATAAAGTAAAGAACTCGTGAGCAGCGCGCGGAAGCCGCATTGCCGCGCGATTTCCGCGAGGCGAAGGCCGGGAGCATTTGGATCGACCGGAACGTAACACGCACCGGTTTTCATAATTCCAAACATGCTGGCGATTGCGAAGGGCGATTTGTGCAGATAAATCCCGATGCGATCATCGGGAACTACCCCGATTTCGATAAGCGCATGTGCGAGCTGATTGCTGAGTTTTTCCAGCTCCGCATAAGTGAGCGCCTGATCGAGAAGGCGCACCGCTTCCGCATCGGGCTGGCGTGCGGCGCTTTCGGTCAGTAGTTGATGTAAGACGTCGGCCATTGGCACTAAGGACCGACGCAGGCAGTGAGGATCATTTTCTGGATTTCTGAAGTCCCTGAATAAACACGGCTCGCGGGAGCATCGCAAAGCTGTTTCTCCAGGCCCGATTCAACCATGCACCCGAACGCCGCGACGAAAAATCCACAGGGCTGCATCTGAGCGGGCTTGCGGAACTAGTCAAGTCGTATGTAGCTCTTCTAATTTGGCGCCGGAGAGACGCTACCGATCTACGCGCTTTGCTTGACCGCTCCGGCGCGGGCCTGTAGAGTCGCTGTTTATCGCGTCTCCCGCGTGACGCCCGCGGCCCACGGCAGCGGCCTTGCCGAAGCTGTTCGGGACGGGACTAGCGGTCACAGGCCGATGAAGAACTCAACGGGATGGACTTTGCTTGGTCGGACCAACAACGAGAGCTACTGGACGCGGTCGGCCGCTTCGCCAGCCAGCAACTCAGCTACAACGTAATCGAAAACGACCGTGACAGCGTCTTCAACCACGACGCTTGGAAAAAGTGCGGTAGCTTCGGTATCCAAGGCTTGCCCGTTCCCACCGAATACGGCGGGCTCGGCACTGATCCACTCACTACCGTGGCAGCCCTCGAGCGACTCGGGTATGCCTGCAAGGATAACGGCCTGCTGTTCTCCATCAACGCCCACATGTGGACGGCGATCATTCCGCTCGTCTACAACGGCTCCGAAGCACAAAAGAAAAAATACCTGCCCGGCCTTTCTAACGGCGCGCTCATCGGCGGCAACGCAATGAGCGAACCGAATAGCGGCTCCGACGCATTCAGCCTCACTACCACCGCCATCAAGAAAGGCTCCAGGTACATCCTCAACGGCAGCAAAATCTTCGTCACCAATGGTCCCGTCGCCGACCTGCTTGTCGTGTTTGCCACGGTAGACAAGACTCGCGGGCCGGATGGAATCAGCGCCTTTCTGGTCGAGAAAAATTCGCCAGGGATGAACGTCGCGCGCAAACTCGAGAAGATGGGCCTGCGTACGTCGCCGATGGCGGAAGTGTTTTTCGAAAACTGCGACGTGCCGGAAGAAAATCTGCTCGGTAAAGAAGGTGGGGGCGCTTTTCTGTTCACGCGGTCGATGACTTGGGAGCGCGGCTGCATCCTGGCCAGCGCAGTCGGGTCGATGCAACGCTTGTTGGAGACGTGCATCCGTTATGCGAACGAGCGAAAACAAGGCGGCCAGTCGATCGGCAAATACCAGTTAGTGGCGAGCAAGATCGTGGACATGAAAGTGCGCGTCGAGAGCTCCCGGCACATGCTTTACCATTACGCGTGGTTGAGCGGCCACCGCAAGAGCGTGTACCTGGAGGCCGCGATGACCAAGCTGCACATCAGCGATTGCTGGGTGAAATGCTGCGAGGACGCAATCCAGATCCACGGCGGCTACGGCTATATGACCGAGTACGAGGTCGAGCGGGAATTGCGCGACGCAATTGGCAGTAAGCTCTACTCGGGCACGAGCGAGATCCAGCGCAACATTGTTGCGTCTATGCTGGGACTGTGATGCAACGCCTGCCGGTCGATGAAGATCCTGGTTCCGTTCAAGAGCGTAGCCGATCCTAACAACGCTACCGTAGCGGGCGCAGCGGTTTCGACTCCCAAGTCGGTGATCAACCCGTTCGACGAGATCGCCATCGAGGAAGCGTTGCGGATTCGCGAACGCGGCCAAGCGACGGAAATCGTAGGCGTCACGATCGGAGTGCTGGCGATCGATGAACAAATCCGCGCCGCGTTAGCTATGGGTGTCGATCGCGCTATTCGCATCGACGATTCCCGCGCACTCGACCCCTACGCAGTGGCGCGCATTCTCGGTGCGGTGGTCAAGAAGGAAGCGCCACACGTCGTGATCATGGGCAAGCAAGCTGTGGACGATGACTCAAACCAAGTCGGTCAGATGCTGGCCGGTTTGTTAGGCTGGCCGCAGGCGACGTTTGTCTCGAAGATTGAGTTTCTGGACAACAAGATGCGCGCCCGTTGCACGCGCGAGACCGATGCCGGCCTTGAGGTAGTCGAAGTCAATCTACCGGCGATTATCACCACCGACCTTCGCCTCAACGAACCGCGCTACGTCTCGCTGCCCGGTTTAATTAGGGCGCGCCGCAAACCCATTGAAGGTCTAACTTGCGATCAACTGGGAGTAACTGTGCGCCCACTTACAACTGTGCTCTCCATTGCGCGTCCGCCCAAGCGCACCGCTGGCACGCGCGTTGAGTCGGTCGAAGAGTTAATCACGAAACTAAAGCAGGAGGCGAAGGTGCTTTAGTATGGCGGAGTCCCTGGTACTGATCGAACACGATCGCCAACAGGTGAAGCGTCCCTCGTTGCACGCCATCACGTTGGCGCGACAACTCGGCGGTGAGTACGCGTTGGTCGTGATTGGTCATGCCGTGAACAAGATTGCCAGATCGCTTGTCTCGTTAGGAGCAACTTCTGTCATTGTCGTCGATGATCCGGCATTGGCAGAACCATTGGCTGATCGTTACGCAAAGGTGATTGCCGAAGTTGCGCAAGAGCGCGGCATCCCGACACTCCTGGGCACTTCATCGACTTTCAGCAAAGACATTTTGCCCCGTGCGGCCGCATTGCTAGATGCGCCAATGATTACCGATGTGCTTGCGATCGAAGAGAAGGCCGGCTCAATTTCATACCACCGACCCATCAACGCCGGCAGCATGTTGGCCATGGTCAAGGTGGAGGGCGCACGTCGCGTGCTTACGATCCGCGCCACGGCCTTCGCGGCGCCCGCGGCGGACGCTGCACAGTGTCCAATTGACACGTTCAAGGTAGACGTCGCTTCGCTTCCCAACGGCATACAATTTGTCTCCCGCGAAGAACGGAAGTCCGATCGACCCGACCTAACCGAAGCCCGCGTGGTCGTATCTGGCGGTCGGCCGCTAAAGGACAAGGAAACATTCGAGCGTCTGGTCGGCGGATTAGCGGACGCCTTAGGCGGGGCGATCGGCGCCACCCGGGCCGCAGTCGATGCAGGGATGGCGCCTAACGATTACCAAATCGGACAGACCGGCAAGGTCGTCGCGCCCGAGTTGTACATCGCGCTTGGAATCTCCGGCGCGATTCAGCACCTGGCAGGCATCAAAGATTCGCGGATCATCGTCGCGATTAACAAAGACCCCGACGCGCCGATCTTTCAGGTGGCAACTTACGCCTTGGTGGGCGACCTGTATCAGATCGTCCCACAACTCATCGAATCGATTCGGCGAGCCTAAGCCGGAATGCGATGACCGATATGAATAACGCCACGCGCGAAGTGTTCGGCAACATCGCGCCATGGATGCGCGTGATGTTCTTCATCATGATCGCGGCGAGTATCGCCGTGCTTGCGTGGCAAGTCGCGGCCCGGGTGTGCCTCTGGCGTAAAGGTCAGCGGGGCGGATTTGAACGTGACTGGCGTGTGTGGAGTCGGCGGCTCGTCGAGTATGCGCTGGTGCAAAAACGTGTTCATCGCAAGTCGCTCGGCGCTCTCCTCCACCTGCTGCTATTCAGTGGTTTCATCGTGCTAACGATCGGCACGACGCTGTTGGCGATCGCCTACGATGGGCCGTACTACTTTCACCACGGCTGGTACTACCTCATCTATGAACTGACGATGGACGTATTCGGCGTGGCATTCATCATCGGTTGTCTGTTGGCCATGTATCGCCGCGCCTTCCACCGGCCTGCGAGCCTCGGTCACAATTCGCGTGACTGGTGGCTGCTGGGGTTGCTCCTTTCCCTCGGTGTCACCGGTTTTCTGCTGGAAGCACTCCGGATGCATTACACCCAGGTGCAACCGGATGTGGCGCGCTGGTCGATTATCGGCTGGTTGATTGATGTGACCTCGTTGCGCGGTATCGACCTGGGCCGCGCCCAAACGTTGCACCTCGGGGCTTGGTGGCTGCACGCGATTCTGGTGGCGGCGTTCTTCGCTACGATTCCGGTGAATCGGTTTCTCCACGTAATCACTGGCCCGCTCAACATTGCCGTCCGTCCCGAACGGCCGATGGGCACGCTTGTGCCGTTGAAGATGGAAGAGGTCGAGCAGACGGGTCGCACAGGAGTGCACGAACTTGCGGATTTCAACCGTCAACAACTGCTCAGCCTTGATTCCTGCATGGAGTGCGGTCGCTGCGAAGACGCGTGTCCAGCTACCGCGACGGGTAAACCGCTTTCGCCGAAAGCCGTCGTGATCGACTTACGAAGTTTGATGTCGTTAGGGGGCGACGATGTTCATCGAACTATCCATGATGAAACGCTCTGGGCCTGCACGATGTGCCAGGCGTGTGTTCAGGAGTGCCCGGTCTTGATCGGGCACGTCGATTTGATCAGCGACATGCGGCGCGATCTGATCGGGGAAGGGAAACTTTCCGGGCCACCCGCAAAAGCGTTGCAACAGGTCGGTACCCAATCCAATCCCTACGGGCGGTCTAACTCCGAACGCCTGGCTTGGGCGGAGGGCCTCGAAGTCCCGACGGTCGAATCGAATCCCGCCTTCGAGTATCTGTTCTGGGTCGGCTGCGCCGCGTCATTCGATCCCCGCGCGCAGAAAGTGGCGCGGGCGACGGTGCAGTTGCTCAAGGACGCAGGAGTGAACTTCGCCGTGCTCGGAAAAGAGGAGACTTGCACCGGCGATCCCGCGCGCCGAATCGGCGACGAGTTCCTTTTCCAAGGACGCGCACGGACCAATATCGAGACGCTTACGCGCTGCAAAGTGAAGAAGATCGTGACACCATGCCCACATTGTTACAACACGCTCAAGAATGAATACCCGCAGTTCGGTGGCCATTACGAAGTGCAACACCACTCGACCCTGCTCGCAAAATTGGTCGGGGTAGGACGGCTGAGCAACGGCAGCAGTAACGGCGAGCCGATCACATTGCACGACCCGTGTTACCTGGCTCGCGTCAATGGGGAAGTCGAGGCGACACGAGCGGTCATCGGCGCTACTAACGACCCGCGGTATCGCGAAATGCCTCGCTGTGGAAAGAAGACCTTCTGCTGCGGTGCGGGCGGCGGTCGAATGTGGTTCGACGAGGCACCGTCGCAGCGTGTTTCGGTCTTACGTTCGCAGGAGGCGCTCGCTACGGGCGCGCGAACCCTCGCAACGGCCTGCCCGTTTTGTTTGAACATGATGACTGACGGCATGGCTGGCACTCAAGGAGGGGAAAACGTGAAGGTGCTCGACATCGCCGAGTTACTACTCAGCCGCCAAGCGTCAGGCGCTCGAGAGTGAATAGTGATTGGTGATTGGTGAGAAATAAGAAGTAACAAGAACGGCATCCCCACTCCTACCAACCCGGTACCAATCATTCAACCATCAGAAACGTAGCGAGGTGGAGCGAGCGTTGTTCAGGCCGCCCGTCGTGCGAGTCCCGGTCGAACGCTGCGCGGGAGCGCCGATGGTTGTTATGGGCGTCCAAGTGTTATTAACCGGATTGTACTTTGCTCCGGTACCGATCGGGTTTCCATCCACATCCGAGCCGCCCCAAACGATGAACTCTTTGCCCGACCAGACACATGTTGCCAAGCCGTGGTGTAGGAGCATTAGTGCTGGAGATTGTCCTCCAGACACCGGTGCGCGTGTTATAAAGCTTCCCATCCGGCAGCCGCTGGAAGCGCGAGTTAACACCGCCCCAAATGAAGAGGTTCGTGGCGTCCCAACCCGAAGCGAAGAAGAGTCGCGGTGATGGCGCATTGGTGGTAGAGATGGCTGTCCAAGTATCGGTGCGTGGGTCATAAAGCGCGCCGTCATTCACATAGTTGCCGAGGCTGATTCCACCCCAGATTAGCATTTGGGAGCTGGTCCAGATCGAGGCTTGACCGTCGCGGGCAGAGGGCGCGCCTGATCTGCAACCGGCCAGCTCCAGCTATTAATTTGTCTGGTCGCGCCACACAACTTGCACCGGAGAATGCGACACCGAAACTCCCACCGGGCGGCTGCCCGCGACCGCCCTAAGCATTTCGGTAGCGGCATCCCGAAGGTTACCGGTCAACCATTGCGCTATCATATGGCATTGTTTGACCGGCAAGCGAATTGCTTGAGAAAGGCATTAATAGGTGCCTCCTTCTCGGTCGATGTTGCCGGGAAAAGTCGTTGCGTTCAAACTGCTCACAGCCGATTTTAGGGACCTAAACTGCATCCACAATATGACACAGAAAAATCAGCAGGTACGTCTCAGGCTTGGCCGCAATGCATGGTTAGCTCTCACAATCCTTGCAGTTGCCCTGTGCGGTACGACAGCGCAGCCGATCCTAGCGAAGCCTCGGTCAGCGGAGATAACAAATGCCACAGTCCAGCGAGATTTGGTTTACAAACGCGTTAACGGCACAGTTCTCACGCTCGACCTCTATTGTCCGGAGAAGGTATCGGGTCCGCTGCCAGTGATCGTTTGGATCCATGGAGGAGGCTGGAACAGGGGCAGAAAAGAGCAATGTCCGGCTGTTAGGATTGTAGACGAAGAATATGCGGTCGCGAGCATTGATTATCGTCTTACCGAGGTCGCACCTTTTCCAGCGCAGATCGAAGATTGCAAGGCTGCGGTCCGATGGCTTCGGGCCAACGCCGCTAAGTACAATCTCGATCCCAATCGGATCGGCGTCTGGGGATTTTCCACGGGCGGGCATCTGGCGGCGCTGCTCGGCACTTCCGGAGGCGTGCCCGAGTTGGAGGGAGGTGGAGATAATCTGAATGTTTCGAGCCGGGTGCAGGCGGTCTGTGTTGTCTCAGGTCCGGGAGATCTGTTGCAGCTCTACCGCGACGCGACAGGACCATCGGGGGCCGAAATGAACCCCAAAGTCAAACCTGCCCTCGAAGCGTTGATTGGCGGGCCGGTTGAAGAGAGTAAAACTAGAGCGATGGCTGCTAGTCCGATCAGTTATATCTCGAAGGACGATCCGCCGTTTCTGATCATTCAAGGTGAGAACGACCCTACGGTACCTGTTGGTTTAACCCAGTCATTTTTCGCGGCACTAAAGGCAGCTGGAGTGGATGCGACCCTGAATATTGCCCCAGGACGAGGGCACGGGGTCGGAGGGCCCAAGTTCGATCCCGTCATCAAGGCGTTTTTCGACAAACATCTCAGGAAAACGCAAGGAAGCGATTCAAACGGCCGGTAATTAGAGACACGTGCAATCTTGGGAATTGTTTCTTGTGATTCGAACGTTGCTCTTTGGTCTCGCAGTTGCGACCGCGGGTCAGTTCCCGGTATTTGCCGAGCGCGAGCCGCCAATCAGGACAGGTTTATGGGTTATGCAACCACTGCCTGAGAATGGCCGCGAATTGAGCGCCTTGGCGGCCGGGGTACGCGCGAACCGGGAACTGGCCGGCGTATGCGTTTACATTCATTGGAAGGACGTCGAAAAGGAATCTGGCAAAGTGGATTTTGGTGCGATCGACAAAACCGTGTCAGTGCTCCGAGGCTTAGGAATGAAATATCAGCTCGGCTTCGGCGCTGGCGTTAACACACCGGCTTATGTCTACACAGAGGGCGCGCAGTCTTTTGCAACACGCGCAAGGAATCCGCATCGGGCCAATTTTGGCCAGGCAGTCGTAATTCCTGTGCCGTGGGATCCGATTTATCAGCGAGAGTTTTCACGCGTGATCAAGCAGCTCGGAGAACGGTATGCGAGCGATCCCTTGTGCATAAGCGTCGTGCTTACGTGCGCCAATTTCATGGGTGAAGAAATGCACCTGCCAAAGACGCCTGAGGACCTTGCGAAATGGAAAGCGCTGGGAAACTACGAAGAAAAGTTACTCGAGGTCTACAAAAAATATACCGATGAATGGGGAGAGGCCTTTCCACGGCAGGAGATATCCCTGAGCGTATCGAAGGTGCTGGACCTGCCTCCGCAGTTCTGTGAACGCATCATCGATTATGGGTTGAGCAAATACGGGTCGCGGTTCACGATTCAAAACTGCCAGCTGTCAGGCCGCTGGGAAGACACCGGCCTGCTGACCTATGACCTTATACAAAAGTATCGCGATCGCGCGCATCATGGTTTTCAAAGTCTGGCGCGTTTGACTTATCCTAATGAGAGGATGGGTTCAATCGAGATGGCCGTCCTCAATGTGGTCCATGCAGAGGGCGAATACTGGGAACTGTGGCATGGGGATGGCATGAACGTGGAAACTTCCACCGCCGTCGCCAGAGCCTGGGAAGAGGCCAGACGAATTGGTTACGACGCCTACAAGAAGAAACTGATCTCCGAAGGCAAATACCGCGAACGATTATGACTGTTCTTCAACCAGGATCAGATGGAGAAGCAATTTCTCTCAAGTTTGGGGACTGATTGAGAATTTGACGATGACCCGAGCCGCTGCTGCTGAAGAGGCAGTTATCTTTCTTCACATCCCGAAAACCGCAGGCACGACGCTCAATCGGCTGATCGAATGGGAATATCCTCTTTTCCAGATGTACTCAGTCGATCCCGTTTTCTTCACATGGTCCGCTTCCCATCTATGGCAGCTCCCTCCGCAGCGCTTGAAGAGAATCCTTGTGTTCAAAGGTCACATGTTGTTTGGCCTTCATGAGATCCTTCCGCAACCAGCAACCTACATTACCGTGCTGCGCGACCCCATCGACCGTGTGATGTCTGCCTTTTACTTCATGCACAGCTATAAATTGCATCCCTTGTACTGGAAATTCCGGCGAGAGAAATGGACACTGGAGGATTTCGTTCGACGTTTACCAAGAGATAACGTTCAGTGCAAGATTGTCGCGGGAGCCGAGTATAACTCACCTTGCACAGAGGAGATTTTCGAACAGGCGAAGGAGAACCTCTTTAGGCACTTTAGCGTGGTCGGTCTATCCGAGCGTTTTGAGGAAAGTCTGGCGTTGATGAAGCTGCGGCTCGGCTGGAAGCTGTGGCGTTATTCGAGTTTCAATGTAACCCGTGCTCGACCAAAGAAACAAGATCTTTCGCAAGCTACTCTCGATCTCATCGCCGCGAAGAACTCTTTTGACATGGCGCTCTACGAGTGCGCCGCAAACATATTTCAGACTGCCATCAACACACATGCAGCCGAAGTTGGCCGGATCACGCGTGAGTTGGAAGCGGCGCGAGCGAGAACTCAGACCCCGCTTAGCTCGGCCTTATTTTCGATCCGTGCAGCTAGCCGGAAAGCTGTTAACAGACTCTATTCCGCTATCTAGATCGGAATAGAGTCTCGTCCGCCTGGTAGCGTCAATTATTTTGAACTGCTGGCGCCCTCGTCACCAGTCGTCAGCACACGTCCATCGAGCAAGAACCTGGGAGTGTGATTTCGGCTTGCCTGAACCGCAAACCGGAAGAATTACCCGGAGAAAAAGAATTGTTTTCTGCATCCGTTCAGCGAATTCCGGTGATGTTCGGACTAAACCTTGGCAAGCTGCATTCTCAGCGGACCCGCGGGCTAATGGCGAGCGAGCGCGCACACATCCGCCCCAGGGTGTGCGTGTGTCTCGCTTGCAAGGCAAAAGCCGCTGCGTAGCATCGGAGAAATGAGCCTCGTGGGGAAATTAGCGAATCAATTACAAGGCGCGGTCGAAAGTTTCTTTCCCAGCTGGTCGCATCGGCGTCAGCGCGCAAAATGGGAGCGCCAATGGGCTGACCCCGAATATAATCCCTTTTGGAAAACCGAGAAGCCACAGAAGGAACTGATCGAGGCCATCAACAGCGGCTGGTTTCCAAAAGGTCAGTTAGTGATCGACGTCGGTTGCGGTAAGGGCGAAGTGAGTCGCTGGTTGGCGGAGCAGGCGTTCCCGGTACTGGGCATCGATTACAGTACCGCTGCGATCGAAAATTGTCGCCGCCTTTGCGCCCACCAAGGGAAAGCGATCGAATTCGAAGTCGCCGATCTTTGCGATAAAGATCTTCGTCTTCCTACCGCCCCGAGCCTCATCGATCGCGGATGTTTCCATCGCATCCCGGACAATTTCCGGCCGAGCTATGCGCGCAATCTCGCCCGTGCCACCGCTTCAGAAGGACATTTTCTCCTTCTTTGCGGTACTTTTCAGCATCCTCGTTTCAAAAACTACCGGGGTGCACGTAGCGAACCGAAACTAAAGCAGCACATCAGTTCGACTTTCGGCCCATACTTCTCTATCGAGCGCGCCGAACCTGCCGTCATCAACGCGAACCAGGAACAGGAAGCGATGCCTGCGATCGCCTTCTGGATGGTGCGCAAGACCAACGCCCCGGCCGATTAGGCGATCTGCCCAATCACCAGCGCGTTCTTTTTGCCATCGTTTTTTACCTCGTGATAACGAAAGCGCCTTGTGCTTTCTCTTGACGATCGCTGGACAAACGGGCGTTTTCTCCCGCGACACACGTCTTTGTGGCGAAACCAAAGCCAAGTCCCATGATTTCCCGTCCCCTTGATCTGACTCCTCCGCGGAGCGCACACGCTAACTCTGGTCATCTTTTGGCGTCGCGTTTATGCGTGGCATAGCTCTGGTGAAGGGACTCTGCAACAGAGCGAGATGTCGTCTAAGGTGTTTTGGCGATGCTCTTCGGTTGGTCTGCGCGCTCAACCAACATGACTTTTGCACGATAGGTTTCAAATTCGACCTTAGCGTTTTGGTTGAGATAATCTACCACATTCGGGTTGCTCAACTGTTCGAAGTCAGTATAAGGCGCGAAGACAACCCAAGTGCGATGCGCCGACGAAACGACCTCCCGCATCTCGGTCAGATTGCGCACCACGGGCACGCCAGCAAACTTATCGACGAATCTCGGCGTCGCGAGTAACTGATTATACGCGGCTTTCGAGCTGAAGAGAGTATCCAACACATAATCGCCGGGCGTTCCCGCGTAGTACTCGAACACGTGTGGAATGCCTGGCACAATCCGGTCTCCAGGTCGGAAGTGATTCTTTACATACTCCGCCGCACCGCGGTAGTCGTATTTGTACATATTCATGCGAGACATAAGTGTCGGTTCATCGCCTTTGCTGGAAAGGGTGTACTCCTTCAGCAGCGATTCGTTGCTTTGCACAAAGAGCAAAGTGATCACCGCCAAGCCGGTAGCATGCACAGCAACACGGGGAACCGTCGAGTTACCCGCGCGGTGAGCTAGAGAAACAACGCGATCGTAAAGTGTCATTGCAGCGGCTGTGCCGGTAAGTATCACAAGCGCATGATAGTAGTAACAATAGCGTGGAGACAAAGCGGCTAGGAAGTTCGTGTGGAGGAACCACAACGTAACAAGTATCGTGAGAAGATAACGAAATCCACGGCGGGACCAGCAGAAAGGAAGTCCGAGGAAAATCATGATTGTGAAGAAGACGTGGTTTTCGGCCAACCATAACTTGTCAATATAAAATTCTGGAGTATAGCCGGCCGTCAGAAAAAAGAGCGACGGGCCGGCAACAGCCGAAAGCCCCGATCCTACCATGAGATATGGGTAGCCGGCGATCGTCCGCGAGCAGTACTGAGCGATGACCACAACAGCCATGAAGAAGAGGCAGCGATAGAGATGAAACTCTTTTAACCACCACCATTCGCCCGGGCGAACAACCAGCAACGCAATGAAAAGAGCGGGGAGAAGAAAGCCGGTTCCCTCCCAGGAAAGATAAGTCAAACAAAACGCGACCGAAGCGGCGGTCAGATACCCGCGGCGCAACGGACGAACTCTTATTGCCTCGTAAAACAACCAAATAGTCAGCATCGTCATGAACTGACATTGCGACGGGTAAAAGGCGTTTTGCGCCCACCGGATATCGAGGGGCATGCAAGCGTAAACAAAAGCGGCGAACAGTCCGACCCGCCAGTTGAACAAACGACGACCCATCACGGCAATGATCCCGATGGAGAGCGTCCCGAAGACGCAGGCGGGCAATCGCTCTGACCACTCCGAATAGCCAAAGATCCAGCCGGAGAGAGCCAGCGGGTAAGGCACTGCCTCATAGGTAGAGAGCTGGCGGACTTCTCCCGCAAAGAGGGTATACGGAAAACCAAGTGTAAAGATACCTTTCGATGGCCTGATCAGGCTCATCTCATCGTGATCGAAGGACATGTAACCGAGATTGTGATAGCGCAGACCGAACCCGAGCAGCATAATCGCTACGAGTAGCAGATAGGGCAAAGCCGTGCGGAAATCGGTCTGCTGGAGTTGCGCCATCCGGCTCTTCAAGCCAAAGGCCGCCCGGCCGTTCGCGCAGAAGTGAAGCAAGCGAATGGCTAATAGGGCGAGGATCGCGCCAATTACAAATTTCGGCTGAAATGACCAGCCTGTTGGGAATCGCAGGTCGTAATTTGGAAGGATCAATAAAACCAGGCCCGCCGCGATTGGCCCATGAAAGAGCGCGTCGCGAGCCATTGCGCGGGCGAGTGGTTCCCGCCGTCGAGCAGACGCAGTTGCGGATACCAAGAGCCAAACAGCGACAACGACCATAGCCGTTAACAAAATTACCATGCAAGACTTGGCTAAAGTCGCGAAGTCAGAATGATCGATTGGTTTTGCCAAGTATTGCTTAAGATACCCCCACGGCGCCGATCCGTCCTTCCCGAATTCGATAGGGCGCTGACTCTGCGAGGGTTGGTTACCGGCCGATTGATCTCCTATCTGCCAGGCTGAGTTGGTTTCAAATCGCGCTGTGGTGCCATCCTTGCGCACGAGGAAACCGTTGGCAAAAAGACAGGCCGGAGGATAATCAGCACGAACGGTCGCAACAATGGTGTTTGGGCCTTTTCTTATCCAATAGCTAATATCGTAGGCGTACAGACCGGCTGATTCAAAAGGAGCAGTGGTAGTCTTACCTGCAGCCTCACTCCCTTCGCTGCTGACCAGTGTTTGTATTTCTGGAGTTGGCGAAGGGGTCGTCGTCGTTTTGGCTGGAGCCACAATCGATTTAGCGCTGGCGCCTGATTGCGTTTCCTCAAGGCTTTGACCTGGCGAAGGCGTCGGAACGGGCAAATGGGGACTTGGCGAAGCGGCCGGAACGGGCAGATGGGGAAGCTCATTTCCTTGAATTGAGGAAGGGATTGCGAGGGTGATGAGGTGTCCGTTGACAAGAAGATCGACATCTCCCGAACTTGCCACCTGAATCCATGTCTCCTGCCGGGCGTGGTCTGCGTTAATCGAAGTCGAGAAGACGGCCTCGGTGCCGGCGTTCTCGGCCATAATCCATGAACCGGAAGTGGGCAGTTGCAGCAGAAGCGGATTGGTGTCGACCCACGCGATCGGAACCTGCTTTCCGTTAATCACCGATCGCCGCGCGTTTGGCCAAAGCTGTTCTTCCACCATCGGAGAGGTCCACTGCTCCGAGCCTTCTACAATGCCTTTGTTCGCGGTGACTCTCCAATGCTCGTCCGATAGCAATGAAGTTACCCTGCCACCCGGTTCTTTGATCTGTCCGCGAACGAGAAGCTGCGCCGACTCCGGGTAAGATATGCGCGAAATCGTAACCGCGATGACGTTCGTTCCAGTCTTCAAATGCCTTTTGATGTCATAGATCCCAGCTACCCGTGTCTTCACATCGGATGCTTTTCCGACAACGTGACCGTTGACGAAAAGTCCGTAGTTATCAGTTGCTGCAACCTCCAGCCACGCCTGCTCAGGTGGCACGCTAAGAAATACCTCCTTTCTGAAATAAGCGGTCGGAGCAACCTCGTGGGGTTCGATCCATTGGGCATCGCCGAAATCCAGTTGATACTGGCGCTGCTTTGGGCTGAAGTAGGTCTGCTGTACGTAGTAGCCGAGCATGAGCCCACAGGCCAGGACCATGGCCCATGACCATCGCCGCGCACGTGAGGGTAAATGCTTGGGTGGAGTCGATAAAATTTGCATGAGTTATTGGCCGGCCAGCCGGCTTATTGCCCAGTAATTTACGATCCAATCCAGGGCGTAAGAAAGGTTGTAATAGCGGCGGGCATCGGCGTCACGGCCGAGCTTCGCATAACAATCGCCGCCAAGTGAGTAGACATCGGCCATCACGGGGCTATGACCACCTATAATTTTAAGGAGGCGATCGACCGTCTGGAGCGCGGTTTCATAACGGCTGAGATCAAAATAGCCACGGGCGAGATATGGGAGGACATAAACCTCCTGTGTTGGATCATCAACGAGCGCAAGCTGCCAACTGGTCACAGCGCCACCAATGCCGCCCGCTTTATACAGAGCCAGACCGAGCGCTGTGCGTGTCTTCGCCGACTCGCGCCGCACGGCCGCTGCGAGGGCGCCGCCCGCTTGGGCCGCCCGGCTAAGCTCAAAGATCGCTGGTTCGTACTCATTTACCTTTTGTAACTCCAGCGCCCGCCTAATATGTCGCTCCGGTGAATTATTTTCGATACCACTCTTCTTCTGGAGGTCGCCAATTGTTGCGTAGAGATCAATATCCTGCGCATGCCACGCATCCCACTTCATCGCCCTTCGGTAGTTAGCGATTGCCTCTTGATTGTAGCCCCGCGCCTTGGCTATCGAGCCACGGTTGAAGTAATGCTGCCCGATAATTGGCGGCGTGATTGCGATGGCGAGCGCGCTGACGGGAAGACAGACCAGCGCCAGCCCAGTCGCCATTTTTCCATCCGGCCGGCAGCGCATTGCATGTACTGCAACCAACAGCGAGCCGAGCGCAAAGCAGGTCCAGCCGAGCCGGAGGAAGGAAAAGGCAGCGAGAAGGCGTCCGCTCGCGGTGTAAAGGATGAGCTGATTCGGGAGCACTTCAGGGGAGCCGTAATTCTGGGGAAGGTATTCCTTTCTAAAAATGTTATGCCATGGTGTCGCCCGGAGTTCATCAATCAGATGGCGGAGCATCATCGGCTGTTGAAAGGCAATGTGGGCCGGCGTCAGCACACACAGTGTGATGAGGACGGCTGCGGCAAGGCCGAGGGCCGAAGCAAAAAATCGACGCAAAACAACTCCGGCAATCAAGACAACAATCCCAAGAGCGCCGAAAGAGAGAAGAGTAATATGCGGGATGATTCCTGAGTCATGGAACAAAGGCAGCGTCAGCCCGGAAAGGTTCGAGCTTAAAGGATATTGAACCCACTTAAGAAAAGCGGAACCAAGAATCAGAAAACTGCCAAGGATGAGCAGCCAATAAGCCGCCCAGAACTTAGCGGCTGTCTCTGCCCATGACGCCAAACGTTTAGTTATCTTCATGTGTTGCGTTTAAGTTTCTTCACCCAGGACTCGACAAAAGGTGCAACAAAAACGATGCCCTCTCGGACCTGACGAATCTCTTCCCTGGAGAAGGTGCGCACAGCAAAGAGCACCGCACCGTAGCTGAGAATTGAGAGAACTGCTCCGACCAACTGCCAGATTAGTGGCGAATTAAGAAATGAAACAAGCACCAGGGCCATGACAGCACCAGCTACGATCGGACGCCAAAGCATGTTGAGCAGATGTGCCGGGTAACCCAGTTTTTGCACCTGGTAGATCCACATCCCTACTGTCACCACCTCGGCACAGACAAAGGCAATAGCAGGGCCGACAAAGTTATACTTCGGGATCAGAGCAACAAGAAGAATAATTCGCAGCGCGGAACCGATCAGTGTGCTTACGAAAAAGTTTTTCTGGGCATCGAGCGCGGTGAAGACGTATTGAAAGAGCGTCGATATAAAGAATGGGATCAATCCCAGACCAAGCAGTTGCATGGCGGGAAGAGCAGGAAGAAACCTTTTTCCAAGGGCGAGGGTCAGAAGCGGTTCCGACCAGGCCATAAAGAAGGTCGCAACTGGGACACTAATAAGCGTAAAGAACTTCAGGCTCTGACGATAAACTTCACCAAAGCGCCAGGGGGAAAAATGGGCGGTGCGAGAATAAAGCGGATAGAGCGGCTGGGAAAGAGTTTGGGGGATCATGCGCAGCGACCAACTGAGGCGATAGGGACCGCCGAACAGACCCACGGTCGTCATGTTCTTGGTCATTATGCCCAAGATCAAGATGTCAATGTTCAATGCCAGTTGTCGAAGCATGACTCCGCCTCCCGTCGGGAGAGCGGTCAGGAACAGTTCTTTCCAAAGCGGCAAATCCACCTGCAGCTTCACTTTGGTGTAAAAGCGGGAGACAAGGATGTGGTAGAAGTTCCAAAGTAGGACGTTTGAAAGTAGGTGGGCGACAACAAAGCCGATCAGTCCCGTCCTGAAATGAAGCATGATTAGAATGAAAGCGAAGAGTAGGATCTTCTGCAGAATAAACCCGACGTAGTTCAGCTCATTGTCCTCGAAGGCACGGAGAACGGCGCTGTAGCCGGCCGCGTGAAACGTGGAAAGGGTCGCGAAAGTCATGAGGAGGAGGGCAATCTTGACGTCCGCGTGATAGGGCAGGAAAAGAGCAACAATTCCAACCAAGAGACACACGACGAGTGAGATCACCCAGATCAAAGCCGCCGCGACGCCAACTATCTTCCCGACACACTCCGGGTCCTTAGCGATCTCACGTATCATCATTTGTGGCAAACCGGAGTCAGCCACGAGCTGGGCGATCATGGCAAACGCGAGAACCCACTGATATTCTCCGAACGCGGCAATGCTGACGTGAGGGTTGCGCGCGATCGTCACCGTGGTGGCCAGGTACACCAGCCCCCCAATGACTCCCGCAGCAATGCCGATGATCGAGTTTTTGACGATCCGCTGCGACTGCTTCATGGAATCCACTTCCACGCGCCACCTGCTGCCCTCTGCAGGCGTGCGTAGTTGGTGAGGAGTCGCAGTTCGAGTCCCTGGAGCTCATCTTGCTTGCCGATGAGATGCAGCTCCTTTTGAATCGCGGTTAGCGGCTCAGCAATACCCTGCTGCTGCTGAGCCTGGATTACTTGCACATTCCTCTCGCCCTCAGCGACCTCTCCTTGAACGCCTAGGATGTTGTGAGTTAGCATGTAGATCGTTTGGTAGATCTGGACAACTTCGTAGTTCACGTCATCGGCTGTTGAGAAAAGCCTGGCCTGTTCGGCCTTATATTTCATCAACTTCGATCGGGTGGTAGCGAGCTGCGCCCCGAAGTCGAAAATGGGCACGCGGACGGCAATCGCGCCGATAAAGACGCTTTCGCTGTTAGAGGGATTAAAATCGTCGATATAGTTAACTGAGCCATCCAGGTAAACTGACGGATACAACCGGAATCGTTCGAGCCGGTAATCCTGCTTCGCCTGATCGATAACCGCCCGCTGTTTCTCAAGCGATGGGTGGTGGCTGAGGCATGCGCCAATCAACTGCTCGGTGGTTGGTGGCGGATCAGGTGGATCAGGGAGTATGTTTGATAAGGAAAGGTTGGATGAAGACGACAAGCCAAGAGTTTTTGACAGCGCCAGCGACCCTGCCGTGGCTTGCTCGCCAAGAAGCTTCAGAAGAGTCTGCGCTTCGCGGAACTGTTCCTTTGCAACCTTGACGTCGATCGGTAACTTCAGCCCCTGCTTTTGCTGTTCCTGGGTGATACTGACATCCTGGTCGAGCAGCTTAACTCTGCGTTCGGCTAACGTCATTCGGTTTCGCGCCGAAACAGTCGTGACAAACTCAGCGATGACGCGGGCGATTACTTCCTCACGTGTCAGATTGACAGTCCATGCAAGAGCCTGTTTCTTTGCCTTCTTTTCCGCGATCGCAGGCGCATTGTTCAAACCTAGAATACTTCCATCGTTAAAGAGTGGGTAGCTCAAATGAGCTCCGTATAACTCGACTCCAGTCCAACCCACCGTGTTCGCGGTGACTACGGTCCCACTGGGAGTTACACTTCCCAGGTTGAGCACGCCGAATTTACTAACCTGACTGCCCGAGAAAAGCTGGTACTGTGCCGATCCGGTCAATAGCGGCAACGCCATTCCCTGCGCGGCGCGGACTTCCTGCGCCGCAGACAACACATCGAACCGGCTAGCTTCTAAAGCTGGACTTTCGCCTAATGCGATAGCAATGCAGTCGTGAAGCGTCAGCGGGTGATCTGGAGGAGCCTGCAAGGCCTCCCGCGCCTCCGACATACATGGCAGGATGAACAGCAGCGCCGCCAGATACGCAGCGCCGCTATTTGAAGATCGATCTCGATGTAGTACGGACTTTGTCATTATCTTTTAGATAAAACTGGCCAACAGTTACGACTTTCTCTCCCTCTTTGAGCCCATCTGAAACCTCCGTCATGGCGTCGACCACGATGCCGGGGCGCACGTTACGCAGGTTTGCATGGTTCGTGCCACCGACGACAAAAACCTGGTTTTGTTCGCCTGAAGGATTCATTACCGCGATGCTAGGCACGGCCAGTACATCCTTGGCAGTCCGCCGGATGCGTGCGAAGCCCGATAGACCGGGCTTAAGGCGAAAACCTGGATTTTCAATTTTTACATAGGCCGTGAAGGTCCGCGTGACCGGGTCGATGTTCGGATCTATCTTCGCAACCGTGCCCTTAAAAACCTCGCTGGGGAATGCCGGAAAAGTCGTATCGGCAGGGAGTCCTAATTGCACAGAATGCATTTTTTCTTCGGTGATCTTGGCTGCCATCAACACGGTATTGAGAACACCAAGCTGCATGATCACCTGACCGGGTTTAGTGAACTCGTTCGGATTGACAAGTCGCTCGAGGACGATTCCATCGATGGGAGATGTCTGCTTCACGTGTTCAAGATCGATCTCAGCCTGCTTGAGTGACACTGTAGATTTGGCGAGGTCAATTTTTGCGTCGGCCAGGGCCATCTCGTACTTCTCCAAGTCCACCGCCGACCCCATATTCTGGTTCTGTAGTTTAGAGTAGCGCTCGACCTGCCGCGTTTCGTTCCGGATCTTAATGTTATCGGCCTCCACGTATTCGCGGTTAGCCTCGACGGTCGCCTTGATGAGCCGGTCGTCCCAGCGAACGAGCAAATCGCCTTTTTTTATTAGATCACCAATCTTCACTGGAACCTCAAGGACCTGTGCGGTGAGCTGAGTAATGAGGTTGACTGTCTCAGCTTGCTCGACTGCACCGCTGCCCCCGATGACTTCTTCAAGCGTCTGCCGACGGACCGGCACCGTCTCGACTGGCGACGGTGCATGCACGACGCGAGCTATGCTGGTAGTCGTGTTGATCATGTGGAGAATTGTATAGAGGACGAGAAATCCTAAGAGAAAAGAGATGACAATAAAGATTACCCAGTGCGAGCGTCTCATTTTTGGTCCTGCAGTTTGGAAAGAAGATGGCTCGAGGCTTCTCGTTTTTGGTGCTGCAGTTTGCAAAGAAGACGTGTCGGGGCTTCCGATGTCGGACGGTTTGTCCGCGACTTGAGTTTTCGTTTCCTTAATGTCCGCGATTTCAGTTTTCGTTTCCATAAAACACCTGCTACTACCTTACTTACAGTACAGGCCAGCAATTCACCGCAGTTTGGAAAGAAGATGTGTCGGGGCTTCCGATGTCGGACGGTTAGTCCGCGATTTCAGTTTTCGTTTCCATAAAACACCTGCTACTACCGTAATTACACTACAGGTCAGCAATTCATTAGTGCACGCCCAAACGTTGTCGAGGCTAAATAAGGCGGTAAGATCTTTGTGACTAACCCCCACAAGCAGTACCAAGGGCGAGCGGAATTCTTTCGTCCACGGCCAGAATAGAGGAATGCCAGAGCCGGTGGCGTTCCATCCGAGCTTGGCGCCGGTGCACAGGTCAATGAGAAGATGTGAGCTGTATGCCGAAAAATAAAGAATGGCGCTCCGCCAAAAACCTGCTGCTACCCGCCACACGCAGCTGACAGCGAGCGCAACAAAAACGGCTGCTGCGAGGCTGTGGGTGAAGCCATGGTGCAAGGCATTCGCGTTTGCTCCGGTGCCAAGGCCGAAGAGAAAATCGACGTCAGCCAGATTCGCAAGCAGTACCAGCAAGACGAGCTGCGGCAGATATTGGCGGCAGGCGGTGGCAAGGCTCACTTTCAAACGCGCTGTTAGAAGCATGAAAGTCCAAAACCCGGCGAAACTGTGTGCTACTGGTGAAGCCACGGGATGAAAAGCGTCAGGGTTGCGAGCGCGCAAGCGCATCGTGCTCGCTTTGAATATCGCGGGACTCCGGCTCGCCGAGAAGTCTCTCGTAAATGCGCTCGATCTTCGCGCAAATATGCCGCCAGTCGAAGTTGGCTAGGACCGTGGCTCGCGCGTTGGCGCCCAACTCGGCCGCGAGTTTTCGATCATTCAGGAGAGTGACAATTCCGCGGCCCAAGGCCTCGCAATCATGATTAGAAACAATGAAAGCGTCATGGAGATCGCGGACACCCTTGGCACCGCCAGCGAAGGAAACGATCGGTTTCCCAGCGAGCATGTAGTTCAACAACTTCACCGGATGACCGGGGCACTCGGGCCGGGGCACCACGCAAACATCAGCGAGCGCGAGATAACTGGGGAGATCTTGCAACGTGTGCGGCGATATCCAGATGACCGAGCGCGAGATTCCCAGTTCCGCTGCCAACTGCCGATGTTCTTTCTCCTCTGATTCCGATACCAGTGCACTAACGATCAAAAGAAGCGCATCCGGCTTTTCTCGCAACGCAACTGCGAAAGCCCTTAGCAGATAATCGATTCTTTGATAGGCGTTCAGGACTCCAGTATACATAACGACCTGGCGGCCATCGAGCTGATATCTTTGGCGAAGCTTTTCCGGTTCAGGATGATCAAACATTTCCGGTTCGATACCGGCCGGAACTAAGTCTACCTTGGCGGCGGGAACGCCCTGATCGATTAACCAGGTCCTAAGTTCAGGTGACACAGCCGTGATATGGTTCGGAAAGATCGGCGTGAACCAATCCAAGCCGCGCGCCAGTCCGTGAGCCAGCCACGCGGGCCGGATGAAACGATAACCGGCTAATTCGTCTGCCATGAGGTTCACCGCGTTATAAAGTAGCGGACGGCGAGTCAGCCATTTGGCCATGATTCCTACGAGTGCGCCTTCATAGTTATGCGCATGAATGATATCTATTCGCTCGCGGCGGATGACTTGGCAGAGGAGCCGAAGTAACTGAAAATCGAGGACGAACTTTTCCGATGAAGGTCCCACTTTAGCGTTCTGTTCCGGGCGAAAAGCCGCGGTCCGATGAACTTTGGCGCGACGAACGCGGATTTCCTCCTGACCAGTCGGGTAAGTGACGATGTGAACGTTGTGCCCCATATCCGAAAGCGTGTCGGACATCTCCCGGATGCTCGCGGCGGAGCCGTGATTGGCGGGGAAAGGACACGCCGCTACCATGGCGATCGAGTAGCCGGCTCCGTTCCTCCTACGCGGCGCAGCCTTTCTCATGTCGTCGTAACCGGAGATTTGAGATATGGGCTAACGGGGTGGCGCGAAATGATACGAGCTGGCACGCCCAGTACTGTGCAGTTGCTCGGAACATCGGCGATAACGAGGGAATTTGCGCTGACCACGACGTTATCACCTACGATCACGCCTCCCATCACCTTACATCCGGCACCGAGATAAACATTATTGCCAATGGTTGGCCAGCCGGTCCCGCGGATACTAGCAACGCTCACGCCCTGATTAACTGTGCAACTGTGGCCAATTCGCTTTGCTAGAACAAAGATGCAACTGCAATTGTGGACAACCAACCCGGGTCCGATGTCGCTCTCCCGCTGGATGTGGATGCCAGTGAGCATGAGGCAAATCGTGTTAATGACGAGATAAATCGCGATCATCAATTGACGAAGCACAGGAATCTTGATGCTGTAAACCCAGCGGCCGAACCGATAGACAATCACTGCCAGTGTTCCAAGTTCGAGCAAAGGCGTGATGCGTTTACGAAAAAAAGTTTTGTCTTGGGGGCGCACTCCGTATCCGCGGACTTTACGGTCTATATCGGCACGAATCGTTTCAAACATGGTGACCAAATCTCTTGGGCTATTCGAGATACCCGAGAGCCTGAAGACGTTCCTCGACTTTGGCAGACTCCTCGTCGGTGTAACCGCTCGGACGATCGGCCCCGGACGTTCCGGAAGCCGCTCCAGCCCGGACCGCGTGCGCCGAAAGAAAGTCGGGGTGAAAAACGCTCGTCAGGACTTTGCCGTCCATATCTTCCGGCACAGGTACGTCGAGTAAATGAAGAAGCGTTGGAGCAATATCGATGAGCCGCGCGTTCGCGATCTCGGCGCCACTTCTAAAAGCCGGCCCGCCGGCGATCACGATTCCATACAGCCGGTGCGTACCACCCCATTCGGATGTCTCCGACGGCCGATGTTCCCGAATGATGAGCGCCGGCTTATTAGTATCTTCGGGGAAGCTAGGCTGAGTCGAGAAAAGGCTGTCCTCACTCCACCAGTCGAGGACAAGGTCAGCGCCTTCATGGGCGAACGGACCGTGAAAGATTTCGTTGCGGCGGTAGACTCGGTTAATGACTGGTTTACCCGTGCGCGGGTCCTTGAGCTCGGTCAGTTTCTCTATGATAAAAGTAACCAGAGCGTCGTATTCTGCCGGATCCACGGTGCCTTGCGGCTTCACCCCTTTGAGATTGATCCAGATGCTCGGAGGCGAAGCGAGCACCTCGCTGCAGTAAGCCTTGGTCCGGCTCCAGTCGATGCTCGTAAAGGATGAATAAGCCATTTCGCTCTTCTGCCGGATCTTGGGAAAGAGCAGAGCGAGGCGGCTTTTTTGACGCGAACTGAGAGTGCTGCGGAGCAAGGAGAAGCCAAGGCGCAGGATCTTCTTGCCTAACTTGCGAATGCCGGAGGTCGCTTTCTCGTGGTAATGCAGGAGGCCGAGCTGGGCCAGGTAACGGTTGAGGAAAATCGTCCGGTCGACGACCGCGCCGCCGCCATGGTCTGAGACAACGAAGACAGTGGTCTCGGGCGGGAGGCGGTCGATGATCTGGCCGGCCGCAACGTCGAGTCGCTCATACACCTTGCGGACTGCGTCCCCAAACTTCGGCGCCAGCTTTGGATCGTGAATGAAATGATCCTTGTCCATATGCTGCCAGAAGTAGTGCTGGACGGTGTCGATCGACATGAAGACAAACATCATCACGTCCTGGGGATGATTCTCCAGCAGATAGAGCGCAGCCTTGGTCCACTGCTCGTCCATCTGTTTCATCTTCCCGAGGACCTGGTTGCGCCGTTCGTCGGTCGACATTGCGCCGAGGAACCTGAGATCGAGTTGGATTCCGCCGGTGTGCTTGACCAATTCCTCCCGCAGCTCGGGAGGATGAATGAAGGGGCTGGTCTCGGAAGGCGTGTCCATTCCGGAAATCTGGAATCCGTTCAGAGGTTCCGGTGGATAAGTGAACGGAATGTTCATCGTGCCGACTGAGTAGCCGGCGTCGTTCAAAAGCTTCCAGACAGTCGGCGAACGGCGCGACGTCGCGTTCGCGTAGTTCATTGCGTAACCGCCGTGTTCCGTTTCAACGAAGTGAAAGATGCCGTGTTTGCCCGGATTCTTCCCGGTCATAAACGAGGTCCAGGCCGGCGGAGTAATCGGCGGGAGAATGGACTCGAGCGTGCCCGAGACGCCGGCTTTCATCAGCTTCGCCAGATTCGGCATTTTTCCTTCCGCCATCCATGGCCGGATAACTGTCCATGTTGCGGCGTCCAAGCCGATGACGACTACTTTCGGAACCTTTTTCATGTTACGAGCAGATTAAACGTCATGCCGGGTTCCGTAAAACTCCGCGGGCAGGACACGCGCCGGGCTTTTCACTTGTAAACCCTCCAAGTCTGCATGCCGACTGGGTCGAATCGAAAATCAGTCACTGAAGTTCCGAGTGCGCTCAGACGCTCCCGAACGATGTGCCGCTTGTTAAATGGGCAGTAGAGCAAGAGATGGCCACCACCTCCGGCACCGGTAATCTTGCCACCAATCGCCCCGGCTTTGCGCGCCTCTTCGTAGAGCTCGTCAATGCGGGGCGTGGTAATGCCCTTGGCCATTTTCTTCTTCTGTAACCAGCCTTCGTGCAGCATTTCACCAAAGCGGTCGAGATCGCCCGCGAGCAACGCCTTCTTCATTTCGATCGCGATCGCCTTCACTTGATCCATCGCCGCGAGCGGTTCCGCTTTATGCTTCTTCGCGCTCTCCATCTGACTGTCGATGATCGACTGGGATTCGCGGCTCCCAGTAAAACAAAGGATGAGATTGTATTCGAGTTCGTTGATCAAGAACTCGCTAAGTCGCAGCGGAGTGACCACGACCTCTTCACCATTGAATTCCATAAAATTGAAGCCGCCGAAGGCCGCAGCATACTGGTCCTGACGACCGCCTTTAATTCCGACATCGTTGCGTTCGATATCGAAGGCCAAACCCGCCATGCCAGCAGAGGTGATTGGTAGGCCAAGCAACTCACGGAACAAGCCAATCAACGCGACGGTAAATGTCGAGGAACTTCCGAGCCCGGAGCCCGGCGGCGCGTCGGCATGGACGAACAGATCGAAACCCTCCGTGCGGAACTTGTCGAGTTCGAAGCGCTTCAGCACCCCTTTAACGAGATCCATCTGCCCGTCGAACTGGAAGTGTTCCTCCTGGGTCCAGTAAACGATCGTTCCATAATCGAAGGAGCGAAAGCCGATCGAACGTTCCGACTTTGGCAC
>WNFS01000419.1_pt1 | contig 32972 bp, 30 predicted proteins | sample 5400141 | NCBI WGS metagenome assembly WNFS01 (sample SAMN13153358, study PRJNA577476) | soil metagenome | isolation source: 60 cm saprolite under Madrone tree | place: USA:California | collected 2016-06-14
ACGCGCAGCACCTTCGACTTGACGATCTCGCCTTCTTCGATGTTGGAGAGCGTTCCCTCGTACAGCTCCGTCATCTTCGCGATTTCGTCCGACGAATACTCCTCGTGCAGGTCGGAGCGGACGCGGAGGTGGGAGTGAGCGGGAGCGGCGGCTTCGGGCTTCGACTCGGGCAGGTTTTCCGTATCTACCAGCATTCAGGACACCGGTTCGGTTGCGAGTTTGGACCAATGGGCCCGGGGACGATCCCCGGGCTCCGGAACACAAGCAGGAAAACCTAGCCGGGCAGCCGCGTCCGCGCCAGCGCCACGACGGCCTGGACTTGCTGCTCGAGTGAAAGCCGCGTGGTGTCGAGCACCACCGCGTCCGCGGCGGCCTTGAGCGGCGCAACCGCCCTGGTGGAATCGGCGCGGTCTCGCGCCGCCAGCACTTCGGCCTCCCGTCGCAGCTCGTCGCCCCCGCCCCCGCCCCCGCCCCCCACAACCCCCGGTTCGCGACCGTGGCGCTCCGCCACCCGGCGCCTGGCCCGCTCCTCAGGACTCGCCGTGAGAAACACTTTCAACGGGGCGTCCGGGAACACCACTGTCCCGATGTCACGCCCGTCCACCACCACCCCCCGAGCATGGGCCTGCACCGCCTCCCGCTGCTGCACATTCACCCAGTGGCGCACCTCGGGGATGGCGGCGAGCTCGGAGACCCGTTGCGTGACCCGCTCGGAGCGGATCGCCTGCGCTACGTCCACGCCCGCCACCTCAGGGCGGAACACGTCGTCCACGAGCACCAACCGTACCGGTAAGCCTTCGGCGAGCGCCACGATCTGTTGGGCGGACCAGGGGGAACCGCTCCCGGCTCCCCGCTCGCCGATGTTGTCGAGCACCGCCAGCGTAATCGCCCGGTACAGCGCCCCCGAGTCCAGGTGCGCCCATCCCAGCCGGCGTGCGACCAGCGACGCCGTCGAGCTCTTTCCTGACGCCGCCGGGCCGTCGATCGCGATCACTCGGAGGGTCACGTCTCCTGAAGGCTCCGCAGGTCGTGGAAGAACCGGGGATAACTGATGGCCACCGAGCGCCGTTCCGACAGCCGGACGTCCGCCCCCGGCACGGTCCCGAGCACCGCGAACGCCATGGCCAAGCGATGATCGCGCGCCGTGTCGATCCGGCCGCGCGGGGGTCGCTTCGTGCCGCACACGAACAGATCATTGCCGCGGGCTTCCGCCTCCGCGCCCACCGCCCGCAGGTTAGCCGCGATGAGCTCGAGCCGGTTGCTTTCCTTCACCCGAAGCTCGCCCACCTCGCGGAACACCGTCTCACTCCCCACGGCGGCCCGGCTCGCCAGGACGGCGAGCACGGGCACCTCGTCCACCAGCGTCGGCACCTCCGCCGCGCTCACTTCCGTCCCGCCCAGCGCCGCCGGGCGAGCCACGAGATCGGCCACCGGCTCGCCGCCCTGGTCCCGCAGGTTCACCCGCTCCACCCGCGCGCCCATGCGCCCGAGGACTACCAGGAATCCCGTGCGGGTCGGGTTGACGCCGACATTCTCGATCACCAGCTCGCCGCCTTCGGCGAGCACGGCGGCCGCGACCAGGAACGCCGCCGACGAGGCGTCACCGGGGATAGAAAGGCGGAACGGGGGAAGGTCGGAGCGACCGGACGGCTGGTATACGATCGCTCCCTGGCGCTCGTGCAGCCCCAATCCCAGATGCACAAACAGCCGCTCGGTGTGATCGCGTGAGCGATACGGCTCGCGAATCGTGACCGCGACCCTCCCTGTGAGTCCCGCCAACAGCAGGGCGCTCTTGATCTGCGCGCTCGCGACTGGCGTCGTGTAAGTAAGCGGGCGGAGCCGGCCGCCCCGGATGGTGAGGGGCAGCGCGTCTCCGCCCCGTTCCTGGATTTCCGCCCCCATGGCGCGCAGCGGCTCCGTGACCCGCCGCATTGGGCGGCGGCGCAATGAGGCGTCTCCGGTGAGCGTCGCCGCGAAGCGCTGACCCGCGAGGATGCCGAGCATGAGCCGCGCCGTCGTGCCGGAATTCCCGCAGTTGAGGCGAGACGCGGGTCGCGAGATGCGGGAGGCCTGGACCGTCACGGTGGAGCCGTCGCGGATGGACGAGATGTCCGCTCCCAGCTGGCGCAGGACTCGTGCGGTGCTCTTGACGTCCGCGCCGGTCAGCAGGCCTTCGAGCTGGCTCGTGCCGCGAGCGAGCCCCGCCAGCATGACGGCGCGGTGTGAGATGCTCTTGTCGCCCGGCGGCCGGACGACGCCTCGTACCTTCACGCTTCCGCCTGCCGGCGCCACCGGGCCGCGCGGCTGAGCCACGCGGTCAGGGCCGGGGCGTTCCCCGTCTCGAGGGCGCGCGACGCGAGGCGGGTGGTATCGCGCGCCCCGGGCCCGAACGTCGCGCCCGGGGGCGCGGCCAGCGCGAAGACGTTGGCGAGCAGCGATGCCATGGCCTGCGGCAGATGGCTCGTGAGCGCCAGCTGGTGGTCGTGCTGCGCCGCGTCGATGCGCACCGGATGAGCGTCCAGCACGCTCTCCCAAAAGTGCGACACCTCGCGGGCCGCGCCGTCCCCGTCGCGCGTGGCGGTGATGTACACGGTCGCGCCCTTGAACAAATCGACCCGCGCGGCGGCGAAACCGTGTGCATGGGTGCCGGCCAGGGGGTGGCCGCCGGCAAAGCGGCTTCCGATCCCAAGGGCTTCCGCCTTGGCGACGATCGCCCGCTTTACCGACGCGACATCGGTGATCAGTGCGCCCGCGCCGACGTGTGGCTTGAGGGCGCCGAGCAGCTCGAGGTTGGCGGCCGGTGGCGCGGCCAGCACGAGCAGCTCGACCGCGCGCGCCACGTCCGCCGCGCGGGGCGGTGCGTCGTCGAGCGCGCCCTGGCGTGCCGCGGCCACCCGCTCCGCGGGCTCGGGCGACCAGCCGAGCACCGTGGCGACGCCGGCCCGCTTCGCCTGGAGGGCAAGCGAGCCGCCGATGGCACCGAGGCCGATGATGCCGAGTTTGGAGGGGCGCACGAGGGGAAACTAGCGTCGAAACACGAAGGGCGGCACTCACCGTGCCGCCCTTGTACGAATCGGTCGTTCAGCCGTCAGTCGCTCGCGGGCGCGGTGGTGAACGACAGGTTGTCGAAGACGGCGCGTGTCGCCGCCGAGCCGGCGAACCGAACGTGGAGGATGCCCGGCGCGCCCGGACCAGCCGACTCAACGCACAGCACCTGGGCTACGTCAGGAGCCGACGTCACTGTCTGGAGCGTCACTTCTCCATCCCACACCGAGAGGAACCCCGTCGATCCTGGGTCGCCCGGCTTGACATCGATGCATACCTTGGACGCTCTCGCGTTGAAGTCTGCCTGGATGATCCCGTCGTTAGCCGCGCGGAACGCCGGCGAACCAGAGCATACACTGACGGCGTTCGTGGCCAACGACCCGTCTCCATTGGTCGCGAAGACGCTCGTGCCGCTGCCGCAGCCCTCTCCGCCGCTCACGCGGGTGAAAGTCACGAGGCCTTCGTACGTGTTGTTCACCTGCGTGCCGGATGGGATCGCTTCCGGCTGCGAGCCCGGCGTGGAATCGAAATTGATCGTCGTCGGCAGCATCCAGCCGATGCGGCTGAACGAGCCGGTCAGACCTCCTACGCCGACGTGCGCCGCGTAGGCGGACGAAGGTGCGAACCACGTTCCCAGTCGACGCAACGCACGGGCCACATCCGCAAAGGGACCGGGCCGGGAAGCCGCGGAGGCAAACCCTGAACACGAGACGAATGTCGCGGGTGCATTCTCGAGCGCGGTGACCGCTCCCAGGGTGATCCCTTCGCCGAAGAACTCTTCAACCTTGAACAACTGGGCGGCGTCGTGCTGTGCGATGTGCTCGATTTCCACGCAAATGCCGACCGTGACGGGTGTTTCACCTGCGAAGTTGCCGACGTCGGGGAAAGTTCTGAAACGATAGCATCCCTCCGCTTGTGGCTGGCTGAGGGGGATGCAGCTGGCATCGAGGCTCGCCAGATTCACCCGCTCGATCGTCACGACCACATCGGTGAATCCCGCCGGCAGCCACCCTGACGGGAACAATGCTCCCGCGAAGCCCGTGTTGGTTACCACGACGCCACCAGTACCGGGGACGCTGGTTTCCGCACAATCGCTTGTGCAATTCGTCCCGAAGGCGCCCCGCTCGATCCGGAACTTGATCGGCAGGGTCCGCCCGTCCACGAGGCCGATATACTCGTTCGTATTCACGTTCTTCAGCCCGCTCCCGTTGTTCACGGGATCCACGTCGGCAAAACCCAGGGGATCGCGCTGACCGGCGCCCCCGAACACCTGAATGCGGTAGAACAAGTCAGGATTGATTCCCGACTGCTTCGTGTCCCAGTTCACCTTGTACTGCTGGCCCGCCACGTCGGCCTCGACCGCCAAGACGACGACTGGAGGAGCCGCAGCACAACCAATTGGGGTGTTCAGCGGGGCTGGCCCCACGTCGAGCTGGCAAATCACGACGACCGGCTTGAGCGCCGGATTGAACGTCCCCGAGAACGTCCGCTGAGGAACGATCGGTGGCAAGAAGAAGAAGTGATCGTGTCCGGCCTCGACGAGTTGGAATGAAGGAGGTTTCACAGCGGTCGGAGTGCGCTGGTCCTGACACGCAACGACCAGGGCGCAGGTGATGGGCAAAAGGACGATGCGCTTCATAGCTCGGCTCCTTCAGGCGTCGGGGACGGCAATCCGGACTCTGGAGGGGCCGATGGGGCAAGATCTGCGCCTCCTTGTTGCCGCCGGGACCCTCGACGTAAGAACGGAGGTTTGTAACACAACTGCTACAGTTTGCGCTTGGCTTCCGTCAACTGAACGAAGCGCGGATCGGACTTCAGGTCGCGCCACCACCAGGAGATGTCCCCGCCGCGTGTGAACGCGTGGGTGGGGTTGGCGGCGATGTAGCGCTGCAGCAGGGCGATCGCCTGATCGCGGTCGCCGAGGATCGTGCGAGCGAATGCTTCGATCGACAGGATCTCTTGAGTCGCATCCACGTCCCGATCCGCACGGGCGCGCAGTAACACGTGACGCGCGCTGTCGGCCAGCCCGGCGCGTGCCAGCGCGACGCCCACGATGGTTTCGGCCCGATGGTGCTCGAGCGCCTTGCGGGGCGCCGGCGTGAGTGAGTCAATCTGCGCGAGCAAGCGCCATGTGGCGGGCGGATCCGGCTGTGCGCCGGGCGTCGTCATGAGCCACAGCCGGCACTCCGCGAACCGGAAGTCGCCGGCGAACCGCCGCGCTCCCTCGAGGCACCAGCGCTGCGCCTGGGTGAGTTGCTCCAGGTCGTACGACCCGAAGAAGAGACGAGCCAGCACGTCGGGCGCGACGGAGAGATAGGCATCTTCTTCGTACGCCTTGCGCGCCGTCAGCACCGCGAGGGGCACGTCCTCGGTCTGATAATACAGGTGGCTCAGCGTGCTGTACCCGCTCGCGAGCGACGGATCGGTCTGGATCGCCGCCTCGAGATCCTGCTTCGCCGCGGCCAGCAACTTCGGCAGCGCGCCCGGATCCGGAGCGAGCTCCTGCAGCCAGCTGAGGTAACGGACGGTACCTCGCAACTCCAGCGCGCGCGCGTCGTTCGGCGCCAGGGTCAAGGCGCGCTCCGCGTGTCCCCCGGCCACCTCCACCCAGTGAACGAGCGCCTTGCGGTCTCCCGCCAGACGGGCGCGACGGTATGCAAGCCAGCCACGTTGCGTCACGGGCTCGGCCCACGATGGGTCCGCTCGTTCGGCGAGGGCCAGCAACGAATCGGCGCGGGCGAACCCCGAGAACGCGCCATCCACATCGTCCCGCGTGAGCCGGGCCTCGGCATCCTTGCGGGCGTGCTCGCCCTGCTGCACGAGTGACCATGCCGCGACGCTGTGCGTGCTCGCCTGCTCCTGACGCAGCCGCAGCTCCTCACCCAGCCGCACCCGAAGAAACTCGGCCACCTTGCTGGCGAGGCTGTCCCGAATCGCCAGCACGGCGTCCGCTGGCTGGTCGAAACTGGCGCGCGTCCCTAGGTCGGCGCCGCTCGCCCCGTCGATCAGACTCACCGAGACGCGGTAGCGTCCGCCCACCTCGTCGACGCCGCCTTGCACGATCGTGCCGACGCCGAGTGCGCGCGCCACGCTGTCGAGCGGCGCGCTGGAGCTGCGATACGGCGCTACACCGTTCTTGGACACGATCGTGAGCGAGCCAACCGGCCGTAAGGCGTCGATCAGCGCCTCGGTGAGGCCGTCCGCGACATATCCCAGCGTATGGCCGCTGCTCTGATCCGTGAAATACAGCACCGCGATGCGCCGCGGGTCGAGCCCGGTCACCGCGGCCCCCCGACCGGGGCGGGCCGAGCGGAGCACGAAGTACCCGGCCAGCGCCACCAGTACCACGGCGATCGGCGCGAGACGCCACACCCTGGGGCGCTGGCGAGCGGCGCGCTCGAGCGTCGCCCGCCGGTACGCCCCCGTCGCTGCGGACGGCGTGTTCAGCGCTTCCGCGAACAGCGCGGTGGTCGGATAGCGGTCGGCCGGCACCTTCGAGAGCGCGCGTAGAATCGCCCCCTCCACCGCATCGGGGATGGTGGCGCGCACGATCGACGGCGGCGAGACCATATCCAGCGAGTGCCGCGCGATGATCGCCTGCGCGGTAGGCCCCGTGAAGGGCGGCGCGCCCACCAGCATCTCGTACACGACGCACGCCAGACTGTATTCGTCGCTGCGGCCGTCGATCTCACCCGCTCCCGCGGACTGCTCGGGGCTCATGTACGCCGGCGTGCCGATGATGGTCCCGGTCTGTGTGAGGTGGTGCTCATCGCCCGCCGCGCTCACGGCGCGCGCGATGCCGAAGTCGGTCACTACGGCCGTGCCGCCCGAGAGCATGATGTTCTCTGGCTTGATGTCCCGATGTACGACTCCGCGGCTGTGTGCGTACGCCAGCGCCCCCGCTACCTCGGTGGCGATGCGGAGCGCATCCTCCTGCGGGAGCTGCTTCTCGCGCGTCAAGCGGTCGCGCAGGGACTCCCCCTCGACGTAGGGCATCACGTAATAGAGGAACCCGGCCGCCGCCCCGGAGTCGTACAGGGGCAGGATGTGGGGATGCTGCAGCCGCGCGGCGATCTCGATCTCGCGCAGGAAGCGCTCGGCGCCGAGCTCCGCGGTGAGCTCCGCGTGGAGCACCTTGATCGCGACCGACCGATGGTGCTTCAGATCCTGCGCGAGGAACACCGTCGCCATGCCCCCCCGACCGAGCTCACGCTCGACCGCGTAGCGGTCGGCGAGAGCCTCACGAAGGGAGTCGAGCAGATCGGGCACGGGATGTGGGGGCTAGCTTACAGCGCGCCACAGCCCCACGCCAGCGTGGCGGCGCCCCCGCCGCTCTTGTCCTGCCGCCCGCCATTCCCCTATTTGTAGCGCTCGCATGACCGATCCATCGCCGGTTCGCCCTTCGCCCGTTCCGAGCATCAGCCGCCTGTTCGCCGCGGCGTTCCTCGTCATCGCGATCGCCGGCGTTGCCGACCAGATCGCCATTTGGCGGAGCGCCCGACGCACCCAGGCCGACATGATCGACCTCAGCCAGCGGCTCGAGCAGCTGGCCCGGATCGCGCCTCTCCCCGCGCTGCAGCCGCCGATCGCGGCCATGCGGGAGCTTGCCGCCGAAGTCGGCGACAACGCGATCCAAGCGGCGGCGCAGACGACGGTCATCTTCGTGATCGTGCTCGTGGCGCTCGGCGTGGGCCTGTGGTACAACCGCCGCCGTCTCGCGACCCCGTTCGCCCACGTCGTGGGCGCGCTCCAGCGAGTGGCGGCGGGCCACTACGACGAACGCCTCGACGAGAGCCAGCCCGAGGAGTTCGGCAGGATCGCGCACGGCGTGAATCAGATGGCGGCGGCGCTCGCCTGGCGTGAGCGGATGCAGGACCAGGTCGGGCGCCTGCTGACGGCGCTGAACGCGCCGCCGCGCGAGGCCAGCGCCGGGGGCAGCTTCGGCCCCGCGCTCGACGTGATCGCGGGCGCCATCGACGCGGCGGCGCTGGCGCTCTACCAGCCGCAATACGACACCAACGAATGGGGGCCGACGGCCGTGCGCCGGGCCACGGCCCGACCCCTGTCGCGCGACGTCGTGCGCCAGCTGGTGGGTGACGCGGTCACCGTCATCTACTATGCAGGCACCGCAGCCGAACCTGTACGGACGCAGCTATACCTCGCCACGGCGGACGCCGATGCCGGCGGAGGGCTCGCGCTTGCGCCCCTGCGCTCCCAGGGTCGGCTGGTGGGGCTGCTGGTGGCGACCGTGCCGGGGGAGCTGTCCGCCGACGCACGCGTCGCGCTCGAGCACGCCGCGCCCAACCTGGCCATCGCCTGCGAGCGCGAATCGGCACATCAGCATACGCGTCGCCTGGCGGTGGAGGTACGCCGCGCCGCGCAGCGCCTCGAGTCGCAGAACGCCGAGCTGGAGGAGCAGCACCGCGAGCTGTCGCGCCTGAACGCCGAGCTCGACCAGGCGGCTAAGCTCAAGGACCAATTCCTCGCGAATGTGTCGCACGAGCTGCGCACACCCCTCAACAGCGTAATCGGGTTCAGCGACCTGCTCCTGACGATGGCGGCGCCAGAGAGCCCTCTCACCGAGACGCAGCGCGACTACCTCGAGACGATCGCGCGCAACGGCCGCCACCTGCTCGAGCTGATCAATGAGCTGCTCGACCTCTCGAAGATCGCGGCCGGCCGGATGGAGCTGCGGCTCGAGCCGCTGGAGATGGGCGCGCTGTTCCGGGACGCCGCGGACACCGTCCGCGCGCAGCTCGAGGCCCGGCGGCACACGCTCGTGATCGAGCCGCTGCCGGATCACCTCGTCGTGACGGCCGACCGGGGTCGCCTTCGCCAGGTGCTGCTCAACCTGCTGTCCAACGCCATCAAGTTCTCTACCGATGGCGGCCGCGTCACGCTGAGCGCGCGGCTCGAAGACACGGCGCGCGTGCGTGTCGCCGTGACCGATATGGGCATCGGGATCGCCCCCGCGGACCAGAGCAAACTGTTTCAGGAATTCGTGCAGCTCGACGCGAGCGAGAGCCGCCGCTACGAAGGAACAGGCCTCGGGCTCGCGCTCTCCAAGCGACTCGTAGAGCTGCACGGCGGCACCATCGGGGTGGACTCGGAGCTTGGCACGGGCAGCACCTTCTGGTTCACCCTGCGGCGCGCCGAGAGCCGCCCGGAGCACGCCTGATGGCAACGATCGTGGTCGTGGAGGATCAGCCCGACAACCTGAAGCTCATCACGGCTCTGCTGACCATGAAGGGCCACCGCGTCATCGGCCTCATGTCGGGCGAGCCGCTGGTCGCTACACTGCTGGCGGAGCAACCGCCCCCCGCTCTCGTGCTGCTCGACATCCAGCTGCCTGGACGCGACGGTTACAGCGTGTTAGGGGATGTCAAACGCATCGAGGGCAACCACCCCTGGAAGGTGGTCGCCCTCACGGCCCACGCAATGCCGGGCGACCGGGAGAAAGCGCTGGCAGCCGGCTTCGACGGCTACCTCTCCAAGCCCATCGACGTCCGCACCTTCCCGGACGCCGTGGCTAGACTGCTCTCTTCATCTTGATCGAGCCGTTCACGGTTTCGAGGTGGACGTCGCGCCCGCCCCGCCCGAGCGTTCCCTTCACATGGCGGCCCGTGAACTGACCGTTCACCGTCAGCGGATAGTCTGTGGTAATGGAGCCGTTCACCGTGTTCGCTTCCACTTGCGCGTCGAGTTGCGCCGGGAGCTCGGCGGTCAACGAGCCGTTGATCGTGCGGGCGGACACGCCACCGGTGTCACCGAACGCCTCCACACGGATTCGCACGTCGCCGTTCATCGACTCAGCCTTTACGGGGCCCTTCGCAGTCGTCACATCGATGTCGCCGCTTACGGTGTGGATCACCAGGGGGCCACGCGCCCCCGTCACATGCACGTCCCCCACCATCGTCATAGCGCCTAGACCGGCGGTGCGCGGCAGTCGCACCGTAAAGTCCACAGCCACGTCGTTGTGGCGCCTGCCTCGCAGCTCGATGTCCTGATGCCCGGGGGCGCACGCGCTGTCGTTGCCCCACAGGGCGCAGACGGCAACGCCGCCCTGATAGGGCACGGCGACTAGACGTACGCTCGCGGTGTCCGACGACCGGTAGGTCTTCACGGCGGAAACCTGCAGCGAATCACCCTTGGCGGGCTCCACCGTCACAGAACCCCGTGTGTTCCGGATCCACACCCACTGTTTCGCGGGGAGCTTGGATCGGTATGTCCAGCTGGCCCCGGTCAAGCGACCTGGGCCACCGTCGTCCCGACCGAACTCACTCCGCAAGTCGCGCAGCGCCGTAGGGAGCTCGTTCATCACCCCGTTACGCACACGTCCCGCGGCATAGTGCACGAAAAGACCGATCGCGAGCACGGCACAAAACAACGCCGACCCGCGAATGATTTCCTTGCGCCAGGTGTCCCAGAATGCGCTCACGGCCCCTCCCTGCTGCGGATAGGCTTCATACTGGCACGTCTTACGGGCCTTGGCGAGGTGGGGTTTCGAGCGTAGGACGGCGACTGACGGTACGCGTAAGGCTGGTGAAGGGGGCCGAAGCCCCCCTCGGAAGGTTCAGGACACCGCGTGGAATCGGGATGGCGCGGCCTCGGTACACCGGACGGTTGGTCGGCTCAAGACTTTGCCCTGAGTCGCGCCGGCTCTGGTGCCGTCGCTCCGGGACTCGACCGTTACGGGAGCGAGGACTCCACCATACCACACCCCGTCGAGAGCGCCGCCCGCCGGCACCGTGGCCGCGGGCTCGGTCGCCGTCGCCGCATTGGCCTTCAACGAGGACACCGCGATTTGAGCGGCGTAGCCGTAGCCGGTGGTGAAAAGAATGCCGAGCAGCAAAGCATACACGCGCATTGAGTGCCTCCCGGACTGCTGGTCATTACCGCACGCTTCGACCTGTAAGACGTACGGAGGCCTCAATTGGTTGCACTGGAGATGTCAGGGGCCTGTCACGCTTCGGACCAGGCAACCTCGAAGTCCTCGCCGCACCGCCGGCACTTCATGCGGCGCGGCCGTCCGGCGAGCGACTGCCGCTCACGGCAGCTCGGGCATACGGCGTAGCGGTCGCCGCAGTCCGCGGGGAGGTGCACGGCGTCGTTCGGCCGCGGGACCACCGTCCACCTGCGGGGCGGCCGCTCGATCACCTGCAGAAACGCGGAGGGGACCTCCAGGAGACGGCCACCGACCTCCAGAACCGCCTGGAGCGGATCGAGCCGCGTGATACGGTACCATGCCCCGCGGCGCAGCTTCAGGTTCAAGTCGGCCCGCAACCGGGCCCACATCCCAGCCATCCCGACTCCTGGCGATCAATCCCACCTCATTGTTGTGCCATCGGGACCCGCGGCGTCAACCCCCCCCGGTCGTGCCGCCCGGTCGCCGCATGCTGACACGCCCCGGACCCAGCGGGCGCAACCTTCGGCGCCGCCTCTACGTCTTACTTGTGGAAGACCGGGGGACGCCGTCCCACGACTCTCAGCCCCGGATGTCGCCGCACGATCGTTAGCTCCAAACGCACCGGAGGTGGATCCGTGGGGTTCTCGCTTCTTGAGTTCCGAGGAAAGACCCGCAGCACGGGGTTTCTCCGCGTCGGCTTAAGCTCGCTCGCAATTCATTCCGCCTTGATCGCCGGGGTCGTTTACGCGACGCTGCACGCCGCTCCGAGCGACTCGCGTGTCAGAATGGACACGACAGTAGTGCTGCTGACACCAGAGACGCCGCAGAAGCCGGCGGACCCAACCCCGGTCCAGCTGGTGGACGCGCTCAGAGGGTTCAAGACCGTTACCATACCGGCGCAGATCCCCAGCGACATTCCACCGGTGGATCTGCAGCAGCGCTTCGATCCCAAGGACTATTCGGGCTCAGGGATCGAAGGCGGCCGGGCGAATGGAATCGTTGTGAGCGGGAGTGAGGTGTATGCGGAAGCCCTGGTGGAGGAGCGGCCGGCATTGCTGTCGGCCCCACCACCCCAGTACCCCGCGCTTCTGAAACAAGCGGGAATTCAGGGTCGCGTGATCCTGCGCGCTGTGATCGACACGACCGGGCGCGTGGAGCCCGCGTCGGTGAAGATCATGAAGAGTCCCAACCCGGCGTTCGACCAACCGACCAAGGACTGGGTGCTGAAAGCGCTGTTCCGTCCGGCTCGGTTGCATGGTCGGGGCGTGCGCGTGTTCATCAACCTGCCGGTCGACTACTCGCTCACTCCGGCGTCGGGGTCACCCTAGGTGCCACCGCGTCGTTCATAAACGGCCGCCTCAGTTTTTCGAGGTGGCCGTTCTCGTTCGGTGCGTGAAGTGTTACAGGTTGGCACGTTCGCGCCAACCCCATTATCATTGTGTTGCATACACGACTCCCGGGGTCAAGGCCCCACGGGGGAGGTGGACCTGTGGTTCTCATGCTCCTCGAATCCAAGTGGAGGACCGGGAAGCAACGCCTGTTCGGCGTCGGTTTCGTGTCGCTCGCGATCCATTCTGCGATCATCGCCGGGGTAGTGTATGCGACGCCCCACGCCGCCCCGCGCGGCGACCAGGTCAGGACGGACACGAGAGTGGTACTGCTCTCACCTCAGGAGCAGCCGCGGGCGGCCGACCCGCCGCCGGTGGAGTTGGCCGACGCGCCCCAGGGGTTTCAGACCGTCGCTGTATCGGCGCAGATCCCTATGGACGTGCCTCCGGTGGACCTCCAACAGCGCTTCGATCCCAAGGATTACTCCGGTAGTGGCCTCGAAGGCAGCCGGGCCGGCATTGTGGCGACCGGGATTGTGGTGAGCGGGAATGAGGTGTATGCGGAGGCGCTGGTGGAGGAGAGGCCGGCCCTGCTGTCTGCCCCGGCCCCGGTCTATCCCGCGCTCTTGCAACAGGCGGGGATTCAGGGCCGGGTGATCCTGCCGGCCGTCATCGATACGACGGGGCGGGTTGAGCCCGCGTCGGTCAGAATCATGGGGAGCTCCCACCCGGCGTTCGACCAACCCACCAAGGACTGGGTCCTCAAGGCCCTGTTCCGGCCGGCCCGACTGCATGGGCGGGGCGTGCGCGTGTTGATCAACCTGCTCGTCGACTACTCGATCACGCCGTCGTCGGGTTCGTATTCGATCACGACGTGGTCGGGCTCGCCGTAGTGCCGAGGACAGGACTCGAACCTGTACGGGAGTTGCCTCCCAAGGGATTTTAAGTCCCTTGCGTCTACCGATTTCGCCACCCCGGCTGCCTTAACCTACCCGCTCGCGTCGCACGCCGCCCGACGGATGCACCGCGTCGATCGCCGGCTCACGTCCGTACGCGGCGCGGAATTCACGCCGAATCTCACGCGTTACCTTCTCCTCGCCGGTCGCACTGCTGCCCCTGCCCTTTCCCAACAGGACGATCACCGCACCGCCCCATCCGGCGCCCGTGAGTCGGGCACCGAGCGCGCCCGCCCGCCGAGCCGCGGCCACGATCGTATCCAGCTCGGGGCTGCTGCAGTCGAACAGTCGCCGGCACGATTCGTGGGACTCGTACAACAGTTCACCGAAGCGCTTCAAGTGCCCGCGCGCGAGCAGCTGCGCGCCGAACCGCGCGCGCGCCGTCTCGCCCACGACATGAAGCGCCCGGGAGCGCAGCGGCTCGGGCAGCGCCCGCTTGAGACGCGGCAGCCAGGTTGCAGGCCAGCTCGCGAGCCATTGCAGCTCCGGGAGCTCAAGCTTGAGCCGGGCGACCGCCGCCTCGCATTCGGCGCGCCGCTGGTTGAGCGCTCCGGCGGTGAGCTCACGCCGCACCCCCGAGTCCACGAGCAACAAGCGCGCGGCGATCGGGATGTGTCGCGCCGCCAGTGAGGCGCATTCGAGCAGCAGCGCCATGCCCGGCCGTGCGAGCGCCGCGCTCATCTGATCCATCAGGCCGCAGCGGACGCCCACATGGTCGTACTCGGCACGAAACGCCACGCCCGCGAGCTGGCGGGGCCGTAGGCCCGTTCCCGCAAGCAGGCTCAATGCCTTGGCGGCGGCTACGGTGAGCGCGGCGGACGACGCGAGTCCCGCGGCGACCGGCAGGTCACCCGCTACCGCGATGCGAGCCCCACCCTCCGCGGGTGCCGCCCCGAGCGCCACGAGCTCGCGCATCACCCCCGCGATGTACGCGCCCCAGCCTTGCCCTCCTCCTTCTCGATAGTCGATGCGCGTGACCTGGCCGTCGCGTGCCGAAACCATCTCCAGGACACCCGGTGCCGTCGACCCGACGGCGACGAACGTGCGTGCTGCGCACGCCACCGGCAGCACCGGGCCGCCGTTATAGTCGGTGTGCTCGCCGAGCAGGTTGACGCGCCCGGGTGCCGAGGCGGCGGCCTGCGGGCCCACGCCGAAGGTGGCGCAGAACAGAGCTGACGCGTTGGCGCGCATGGGTTTGACAAGGGTTGGGGCGAATGCTACAGTTGGCCTGCCCGTTCCACCATCTCTCGTAAAGCCACCCGGAGACAAACGTATGCAGCGGTTGTTGCGGTACGTGCTGGTATTGTTCGCCGGGCTTCCGGCCCTGCTCCCAGCTCAAGGCTTCGGGATCTACGAGCAAGGCACCTGCGCGATGGGGCGCGCCGGCACCGGGGTGGCGGCACCGTGCGCCGACGGCTCGGCGATCTTCTTCAATCCAGCGGGGTTAGCCGGCCTCAAGGGGGGGCGGGCCACGCTCGGCGTGACCCTGCTCGACGTGCAGGGCGGATTCACCGACGATATCTCCCGGCAAAACAACAGTCTGGACGATCCGCTACTGGCCATTCCCCAGGTGTATGCCGCGTACGGGGTGACGCCTAAGCTGGGCGTGGGTATCGGCCTGTTCGCCCCCTACGGGCTCCAGACTCGCTGGCCGCTCACGTTCGACGGCCGATTCGCCGGCTACGACAACCTGCTGCGCTCCGTGTACATCCAGCCCACCGTTGCCTACCAGGTCACGCCGTGGCTGTCGCTCGGCGGTGGCCTGGACATCGTGCTGGGCAAGGTGGAGCTGAACCAGCGGCTCGATCTCGCCGATGCACCGGTGCCGACGACGCTCGTGCCCGTTCCGCCGGGGAGCCCGCCCGCTGTGTTTGGCCAGTTCGGCATCGCCCCTGGAACGGACTTCGCCGATGCGCACCTCGAAGCGACCAAGACGACGGTCACGGCCCACTGGGGCGCCATCGTCAAGGTCAGCGACAAGCTGTCTATCGGCGGCCGCTATTTGATGCATGCCAAGTTCGACTACGAGGGCACGGCCCGGTTCTCCCAAGTGCTGACGAACCTCACCATCCCCGCGACGCTCGCGGTCGGGCCGCTCATAATTCCCGCGGGCACGCCGGTCGATGCGCTGCTGGATTCGCCACCGCTTGACTTGTTCAACACCGTGCTCGTAAGCCAGACGGTCAGCACCTCGATCACGAATCCAGAGCAGCTGATCCTCGGGCTTGCGTACCAGCCGCGCAAGGACTGGACGCTGTTCGTCGACTACCAATGGACGCGCTGGGGCGAGCGGTTCGAGACAGTCAACATCGACTTCGCAAACCCGGTGCTGAACCGCGTGCTGCACGAAGATTACCAGAACACCAATGGAATCCGGCTCGCCGCTGAGTGGGCCAAGGACGCGAAGTGGACGTTCCGGGGCGGCTACCTGCGCCACCAGGGGGCAGCACCCGACCAGACGGTGACGCCACTGCTCCCCGAAGGGAGCCGCAACGAGTTCACCGGCGGCTTTACCGTCAAGCTCTCACCGGGCTTCAGCGCGGACGTGGCGTATCAATACATCAAGCAGAACGACCGGCGCGGGCGCACCCGTGAGGCGCTGTTCAATCAGGCACCCACGACGCTCCTGAACCACGGCGTCTACGATTTCCACGCGCACCTGTTCGGGGTGTCGCTCGGCTACGCGTTCTAGAGGAGCCTGGACGATGACGCAGCGTCGTTTCGTGTTTGCCGCCGGCCTGGGCTGTGTTCTCTTGGTCGCGGCCTGCCAGAATGATGTGCTGAACCCCCCGCGCGTGCCGAGCTACGCGGGCGGCGCCATGTTCCAGCGGTACGTGGCGATGGGCAACAGCATCACCGCCGGGGTCCAGTCGGGCGGGATCAACGACTCGACGCAGCGTCAGTCGTACGCCGTGCTGGTGGCGGGGCAGATGGGCGGGAATCGGTTCTTCTATCCGAGCCTCAACGCCCCCGGGTGCCCGCCGCCGTTCACGAACATCTTCACGCAGGCGCGTGTGGGCGGGGGCACCGGCACGACCTGCCTGTTCCGGAACGCCGCCATCCCGCCCTACGTGAGCAATGTGGCTGTGCCGGGCGCGGAAACGATCGACATGCTCGTCAACGGTCCGGCGCCCGGCACCAATTCTAACCCGCTCACCCAGCTGTTCCTGGGGGGACGCACCCAGGTCCAGGCAATGATGGACGTCAACCCGACCTTCGTGAGCGTGTGGGTGGGCAACAACGACGTGCTTGGCGCCGCCGAGGCGGGCGACACCACGCTGGCCACCGACACGGCCGCGTTCCGCACCAGCTACTCCCAGGCGCTGGACTCGATCCAGGCGACGGGCGCGAGCGCGATCCTGATCGCGGTGGGGCTGGGTCACTTTGCCAATAATGTGGCGGTGCCGTTCTTCTCGCGCGGCACAACGTGGTACGGCCTATGGGCGAGCGGCGCGTTTGCGGCACAGGCACCACTCTTTACCGTCGCGGCCAACTGCGCGCCGCCGCGTGGCGACACGGTGCTGGTCTCGTTCCCCTATGGCTTCGGGCTCCTCGCAGCGGGCGCGAGCACGGCCACGACGCTCGATTGCACCGCACCCCCCGTCATCGAGCCTGCCGAGACGAGGTTCTTCGCGCTGCTTCAGCTCCGTTACAACGCCATCATCCAGGCGCAAGCCACGGCGCGGGGATTTGCATACACGGATAGCGTCAACTTTACGCTCGATTCACTCGCGGGTATCGCGAATCAGTTTGCGCCGTTCCCGAACACGGCGGCGGCGTGCAGCGGGTCGCCATTCGGCCTGGCCTTCAGCTGCGACGGGATTCACCCGAACCAAGCGACCCAGCTGAAGATCGCCAGAAAGATCATTCGCGCGATCAACGCGCAGTACAACTCGGCGATCCCGAACATCCCCTGAGCGCGAACCCCACGGGCGTCACGGGGTAGCGAACACGGCATCCGCCATCCGGCGGGTGCCGTTTTGCTGATGCGAACGCTGCGAATCGCCCTCCTCCTCGTGTGGCCCGCCATTACCGGCGGGGCTAGTGTCGTCGCCGCCCAGGCCGTCGACCGCACCGACGCCCCGGCGCGCGGGGTGGTGCGCGTGACGTTCGATCCGCGCATCATGACGTGGAACGATCAGTTCACCGACGCTGGACGCATGAAGCTCGGGGCGCCACTCACGGGGGACACGGTGGGCGGCCGCTACATCCCCGTGGTGTCACGGCTCGAGCAGAACGTGCGCGTCGTGAGCGGGATCTCGAACTTCGTGGCGAGCCTGGGCGCGGGACTGTTGAGCGTGCGGCAGGAGCGGCGCACCTATCCCACGACCGCCGAGATCGGTCTGACCAATCGCCTTTCCGTGAGCCTGATGGTGCCGATGGTTCGGGTGGCGACGCGAGCGTCGTTTCAGTATTCCGCCCGCGGCGCCAACCTCGGCGTGAATCCGCTGGTGTTCAACGCGCTAGGAGCGCGCGGTACGGATTCGGTCTTCTTCGCGCAATTCGACACCGCCCTGGCGCAGCTCGATCGCCAGATCGCGGCGGGTCAGTATGGCTGCGGCGCATCAGCAACGTGCGGCGCGCGGTCCCGCTCTGCGGAGTGGCGCGCGGTGCGCGATGCACTCCACGGCTCCGTGTACGGCATGGGGGAGACCGGTTCGCCGTTTCTGCCGCTCGATACCTCGACCGCGGGCCGGGCCATCGACAGTACCATCGCGCGCATCCAGCAAGGCTTGAGCGTCACGTTTGGGATCGCGGGGTTCGACACCACGGTGGCGCTCGCGTCGGACACGCTCAGCGGCGCCGCGTTCGAGCAGATCCTCCTCAACCCCGATCCGAACGGGTTCGGGTACGCCACCGTTCCGTTCATCCGAAACTTCCGCTACCGCTTGGGGGACGTGGAGCTCGCCGCCAGGTACCGGCTGCTGACCGGCGCGCACTACGCGGCCGCCGTACAGGCGCTGGTGCGCCTGCCGACGGGGGCGAAGGATTCCGCCAACGATTTCCTCGGGCAGTCGGTCGGCGATCACCAGCTGGACCTGGAAGGGCGTCTGACGCAGGAGCTGGCGGTGGGGCCGCTGTGGCTCAATGTGGCCGTCCGCGCCGGGATACAGCGGCCGGGGACGCGGGTGCGACGCGTCGCGCCGTGGGACGCGTTTCTGGTCCCGGCCGCGGCTACGGCGGACCTACGCTGGGATCCGGGAGACTACGTCGGCGTGGACGTCGCGCCGCTGGTGCGTCTGGCGCCGGAATTCGCGGCCGGGTTCACCGCCGGCTATTTCTCCAAGCAGCGCGACCACTATGCCTTTCAATCGCCGCAGGACTCGGTGGCGCTCGCGACTCGCATGGGATTCGCAACGCCGGCCAGCGTGCTGGACGAGGGTACCGGGCAACGCTGGCTGCGCCTCGGGTTCGCGGTGACCTACCACACGCCGGGAGTGGAGGGCGGCTTCTCGATCGAGCAAACCGTCAGCGGCGCTGGCCTCGTCCCCGGGGCAACGGTGTATCGGCTCGTGCTGCGGGCGACTCGGAAGCTTTTCTAAGCAGCTCGGTCGCGTGACTGAGGGCGGTCCGCATGTCGGGGTCGCCCAGCATGCGGGCCAGCTCGCGCGTGCGGGCCTCGCCCGTGACGACCTGGACGTCGCTGGTGGCGATCCCACCGCGCGCCCCCTTGGCGACCACCAGATGATGATTGGCGTACACCCCGATCTGCGGGAGGTGGGTGATCACGAGCGCCTGGCGGCCCCCCGGCGTTCCCTGCGCCACCGTCGCCAGCGCCTCTCCCACGCGGGCCCCGACCTCACCGCCGATCCCCTGGTCCACCTCGTCGAATACCAGCGTCGGCACGGCGTCGTGCTGCGCCAGGACGACCTTCAACGCCAGCATCAGGCGCGACAGCTCGCCGCCTGAGGCCACTTTGGCGAGTGGTCGGGCCTCGAGTCCGACGTTGAGCTGGACTTCGAACACGAGATCCTCGACGCCATGGGAGCGGGGAGCAGGGAGCGGTACCAGCCGTGCAGCGAAGCGGCCTCCGTCCATCCCAAGGGCCGGGAGCAGCTCGTTCACAGCTGTAGCGAGGTGAGCCGCGCCCTTCGTCCGCTTGGCGGTCAGCGCAGCGCAGGCGCGTGCGAAGTCGGCGGCGGCGGTTGCGCGCTGCGCAGCGATGTCGTGCAAGTCCAGGTCCGCGGTGTCGAGCAGCTCGAGCTCACGGGCGGCCCGATCGCGCGTCGCGAGCACGTCAGGGAGTGTGGGGCCGTACTTCTGGGTGAGGCGGAACAACACGTCGCGCCGCTGCTCGACGGCGCCGAGGCGTTGGGGATCGCTTTCGATCGCAGCGGCGTAGTCTCGCGCGGCCTGGGAGAGCTCCGTGACGTGCGCGAACGCTCCGTCCAGGAGCTCCTGCCACTTGGTCACTGAAGCATCGAGCCGCGTAAGGCCAGCGAACAGCTTGGCCGCGCGCGCCAGGCTGGAGGTGTCGAGCGCCTGCTCGAGCTCGCGCGACAGGCGGCCCAGCTCGTCCGCGTGCGCGAGCCGCTTGGCTTCGACGTCCAGGCTCTCCGCCTCGCCGTTGCGCGGCGCCGCGCGCTCGATTTCTTCGACCACATGCCGCAGGTAGTCCGCCTTGCGGCGCACTTCCTCGCGCCGGGCCGTGAGGTCCTGCTCGCGTCGCTCGAGCTCGTGCAGGCGCTCGTATGCGTCGCGCACCGCGGTCCGCTCCACGGCCGCAGCGGCGTAGGCATCGAGCATGTCGCGCTGAGCGTCGGCTCGCAGCAAGGACTGGGTTTCGTGCTGACCGTGCAGGTCCACGAGGAGCGCACCGAGCTGGGCCAGGACACCGACGGTCGTCGGGCTGCCGTTGACCCACGCGCGGGATCTCCCTTCCCCGCTGATTTCCCGCTTCAGTATCAGGCGACCGTCGTCTGGCTCGACACCGAGGGCGGTGAAGGACGCTGAAAGGCGCTGGAGGGCGGTGGAGGTGAATTCGAACGCACCTTCGATAACCGTCTTCTGCGCGCCCGGGCGAACGAGGTCGCCCGAGCCGCGTTCGCCGAGCAGCAGGGCGAGGGCATCGACCAGCATGGACTTGCCGGCGCCAGTCTCCCCGGTCAGGACGTTGAGGCCGGAAGCCAGGGGGAGCGTGACGTCGGCGATGACGGCGAGGTCGCGGACGCGCAGCTCCGTGAGCACTACTTACGCTCGCGGTCGGTGAGGTCGCCCCACTGCAGCTTCTTGCGCATGCGCGCGAAAAAGCCTTCGGGCCCGAGCCTCACGAGGAGCACCGGGTGCGCGGCGCGTTTGACGACCAGCCGCTCGCCCGTGCCCATCGTCGTGCCAACCTGCCCATCGAAGGAGACGAGCACATCCTCGGTCCAGGGTGGAATCGGCTCGACCGTGATGGCGGCGGTGGAGGGCACGACAAGCGGCCGGACGGCCAGGGTATGCGGGCAGATGGCCGCCACGACAATGGCGTCGACGCTCGGTACGACGATCGGCCCGCCCGCCGACAGCGCATACGCGGTAGATCCGGTGGGCGTGGCCACCACGATCCCGTCCGCCGAGTACTGTCCGACCTCGTCGCCGTCCACCGATACCCGAAGCCGGATGACGCGCGCCACGCCGCCCTTGTGAACCACGGCGTCGTTCAGCACCATCGGCTCGGCGCGGCTCCTGCCCTGCTTGTCCTCGATGAAGGGAGCCAGCGCGAGGCGCGACTCCGTGGCGTAGGCCCGGCGCACCAGCGCGTCGAGTGCCCAGTCCAGAGTCTGCGACGTGGCGGTCGTCAGGAAGCCGACCCGCCCGAGGTTGACGCCGAGAATCGGCGTCTGGGTGCCGTGGAGAATCCGGGCTCCGCGCAGCAGCGTCCCGTCGCCGCCGAGCGTGATCAGGCAGTCGACCTGGGGGGCGCGATGGAGCGGCGCGGGCGCGGGCTCGGGCCAGAGCGGCGCGATCTCCTCTTCGGTATACAGCGTGACCCCGACCCGAGGCGCGACCTGCGCCAGACGCGCGAGGATGTTCTTGAGGTCGCGGTAGCTGGGGTTGCCGACGACCCCGACGTTCATGAGTGGGTGAGCGATTCCTCTGCGGCCAGCGCCCGCACCCGCGCCGCGATCCCGGCGCCGGTGAGACCGACTTCGGCGAGCTGCTGCGCGCGCGGCGCGTGCTCGTAGCTGCGGTCGGGAGCGCCGAGCGGCACGACGCGGGTCTCCGGGGCAACGGTCTGCACCAGGCCAGCGAGGTAGGCGCCGAATCCGTTGGTCACCGTGCCGTCCTCCACGGTGACGAGCAGCTTGTGGTCGTGGAGCAGCCCATCGAGCAGCTCGCGGTCCACCGGCTTGAGGAACCGGCAGTTTACGACCGTGACGTCAAACCCTTCCCCCGCGAGCTCCTGGGCGGCCACGAGTGCCGGCTGGCACATCGCACCCACCGCGAGCAGGGCGCACTCATGCCCCTTCCGCAACACGTCCCAGGTGCCGTAGCGAATGGGCGCCACCTCGGCGGCGGGCGGCGTCTCCCCCGGTGCTTTGTCGCGCGGATAACGGAGCGAGAACGGCCCATCCGTGTGCTCGAGTGCGCATCGCAGCAAGCCGATGAGCTCCGCGCCGTCCTTGGGGGCCGTCACCGTCATGTGCGGAACGGCCAGGAGGTAGGCGATGTCGTACAGGCCCATGTGCGTCTGCCCATCCTCACCCACCATGCCCGCGCGGTCGAGGCAGAAGATCACGGGCAACCGCTGGATCGCGACGTCGTGGATGATGCTGTCGTAGGCGCGTTGCAGGAAGGTCGAGTAGATCGCGACCACGGGCCGGACGCCCTGCGTGGCGAGCCCCGCCGCAAAGGTAGTCGCATGCGCCTCCGCGATGCCGACGTCGAAGAATCGGTCGGGCCACTTCTTCTGGAACGTGCCGGTGCCGGTCCCGGACGGCATCGCCGCGGTGATCGCCACGAGCTTGGGGTATTCGCCCGCGAGCTGGGTGAGCGCTTCACCGAACACGGCGGTCCACTGCGGCGGACCGCCCTTGACCGCGCGCAGCTCGCCCGTCACGGGGTCGTAGGGCGCGCGCGCGTGGTACTTCTCGGTATCCGGCGCCGGCAACGGGAAGCCCTTCCCCTTCTCCGTGATCACGTGCACTACGCGCGGCCCCTTGAGCGTCTTCACGATCTCGAAGGTCTGCACCATCTGCCCGATGTTGTGGCCATCGATCGGCCCGAAGTAGCGGAAGCCGAGCTCCTCGAACAGCATTCCCGGAGACCAGAAATTCTTGATGCTCTCCTCCATGGTCTTGGCGAAGTCCACGAGCTTCTGGCCGCCGACAATGTGGGAGACCGATTCGATCAACGCCTTCACGCGCTCCCGGATCCGCACCGTGATGGGGCTCGCGATGATGGAGCCCAGGTACTTGTTGATGGCCCCGACATTGGGGGCGATCGACATGCCGTTGTCGTTCAGGACCATGATGATGTCGCGGCCGGAATGGCCCGCGTTGTTCATGGCTTCGTATGGGAGCCCGCAGGTGAGGGCGCCGTCGCCCACCACCGCAACCACCTTGAACTGCTCGCCCACCAGGTCGCGCGCCGCCGCGATGCCGTAGGCGGCGGAGAGCCCGGTTCCCGCGTGCCCAGCCCCGAATTGATCGTGCGGACTCTCACTGCGCCGCAGGAACCCGGACAGGCCGCCCGGCTGGCGCAGGGTGGGCAGACGCTCGTTGCGCCCGGTGAGGATCTTCCAGGGGTAGCCCTGATGGCCCACGTCCCACACGACCTTGTCGCGCGGGGAGTCGAAGCAGTAGCCCAGCGCGACGGTCAACTCGACCACTCCCAGGCCGGCGCCGATGTGCCCGCCGGTCTGGGACACGACGTCGATCAGGCGGCGGCGCACCTCGTCCGCGAGGGGCTGCAGCAGATCCTTCGCCAGCGCCCTGATGTCTTCCGGTCCGTGAATCCGCTCGAGCAGTGCCATGTCAGTTGGGTCGGGTCACAATGTAGTGAGCCAGCTCCGCCAGCGTAGGAGAAACTAACCCCGCTTGCCGCAAGCGGTCTACCGCCCGCGCCGCCAGCCGTTCCGCCTCCGCCCGGGCGGCGCCGACGCCGAGCAAGGTGACGAAGGTGGACTTGGCGAGCGCCGCGTCCTTGCCCGCGGTCTTGCCCAGCTGATCGGACGTGGCCGTGGCATCGAGCACGTCGTCGTAGATCTGGAACGCGAGCCCCACGTCGCCGCCGTAGTCGCGCAGCGCCTCGCACGCCGCGGGAGGCGCCCCGGCGGCGAGTCCTCCGATCACGCACGCCGCCGCAATCAAGGCTCCCGTCTTACGCCGGTGCACGCCCTCGAGGCCGGCGGCCGGCAGCCGCAGGCCCTCCGCCTCGAGGTCCAGCGCTTGCCCCCCGATCATGCCCCCGGCGCCGGCCGCGCGGAACAGCTCGAGAGCGATCGCCCGGCGGCGGGACGGCTCCAGGGCAAGTGCGGCCAGGCCGGCGTCCAGCACTCGGGCGCCGAGGGCCACCATGTGGTAGCCGGCCACCGTGGCGGTCCGGACATCGAATGCGCGGTGGGTGGTGGGCCGGCCGCGACGCAAGTCGTCGTTGTCCATGCAGGGGAGGTCGTCGTGCACCAGCGAATACGCGTGCACGACCTCGACGGCGGCGGCGAGCTCGGCCACTCCTGCTTCGCCTCCGCCGCCAGCGGCTTCAGCCGAGGCGAACACCAGCGTCGGGCGTAGTCGCTTGCCGGTCGACAACAGACTGTATCGGATGGCCGCGGGCAGGGGTTGGCGCCACCAGGCGTCGGCGCGGGCGCCCCATGCTTCGAGGGTCGCATCCACACGGGCGCGGGCGTCCTGGAGGTAGGCCTCGAGGGCGCGGTTAGCCGTCGAAATCCTCGACCCTGAAATTGCCGGCTTTGTCGGAGAGGACCTGCTTCACTTGCGCCTCCGCCGTGGTGAGCCGTTCGCGCGCTTCGCGGAGCCGCTCGATACCCTCCTCGAACAGCGTCAGCGCCTCGTCGAGGTCGAGCTCCTCGGCTTCGAGCCGACGCACGATTTCCTCGAGGCGGTCGAGCTGCTGTGCAAAGCTCAGGGGCTCCCGGGCGGGTGGGGTACGTGCCATTACGATTCTCCGGCACGCGCTGCGACGTCACCGTCGGTGACCCGCAAGCGGAACCGCAGGCCGGCCGGAAACTGCGCGATGCGCTTCAGCACCCGGCCCTGTTCATCGCGCGCGAGCGCGTAGCCGCGCTCGAGGATCTTGAGGGGCGACAAGGCATCCAGGCGGCCCGCCAACCCCGACAGCTCGTGGCGGTGCCGCTCGAGCCGGCGTTCCAGTGTCCCGGTCAGCCGATCGAAGGTGCCGCCCAGGCGCTCGGCCATTCGCCCGGAGCGCCCGGCCAGACCGCGCGCCAGCCGCGCGCCCAGGTGCGCCAGCTCGGCCAGGACGTCGGCCCGGTCGGGCGTGGCCGCCTCCGCCGCCGCGGACGGCGTGGGAGCGCGCACGTCGGCGACCAGGTCGCAGAGCGTCACATCGGTCTCGTGGCCGACCGCCGAGATCACCGGCACCGGGAGCGCGGCCACCGCTCGAGCCACGCGCTCGTGATTGAAGGTCCAAAGATCCTCACGCGAGCCGCCGCCCCGGCCGATGATCGCCAGGTCGACTCCCTCGATGCGGCACAACAGCGCGAGCGCGGCGCAGATGTCGCGCTCCGCTCCCTCTCCCTGCACGCGGGTCGGCAGCACCAGCAGCTGTGCCACCGGCCAGCGCCGCGCCGTCACGGCGATGATGTCCTGGAGGGCGGCTCCGTCGGGGCTGGTGACGACCGCAATGCGGAGCGGGTAGTGCGGCAGCGGTCGCTTGCGTGCCGGATCGAGCAGCCCGTCCTTGGCGAGGGCGGCCTTCGCCTTCTCGAAGGCGACCTGCCACAGCCCGCCCGCTTCCGTTGAGAGCAGATCCACCACGGTCAGCCGGAACTCGCCCTTGGCCTCCCACATGGTGGGCCGCGCGAACAGGAACACCTGCATGCCGTCCTGCGGCGGCGCCGGCAGACGGCGGTTGTCCTTCTGGAACATGACGCAGCGGATTTGCGCGGTGCGGTCGCGTAGTGCGAAGTACCAGTGACCGCTTTGCCACGCCTTGAAGCCGGAGATCTCACCGCGGACCCACAGCGGCAGGAGCCCGGCCTCCACGACCGCGCGGGCCCGTCGCATGACCTGCGTGACGGTCCACGCGCCGTCCGGCGAGACGGCCGCAAACAGGTCTAGGCTTTGGCCCATTGGCGCGCGGCCTGCACGGTGTTGTAGAGCAGCATCGTGATGGTCATCGGCCCGACCCCGCCCGGCACGGGAGTGATCGCCTCCGCCACTTGCTGCGCCTCCGCGAACCGCACGTCGCCCACTAAGCGGTAGCCCTTCTTGGTGGAGGGATCGTCCACGCGGTTCACGCCCACGTCGACCACTACGGCGCCAGGCTTGATCATCTCCCCGGTCAGGAACTCGGGTTTGCCGATGGCCACGATGAGGATGTCGCCGAGGCGGGTGACCGCCTTCATGTCCCGCGTGCGGGAGTGGCACACGGTAACGGTCGCGTTGCCGCCCGGACCGTCCTGGAGCAAGAGGGCCGCCATGGGCCGGCCCACAATGTTGGAACGGCCCACGATCACGGCGTGCTGGCCCTTGGTCTCGATGTCGCTCTTGACGAGCAGCTGCTGGACGCCGTACGGGGTCGCGGGACGAAAGCCGGTCGGGTCGCCGATCGAGACTTTCCCCACGTTCTCCGGATGAAAACCATCCACATCCTTGCCCGGGGACACCCGGCGGAGCACGCGCTGCGCCTCGATCTGCTTCGGCAGCGGCAATTGGACCAGGATACCGTGAATCTTCTGGTCCGCGTTCAGCTTGTCGATCAGCTGGAGCAGCTCGGCTTCGGTGGTCTCCGCCTTGAGCCGAATCGTCTCGTGGTACAGTCCGGCCTCGTCACACGCCTTCCCCTTCATGCGGACGTAGGTCGTCGACGCGGGGTTGTCGCCGACCAGGACCGCCGCGAGCCCCGGAGTGATCCCGAGCGCACGCAGCCGGCGGATCTCGCCCTGGAGCTCGGCGCGCATGGCATCGCCCACCGCAGTGCCGTCGATGAGCCTAGCGGGCAAAATCCACCGCGCGGGTCTCGCGGATCACCACCACCTTGATCTGTCCGGGGTACTGGAGCTCGCGCTCGATCTTGCGGGCGATCTGCTCGGAGAGCGCGCTCGCCTTGCCGTCGTCGATCGTGTTGGGGGTCACCACCACGCGTACCTCTCGCCCCGCCTGGATCGCGAACACTTTTTCTACGCCCGCGAACTCGCTTGCGATCTGCTCCAGCTGGGTGAGCCGCTTCACGTAGGTCTCGAACGCCTCGCGGCGCGCCCCCGGCCGCGACCCGGACACGGCGTCGGCCGCCTGCACGATCACGCTGATCGGCGACTCGTGAGCGACGTCGTCGTGATGTGCCGCAATGCAGTTGATGACGGTCGGGTGCTCACCGTGCTTGGTGGCGACCTCCACGCCCAGCTGGACGTGCGTGCCGTCGTGCTCGTGCGTGAGCACTTTGCCGATGTCGTGCAGCAAAGCGCCGCGCTTCGCGAGCTGCACATCGAGCTTCAGCTCGGCCGCGAGGATCCCCGCCAACCAGGCCACTTCCTTGGAGTGCTCGAGAATATTTTGGCCGTACGAGGTGCGGTAGCGCATCCGCCCCACGAGCTTCACGAGCTCCGGGTGCATGCCCTTGATGCCGGTTTCGTACACCGCCTGCTCACCCGCCTCGAGGACGGAGGCGTCCACCTCGACGCGGGCCTTGTCCACGATTTCCTCGATGCGCCCCGGGTGAATCCGTCCGTCCGTGATGAGTCGTTCCAGCGCCAGCCGACCCACCTCGCGGCGCACGGGATCGAAGCACGACACCACCACGGTGTCCGGCGTGTCGTCGATGATCACGTCCACCCCGGTCGCCGCTTCGAACGCGCGAATATTGCGACCCTCGCGTCCAATGATCCGGCCCTTCATCTCGTCGGAGGGGAGGGCGACGGCGGACACCGTGGTCTCGGCGGTGGACTCGGGCGCGAGCCGCTGGATGGCAAGGGCGAGGATCTTTTTGGCTTCCTTGTCCGCGCTCCGGCGCGCCTGCTCCTTCAAGTCCCGGGCGAGGGCGGCAGCTTCGTTGCGCGCCTCATCCTCGAGCTGTCGCAGGAGCTCCTGCTTGGCCTCCTGGGCGGTCAGGCCGGCGATCTGCTCGATCCGGGCGCGCGCTTCCAGCTCCTGGGCGGCGAGCGCTTGATCCCGATCCTCCAGCGCACGGCCACGCAGCTCGAGACCGCGGGCACGCTCTTCCAGGGCGCCGAGGCGCTGCTCGACGAGCTGCTCATGGCGCTCGATGTCGCGGCGCCGGCGCGCGGCTTCCTCCTCGAAGCCCTCGCGCGCCTGCATGAGCTCTTCCTTGGCTGCGAGGACGACGCGCTGACGGGCTTCCCCCAGGAGGCGCTCGGTCTCCGCGGCGGCCGCACCGGCCGCCGCCTCCGCGGTTCGGCGCTCCACCCGGCGCCCGATGGCGTAGAATGCCACTCCCGCGGCAACAGCTCCGCCGAGGAGGGCTGAGACGACGACCAGCCAGTCCGCCATAGGATCTATCTCCTGCATCGCCCCGCCGGAGGCGGAGCGAGTGTCTTCTAACCGAGAAACGCCACTCCCTAACCGACGACGGAAGACGGATGACTGCTGACCGCTTTACGCTTCCCCGGTGGCAGCAGCTTGGTCAGGTCGTCCGCCAGCGCCGCGAGACGAGCCGCCACCTCGCGCTCGCCCTTCTTTGCCTGGAATAATTCGTTCGTGATGTCCAAGGCGGCCAGGATCGCGGCCTTGTGCGTCTCGACGATCGGCCCCTGCGACAGGACTTTCTTCAGCGCCTGGTCCACGTAGGCGGCGACTTCCCGCGTGTATTCGGGCGGCAGGTCGGAGCGTACCGTGTACTCCTCGCCGCCGATCATCACCTTGACTGCGTGCTTCTTGGTGCTCACTGAGCCCCTCCGCTGGCGCCCGGAGCGCTCCCACCCGCCGGAGCGGCGCCGCCCGCCGAGCGCACACCGCCGTTGCCGCCGGTCTCACGCGCCTGCTCCTCGAGAAACGTGAGGCGGGACAGCAGATCGTGAACGCGCAACCGCGCCGCCTCGACGCGCTGGCGCAGCGTCTTGTTCTCCTGCTCCAGGTCCGCGACCCGGTTCCGCGTTTCGGCGTCAGGCTTCGCGGCGGCCCCGCCGCTCCGCCCGCCGCTTTCTTTCAGCTCCCCTTCAGCCTTGACGGCGCGCGCGCGCCACACGGCCAGCTCGTCCGCCACGTGGCGAAGGATGATCTCGAGCTGGTCGAGCACCTGCGCATCAGCTCTCTCTCCGTCGTATGCCAAGCTCACCCTCCAGCGCGGCGACACCCCGCGCGAGCAGCGCATCCACGTCCCGCTCGCGCAGCGTACGCGCGGGATCTCGGAACGTGCAGTGCCAGGCCACGCTGCGCTGCCCCGCCGGGACCCCAGGCCCGCGATACTCGTCGAACACCTCGAGCCGCTCGAGCAGGGGACCCACGGTCCGCCGCAGGATGTCGGACACCTGCGCAGCCGTCGCTCCCGGCGGCAATACGAGCGCCACGTCGCGCTCGACCGGCGGCTGCAGCGGCAGGGGCCGGTACGCGACCAAGCTCCGCTGGGCCGCGGTCAGGCGGACCTCGAACCCAAACAGGGGAGCGGCCCACACTGGGGCGTCCGCCTCCAGGGGACCGGCCCAACCCACCACACCGCCACCAGCCCGTTGCACCGCCTCCCAACCCACCGCCCCATCCGTTGCAGGTTCCACGCTACATTCAGGTGCCGCCCCGCTCACTGCTAACTCAAAGTGGTACTTCAGGTCCCATATGTCCATATCAGGTACTTTCGCACCCTCCGACCAATGGGGCGGCCGGCGTGCCCCCGTGAGAACCCCGGCGACGGAGGTCCATTCCTCGGGGGCCCCCGCCCCTGTCCCCTTCCGGAAGACGGTTCCCACTTCGCAGAGCCGGATATCACGGTTGCGATTGGCCCAGTTGTACTCGACCCGGCGCACCAAACCGGGCACGAGCCGCCGTCGCAGGTACGCCTCCTCGGCGGACATGGGATTGAGGATCGGCACAGCGTCGGGCCCGTCCGGCGGGCCGAGCGGCAGGGTGCGGGCCTCGAGCAGTCCGGCGCGCACCAACCGCTCTCGTATCCGGGCCCGGGCTTGCTCGTCCGGGGCGTCCGGCACGGTGCCGGGGCGGTAGGCGCGCAGCTCGTCGGGGAAGGCGTCGTACCCCTTCAACCGGGCCACTTCCTCGATCAGGTCGACCTCACGCGTCACATCCGGACGCCAGCCCGGGACCTGTACGGCGAGCCGCCCGTCCTTCGGCGCGACGAAGAACCCCACCGTGGTGAGCAGCCGCTCGACCTCGGCGCGCTCCACCTCCACGCCAAGCAGCCGGCTGACGCGCTCGGGGCGCAGAAAGATCGCGCGCTCCTGCTGGGGGGCGGGCCAGAGGTCGATCGCCGGCGCGCGCACCTCGCCTCCCGCCACGGCGATGATCAGCTCGATGGCGCGCCGTAACGCATCCGGCATGCCGAGCATGTCGATGCCACGCTCGAAGCGATAACTCGACTCGCTCGACAGCTCGAGCGCCCGGCGGGTGCGGCGGATACGGGTCGGCTGAAAGTAGGCGCATTCGAGCACCAGATCTTTCGTGTCTGCGCTCACCTCCGACTCGGCGCTCCCCATCACACCTGCGATAATCGTGGGGTGCTCGGCGTCACAGATCGCCGTCATGTCCGCGGTCAGCGTGCGCGTCACGCCGTCCAAGGTGACGATCTTTTCGCCCGGCCGCCCGCGCCGCACGACGACCGCGAGTCCACGCAGCTTGGCGAGGTCGAACGCGTGAAGCGGCTGGTTCAGCTCCAACAGGATGTAGTTGGTCGCGTCGACCACATTGTTGATCGGCCGCTGGCCCACGGCGGTGAGCCGGCCGGCGAGCCAGGCGGGGCTCGGGGCCACCCGTACGCCGCGGATTACCGCGATCATGTAGCGGGGCGCGCCCTCGGGGTCTTCCAGTCGCACCTCCACGCCGTCCACCACACCCCGGGCGGACTGGCGGACCGGCGGACTGAGGGACGGGGGCTTGGCCCGCGGGATGGGCGGCAACTTGACCGGGGCCCCGAGCGACGCGCCCAGCTCTCGGGCGACTCCCTTGTGACACAGCAAGTCGGGACGGTTGGCCGGCACGTCGATCACGATCTGGTGATCGGCGATGCCCAGCGCATCCACGAAGCGCGTTCCCGGCGCGGCCGCGGTGTCGAGCTCGAGGATTCCGGTATGGTCGGCGCCGAGGCCGAGCTCTTTCGCGGAGCACAGCATGCCGTTCGATTCCACGCCGCGGATTTTCTTGCGCTCGAGCCTCAGCCCGCCCGGCAGCACGGCGCCCACCGGAGCGTAGGGATAGGTCTTGCCGGCCTGTACGTTGGGTGCACCGCACACGACTTCGACGGACTCGGCCCCTCCCGAGTCCACAAGACAGAGCGACAGCCGGTCGGCATCGGGATGCTTCTTTACCTCCAACACGCGGGCGATCACGATGTCGTTCAGGTCCTGGTGCAGTGGGACGACCGCGTCGACCGCGGCGGCGTGGAGCGTCAGGCGCTCCGCGACATCGCGCGCATCGAGCGGTCGCTCCAGCAGCGCCTCGAGCCAGCGACGCGAGACGATCATCGCGCCCCTCCCGCGAACTGCGCGAGGAACCGCACGTCGCTCTCGAACAGCACCCGGATATCGGGAATGCCGTGGCGGGTCATGGCGATACGCTCGGGCCCCATGCCCCACGCGAAACCGGTGTAGCGCTCGCTGTCCAGGCCGCAGTTCTCGAGCACCGCGGGGTGCACCATTCCCGAGCCGAGGATCTCCATCCAGCCGCTCTGCTTGCACGTGGGGCATCCCGCGCCCTTGCAGATCTGGCACTGGACGTCCATCTCGGCCGACGGCTCGGTGAAGGGGAAGAACGACGGCCGGAAACGGACCCGCGTGTCGGAGGTGAAGAAGCGGCGCGCGAACGTGGCCAGCGTCGCCTTGAAATCGACGAAGCTGATCCCTTCGTCCACCGCCAGGCCCTCGATTTGCTGGAACACCGGGGAGTGCGAGGCGTCGAACGGGTCGCGCCGGTACACCTGCCCCGGGATCACGACGCGGATGGGCGGCGGGTACCGCTCGAGCGTCCGGATCTGCACCGGCGAAGTATGGGTACGCAGCAACACGTCCCCGCCCAGATAGAACGAGTCCTGGGCGTCGAGGGCGGGGTGATCCTTGGGGAAGTTGAGGGCGAAAAAGTTGTAGCGCTCGGTCTCGGCCTCGGGACCCACGGCGCGCGTGAATCCGAGCTCGCGAAAGATGTCGCAGATCTCGTCCACGACCTGGGTGACCAGGTGAAGCCCGCCCTGCCAGCCGGCGCGGCCGGGCATGGTGAGGTCGAGGCCGGTGACCGCGCCGGCGGCGTGCTTGAGCTCGCGCTCGCGGGCGTCGAAGGCAGCCTCGAACTCGCGCTTCAGCCCGTTCGCCGCCGCACCGACCTCCTTCTTGGAGGACGGATCGAGCTTGGGCAAACGCCCGAGAATCTGGGTGAGGGCGCCGGCCTTGCGTCCCAGGATCTCGGTCTTGAGATCGGACAGCCGGCGTTCGTCCGCCTGCGGAATTTCCTTCAGACGCTCCCGCAGCTCGGCGAGGGCTGCCAGGAGGTCGCGCATGATCAGAGCGCCTGCTTGGCGACCTCCGCGAGCTGCTCGAACGCGACGGGATCGCGGACGGCGAGATCGGCGAGCACCTTACGGTTGATCTCGACGCCGGCCTTGCGGAGCCCGTTCATGAGGCGGCTATAGGACAGCTCGTGCAGCCGCGCGGCGGCGTTAATGCGCGTGATCCAGAGCCGGCGAAAGTCGGCCTTCTTGCGGCGGCGGTCCCGGTACGCGTATTTCTGGGCCCGCTCGACGGACTCCTTGGCCGCCTTCCACAGCTTGGACCGCCCGCCGAAGTAGCCCTTGGCGAGCTTCATGATCTTGTTCTTGCGCTTCAGGCGCGCGACGTTGCTCTTGACGCGGGGCATGGATCGCTCCTTACACCATCAACAGACGCTTGAGACGGAGCTCGTCGGCCTTCGATACCAGCGTGGGTTTGCGCAGCCGGCGCTTCCGCTTGGGGTGCTTCTTGGTCAAGATGTGCCTCTTGTACGCGTGGTAGCGGCGCAGCCGACCGGCCCCGGTGAGCCGGACGCGCTTGCGGAGCGCGCGCTTGGATTTCTGTTTCGGCATTTCGTCCTCCCCGCCCTCAGGGGCGGGGCTAAGAGTGCTATTTCGGGGCCAAGACCATCGACATGTTGCGGCCCTCGAGCTTCGGGTCCTGCTCGATCTTGGCGATGTCCTTCAGCTCGTTGGCGACGCGGTCGAGCACCGCGCGCCCCAGATCGATGTGGGCCATCTGCCGGCCCCGATACATCATCGTCACTTTGACCTTGTTCCCGTCCTGCAGGAACTCGCGCGCGTGCCGAGTCTTGAACGCGAAGTCGTGATCGTCGATCCCTGGCCGGTACTTCACTTCCTTCAGATGGATGACGTGCTGCTTTTTCTTCGCCGCCCGCGCCGCCTTCGCCTCCTCGAACTTGAACTTCCCGTAGTCCATGATCTTCGCGACCGGGG